>Ga0207646_10003033_pt1 | contig 19320 bp, 5 predicted proteins | sample KBSK5502metaG_FD_184343 | JGI IMG/M metagenome (GOLD analysis project Ga0207646, IMG submission 184343) | Corn, switchgrass and miscanthus rhizosphere microbial communities from Kellogg Biological Station, Michigan, USA - KBS K5-50-2 metaG... | ecosystem: Host-associated > Plants > Roots >...
GCCCTGGGGAACTTCCACGAAGACCAGCTGTCTTCCGGTCCTCAAGCTATCAGCATTCAGGGGTAGTTCAGACCCGAGAAGGACTGAAGTCGAACGAGACCGAGGAGCAAGAGCGTATGGAAGAACGCAGGGGCGAGGCCTTCGCTGGCACGGAGCAGCTCACGGTCATGGGCAGGCAGTTGCAGGCAGGCGACCCTGCCCCCGACTTCCGTCTGGAGTACCTGGATCTGGCGGATCTGGCCGTGCGCACCATCTCGCTGGCTGACTCAACCAGGCAGGTCCGTCTGCTGAGCGTGGTGAACAGCCTGCAACGCCCGCTCTGCCAGCACGTGACGCGACAGTGGGAAGCGCTGTGCGCAGCGTTGCCACCCGAGGCCTGCATCTATACCGTGAGTAGGGACTCGCCTCAGATGCAAGCGAGCTTCCAGGACAGCGCAGGCGTACTGCACCAGGCGCTCTCTGCTCAGCGGAGTGAGCAGTTCGGCCAGGACTATGGCGTGTGGCTCAACGAGTGGCGTCTGTTCCAGCGGGCCGTCTTTGTACTTGATCGCCACGACCGCATCGTCTACGCCGAGTACGTCGCCGATCAACGGCGTGAGCCAGACTATACAGCGGCCATGCAAGCGGTTCAGCAGGCCGCAGTGGAATGACGCTGAGGCGTAAGAGGCACCTGATCACCCTCGAAAGGAGTGTTGCACCATGGTACCGTCAAGCTTCTCTCCAAAGGGAACACAAGGAGCAGCACCATGAGACAGGATGTCGGCGAGACGCGCGAGGTCTCTCACCTGGAGCTGTTGCGCCGTGCGCAAACACACGGCGATTTGAAGGCCTGGGCAGCGTTCCAACACTGCCTGCAAGAGACCGTCCTGACCTGGTTGCATGACCACCCAGGCAGCCAGGCTGCGTGTCGCTTGCACAGCGAAGGGCACTTCGTCGCACTGGCCTTTGAGCGGTTGCGGCAGGCCGCCCTCCAGAAGCAGGTGGCCTGCGAGACGCTCTCCGAGGTGTTGGTCTGCCTGCGAGCGAGTCTGAATGGAACCATCCTGGAGACGGTGCGGGTCTCCTCGGCGCCAGGAGCCATCTCATGCCCCTGGTCAGATGGGGAAGACTCCCGCGACAAGAGCGAGGTCTGGGACCGGCTACAAGCGCTCCTCTCGAACGAACGTGAGCGTCGACTGGCCTATCTGCTCTATCATTGTGGGCTGAAACCCGCGGAGATTGTGCGCGGCTGTCCGCAGGAATGGAGCGATGTCCACGAGGTTGCTCGTCTGCGGCGTATCATCTTCGTGCGACTCATGAAGGGACTGACCGGTGAAGGACAAACGTTTCACTAGCCAGACGGGCGCAGATGTGTCAAGTGTCGAACTATCATGGCGTGTTTCTGGAAGTCAAGCACTGGCTGTGCTGGCTACTTGGGACATCCGTCCGAAAAATTAGTCGTTTTCTGAGAACGGATGTCCCACGTAGCCAGCACAGGTAAATCATGAGCCTTTACTGGGGAGCGGTGGTGATCTGGCAGTACGCGAAAGGCTGTTTTCAGAATGCCGACTATCCACATGGTCTCTGCGATATGGACCTTGCGAACAAGAGTGGCTATGCCACTATGTGGAGCTTTTAAAACCAGACTTTTGAGAAAGAAATGCAACCCCTAAAGGGGAGGTTTCTCGTCGTCTTATAGATGTGAGATATGACACAGCAGGTGGCAAACAAATGGCTTCTCTGGTTACCACACTCTGTTGTCTCTTGCATAGCAGCAGGCCCAATTTCTACTCATTCTGAGAGGAAATGCCAATGCTCAACAACGAAAACAAACAGGACGGTAATCAGAAAGCCGCTGCTGATGGTTCGTCACATGACTCAGCGAATGCAAGCAGTAGTCCGCTTCCATCTATTTCTCTCCCAAAGGGTGGGGGAGCCATTCGCGGCATCGACGAAAAATTCTCTGCCAACCCTGTGACTGGCACCGGCTCTATGACCGTATCCATCGCTACCAGCCCTGGCCGCTCTGGTTTTGGCCCGCAGCTCTCGCTTTCGTATGACTCCGGCGCTGGCAACGGACCCTTTGGTTTCGGCTGGAGTCTGTCGCTGCCATCTATTACGCGAAAAACGGACAAGGGACTGCCCCGCTATGATGACGTTGAGGAGTCCGATGTATTTATCCTCTCGGGCAGCGAGGACCTCGTCCCACTGCTCGTCGAAGAAGATGGTCAGTGGCGGCGCAAGCAGGAGTACCGCACACTCGATGACGGCGTTACCTATAGTATTTCCTACTATCGGCCCAGAATAGAAGGATTGTTTGCTCGCATCGAGCGCTGGACGAACCAGCGAACGGGCAGGATTCACTGGCGATCTATCACCAAAGATAACATTACGACGCTCTATGGAGAGCGGGGAAACTCCAGCATCGCTGACCCGGAGGACGCGACGCGTATTTTTCGCTGGCTGATTTGTGAAAGTTACGATGATAAAGGCAATGTCATCACCTATGACTACAAAGCCGAGGACTCTGCCAACGTTGATCTTTCCCAGGCTCAGGAGAGAAATCGTACCGGGCTGACCCGCTCTGCCAACCGTTATATAAAGCGCATACGCTATGGCAATCGCACACCGCGCCAGGGCAACGAAGATTTCTCTCAGAGTACGGATATGTGCTTTGAGATCGTCTTCGATTACGGCGAACACAACCTGGCAGCACCTTCGCCGCGAGAGGACATGACCTGGCCGACGCGCCCCGATGCCTTCTCAACCTATCGCTCAGGCTTCGAGGTGCGCACCTATCGTCTCTGCCGCCGCGTGCTGATGTTCCACAACTTTCCTGACGAGCCAGTCGGGCGGGATTGCCTGGTTCGCTCCACGGACTTTACGTACCATGAAAGCCCGGTTGCCTCATTTATTCGCTCGATCACACAGTCAGGCTACAGTCACCGCGAGGACAGGACCTATCAGAAAAAGTCTCTCCCGCCGCTTGAGTTTACCTATTCGCAGGTGCATGTCGATGAAACGATTCGCACGATAGACGCTGAAAGCGTGGAGAATTTGCCCTATGGAGTGGATGGGAGCCATTACCAGTGGGTGGACCTGGATGGCGAGGGCATCGCCGGTATTTTGACCGAGCAGGCGGGAACCTGGTTCTACAAACGCAATGGCGGAAATGGCACATTCTTACCCACGCAGGCGCTGATTACGCAACCCTCGCTAGCGAACCTGAAGGGCGGGCGACAGCAGTTGCTCGACTTCGCGGGGGATGGACGCATTTCCTTGGCGCAGTTCCCTGGACCGGTGCCTGGCTTCTACGAGCGCACCACGGAGGATGGCTGGGAACCATTCAAAGCATTCCCATCCCTTCCAGCTATCAACTGGTCAGACCCCAACCTGCGTTTTGTCGATGTCACGGGGGATGGGCTGGTTGATGTCTTGATTACCGACCAGGATGTCTTTACCTGGTATCCCTCGCGGCGCAAATGGGGTTTTGGCGCAGGAGAATACACCTCTTCCAGCCTGGACGAGGAACGTGGTCCCGCGCTCGTCTTCGCAGACCCCGACCAATCGGTCTACCTGGCGGATATGAGCGGCGACGGGCTGTCTGACCTTGTGCGTATTCGCAATGGAGAAGTGTGCTACTGGCCAAACATCGGCTACGGGCGCTTCGGGGCCAAAGTAACGCTCGATAATGCTCCCTGGTTCGACGCTCCCGACCTGTTCGATCAGAAGCGCATCCGCCTCGCCGATATCGATGGATCAGGCACGAGCGATATCATCTATCTCGGGCGCAACGAGGTCAAACTCTTCTTCAACCAGTCCGGCAATCGGCTAAGCGATCCGCGTGTCCTGGCCGAGTTTCCCCGCGTCGATAACCTGTCGTCGGTCAATGTCGTTGACCTGCTCGGCAACGGCACCGCGTACATCGTCTGGTCTTCGCCGCTCCCCGCGGATGCACGCCAACCGATGCACTTCATCGATCTCATGGGAGGGCAAAAGCCGCACTTGCTCCTCTCTGTCAACAATAACATGGGGGCTGAGACCAGGGTGCAGTATGCCGCCTCAACCAAATTCTACCTGGCGGATCGCGCCTGTGGCACTCCCTGGGTCACGCGGCTACCTTTCCCGGTTTATGTTGTGGAGCGTGTGGAGACCCTTGGCCGGGTTAGCAATAATCGCTTCGTGACACGCTACGCCTACCATCACGGCTACTACGATGGCTACGAGCGCGAGTTCCGCGGCTTCGGTATGGTAGAGCAGTGGGACACGGAAGAGATCGATATCGCCTCGCAAGGCGCTGCTGATTATGCCAACCTGGATGCGGCATCTTTTGTGCCTCCCATCCATACCAAAACTTGGTTTCACAACGGTGCGTATCTCGCGGAGGACAGGATCACGCGGCATTTTGTCCACGAGTATTATAAGGAAGATCCCCTGGCAACCCTGCTGCCGGATACGATACTGCCGCGTAGCTTGAGCGATGAGGAACAGGGGGAAGCGTGCAGGTCATTGAAGGGTTCACTGCTGCGGCAAGAGGTCTACGCCGAAGATGGGACAAACAAGAGTCGGCATCCGTACATGGTCTCAGAGCACAATTACACCATTGTGTGGATGCAGCCAAAGAACATCAATCGCCACGCCGTCTTTTTTACCCATGCGCGGGAAAGCATTGATTATCACTACGAGCGCATCTACGAGCCGAAGCACGACCCACGTGTCAGCCACCAGATGGTACTAGAGGTCGATGAATTCGGTAACGTATGCAAATCCGTCGCTATCGGATACGGACGCCGACAATCGCCCTTGACGCATGAAGGGGACCGTGAAAAGCAAACACAAACGCTGGTGACATACACCGACAATCGCTTCACCAACCCCGTTCTGGAGCAGGACGCCTATCGCATACCATTGTCGTATGAAACGCGCATCTATGAGATGACCGGGCATGGTTATAGCGAACGGCAGCGCCCCGGTGTGACAGAAGCTCTCAAGGGTGTGATGAAGGCCCCATTTCTGGAGTACCAGGAACAACCGGACGGCAGCCTGCAAAAACGCCTGATCGAACACGTCCGCACCCTCTACCGTAAAGACGACCTCTCCGCGCCCCTGGCACCTGGAAGGCTGGAATCCATGGCGCTTCCCTACCAGAACTACAAACAGGCGTTTACGCTCGGATTGCTGGCGCAGGTATACGAAGATCGCGTCGTGGAGGAAATGCTGGTAGAGGGAGGATACGTTCATAGCGAGCACGACGACAACTGGTGGATACCGTCGGGACGAGTATTTTATGCTCCCGATGAGCATGACTCTTCAGCACAAGAGCTGGCGTTCGCGCGCGCGCATTTCTTCCTGCCCCACCGCTTCAAAGATCCATTTGGCAATACAACAGTGGTAGCCTATGACCGCTATAACCTGCTGGCGACCTTGAGCCGTGATGCGCTCAGCAACGAAATCAGGGCTGAGTACGACTATCGCGTGTTGCAGCCAAAGGCGGTGCTTGATCCCAATCACAATCGCTCGGAAGCAGCGTTTGACACGCTCGGCATGCTGGCTGCCACGGCCATCCTGGGAAAAGTGCAAGATGGGCAGTCGGAGAGCGGCGACTTGCTAGATGGTTTCGTGGCCGATCTCAGCGATGAGCAACTGAGTGCATTTGTACGCTCTCCAAAGGAAGTGGCGCTGCAACTCCTGAGCAGTGCCACCACGCGCATCATCTACGACCTGGATCGCTTCAAGAACGATGGGCAACCTGTCTTTGCCGCCACGCTCGCCCGCGAACTGCACCTCAACGCGCCGGGTGGAGCAGAGTCGCCGGTGCAGGTGAGCTTCGCGTACTCAGATGGTTTTGGACGCGAGGCGCAGACCAAAATCCAGGCGGAGCCAGGTGAAGCAGCGCTGCGTGCGGACAATAGCGCCAATCCAGAGATTCCAGGCACGCTGATCCTGGAGGATGGTAAGCCTGTCCTGGCTCCCGCCAATCCGCGCTGGGTCGGCAAAGGCCGCACCGTCTACAACAACAAGGGCAAGCCCATCAAACAATACGAACCCTTCTTCAGTTCGACACATCTCTACGAAACCGAGCCAGAGATGGTCATGACCGGCGTGACGTCAATCCTGCTCTACGACCCGATGGACCGAGTGATTGTCACGCTGCACCCCAATCATACCTATGAGAAGGCTGTTTTCGATTCCTGGCTGCAGGCGACGTGGGATGTCAACGACACCGTCTTGCAGACAGACCCCGGGGATGATGCAGACGTAGGCGATTACTTCCGCCGTTTGCCCGCTGGCGACTACTTGCCAACGTGGTATACCCAACGCATAGATGGTTCGATGGGGAAGCAGGAGCAGGCTGCCGCGAAGAAGGCGGCTATTCACGCCAATACACCGACCACCGCCTATTTCGACACATTGGGCCGTACCTTCCTCAGTGTAGCGTTCAACCGGATTGAGCGCGATGAAGCGCTCATTGAGGAAAAATTCAGCACTCGTACCAATCTCGACATCGAGGGCAACCAGCGCGAAGTCATCGATGCCCGCAATCGTATTGTGATGCGCTACGACTATGACATGCTGAGTAACCAAATTCACCAGGCCAGCATGGAAGCAGGACAACGCTGGATGCTGAACGATGTTGCAGGCAAACCCATCTATGCCTGGGACAGCCGGGGACATCGCTTCCACACTATCTATGATGCCCTGCGTCGCCCAATCGAAGTACACCTGCGCTCAGGCGACAGCTCACAGTCGCTGGTAGATCGTACCATCTATGGAGAAACCCATCAGGATCCCGAAGCGCGGAATCTGCGCGGAAAAGCATATGAGATCTTCGACTGTGCGGGCGTGGTCACCAGCGATGAGTACGATTTCAAAGGTAACATGCTGCACAGCAGTCGCCGGCTTACCATCGATTACAAAAACACTCCCGACTGGTCAACGCAGGTGGCGCTGGAAGCGCAAATCTACACCAGCAGCACAACCTACGATGCGCTCAACCGTCCTGTCTCACTGACATCGCCAGACAACAGCATCATCCATCCCACTTACAACGAAGCCAACCTGCTGGAGCGTCTCGATGGCAACCTGCGCGGTTCAGCCGAAGTCACCACCTTTGTCAGCAACATCGACTACAACGCCAAAGGCCAGCGCACACTGATCGAATATGGCAACGGTGCGCGCACCCGCTATGACTATGACCCGGAGACATTCCGCCTGACGCACTTGCTCACCCTCCGCGGCGCGGCCTTCCCAGATGATTGCCCGCAGCCTCACAAGTCAGACTGCGGAGTACAAAACCTCTCTTATATCTATGACCCGGTAGGCAACATCACCTATATCCGCGATGAGGCTCAACAAACCATCTATTTCAGCAACCGTCGCGTAGAACCGAGCGCGGATTATACCTACGACGCCATCTACCGACTGATCAATGCAAGTGGGCGCGAGCACCTGGGTCAGGCTGCTGATGGCAAACACTTAGCACCTATACCCACCAGCCCCACAGATAACCCTCGCGTGGGTCTCTTACAGCCCGGCGATGGCAACGCAATGGGTCGCTACCTCCAGCAGTACGTTTACGACGAGGTAGGCAATATCCTGAAGATGATTCACAATGGCACTCATCCCGCTAACCCCGGCTGGAGGCGCACCTACACCTATCACGAGCCCAGCCAGTTAGAGCCAGGCCAGACCAGCAATCGCCTGAGCCGCACGCACGTTGGCGACGAACATACGGAGCGCTACACTTACGACATCCACGGCAATATGACTAGTATGCCCCACCTACCGCTCATGCAGTGGGATTACCGTGACCAATTACAGGCCACCTCGCGGCAATCGGTTAATAACGGCGCATCACCAGAGATCACCTACTATGTGTATGACGCCAGAGGGCAGCGTGTACGCAAAGTGACCGAACGCGCAGTAACAACTGTCCGGGGAGCAGAAGGGCAGCCGACAACGCGTATGAAAGAGCGCATCTACCTGGGTGGCTTTGAAATCTACCGTGAGTATGGCGGTGATAGCAACACGGCAAGGCTGGAGCGCGAGACTCTTCACGTCATGGATGACAAACAGCACATCGCGCTGGTCGAGACGCGCACACAGGGTGATGATGATTCACCCGCGCAACTCATTCGCTACCAGTTCAGCAATCATCTCGGCTCAGCAATGCTGGAACTAGATGACCTGGGGAAGATTATCTCCTACGAGGAGTATTACCCGTATGGTAGTACATCGTATCAGGCAGTGCGCAGTTATAGAGAAGTGAGTCTCAAGCGTTACCGCTACGCGAACAAGGAACGAGACGTTGAGAACGAATTGTACTATTACGGCGCGAGATATTATGCCCCCTGGCTGGGAAGGTGGATAAGCCCAGATCCCTCCGCTGTTACACTTCACCGGAGACCTGGAAGCGCAACCAGCCAGCAATCCTCCAACAAGGGTTCAATATCAGGGATATTGAGAATGTATGCATTCCTTAGCAACAGCCCTATTAATCGCATTGACCCAGACGGAAGCGATGATATTGGCTATCTGGTAGCCCATATGCAAGGACCCGAGGCTGAAAGCAGGGCGTTGGCACAAAGGGATAAAGGTGCGATGTATGCATATGGAGCGTTGAAGGGGGTCTTCCAGTTTGCTGTAGGCACCCTCAAATTTATTACAGCTCTAGCTGGAGCATCATGGCAGGAAGAGACGATTAGCGAGACCGTAGAAGGAGTAAGACATCTTCCGGAGAACGTTCGTGAGACTGCCGTAAATTGGGGCAAACTTCCACCGGAAGAAAAGTCATACAGATTAACAACAGCAGGACTCTTGATTTATTCGGGTGGGAGAGCGGCAGTTGGGCTAGCCAGAGGAACTGCTGGGCTAGCCAGTGGAGCGACCAGGCTAATAAAAGGGGGCGATTTGCCTCCACCAACCTTCAGCGGGGGTTTATCAGCTCCTCGGGTACCGGAGCAGTTGACACTTCCGGGAATACTTCAGGAAACTCCCCAGGCTCAAGCTGTTTATGAGCCTCCGGCGGTAGCTCCTGCTGTCAGCGGAAGCCGTCCACCAGAAATAGATGTAGGGGAGGTAAAACCGGTTGCGTCCGAAAAAGCAGGATGGTCCCAGCTAAGAAAATCAACACGTTGGAGTAGTTCCGTAATCGGTCCCGCTTCTAGAGGTGGTGGGTTGAGAGCACTTGCGCTTTATGATCGAGTGAGTCGCTTCGTAACATTGATAGTCCGTGAGATTGGGGGATCTGAGAAAACTGTTTGGAGCGGACAGATCGGACAAATCGCCGAGAATGTTATGGCCGATTTAATTAAGCAAAGCGGCGGGAGCCTGACTAAGCTCGGAGAATTACTTGAGGCACCTATCGCTAGAATAGTTGGTAAAGCAACTGGGCAGAATTTCCTCTCTAAACTTGGGAATGCTCCTGGTCCAGATTTGCTGCCACGACAACTTCCACTACCCCATACGAGATAGCTTGAGGTAATGGATGTCAATAGAGGAGTTCTACCTATAATGAAGCGAGTTACTTTTTCATAGAGCGCAAGAACATGAAGCAGAGTGATTCATGCCTGATCTAATAGTCATACGACTACGCCCTGTCAACCCTCTAGTCGTTATGATGGGTCGGGTACAAACTGCATTCGCTATCTCGTACACACCGGATCGAGAAAACCTGGGTCTGTTCGCCTGGGCGAACGCTAACAACGCTTTGAACAGCAGGAGGATTAGAAATGTCTGACAACTATCTCGTCATCCAACTTACTCCCACATCACCTGTGGATGGGGCTACATTTACCTCGTATCTGGAGGGGCTTACGATCGATGTGTACCCGGCGAATGCTCCACAGAATTTAACAACACTGCTTGGGAGCGCATCATACCCGGTCCCGCTTTTTCTGTTCCCAGGCTCTGATGCGTCCCACTTCTCGGCCACGGTATTGGTACCTACTTCGGCGGCAACACCCCAGACCAATTTCGGCAAAGTTCTGCAGTTCGACTCGACAGCGGGAATAGCCGTTGGTTCAACTCCCTTCATTTCCGCCGACTTTTTGGGGAATAACTTCTTTGCTTCCGGTACGCTCGTCACGGCGGTAACAGACACATTGGTCACGCTCAGTCAAGACATACCCGGCTATCTGTCAGCCCAGACAATCGTTGTCTTCAGCCTGGACTACACTCCCAGCCTCAACGCGACGCTGTCGCCGGACGACACGCTCACGCTCACGCTCGACACAACTAGTCTTGCTAATAAAAATAACAAGACGTTGCCCTTCGCGTCAACGAGCGGAATTTTCACCGGTATGTCTGTTACCACCGCCTCAGCGGGTTTTATTGATGACAACACGACCATTACAGCAGCGGATAGTACATCGGTGACGCTTTCCAAACCACTCCTGAAAGACATAGCGAGCGGTACGGCGATCACCTTCACCTATACTCCAGGTACCGGTATCGTGCAACATCCCGAAGATAGTAAGCCCGGTTCCGTTGCTACTGCGATCATCTCGTTGAACGCGCCGCCACCGCCTTATCTCGATATCGCCGTCGTCGTTACACGGGGCGCTGAAACGATACTCAATGACATCTATTACAACGTGCTGGTGAATACCTCTCCTCTACCGGTGACACCTCAACAATACTTGAATATCCCGCCACAGGACACCAGTTTGTATATCAGCCTCCCGCCACCGCCAACGAACACGAATGCGATTCCCCTGGTAATTAAGAGCGACGGTACCCCTCCCAATTTTACTGACCTGCAAACAGCAGTATCAATCGCGATGAAAAATGATCCCACTATCCCTCCTCCGCCAGACATCGCGCTTCTGACTCCCGACCAGTGCCTCCAGGTCGCTTACGATATCGTGTGGAGTCAGCAGCTCCCCCTGCCAGCACCGCCGGATAAGCTGGAAGACCTGTATACCGACCCCCCGAATAAGGGTGGTAACAACAAAGATAATCCAAACGAACAGGACCGGCAGAAATTCGAGGGAGATCTGAAGAGCTTTTACTCTACACGCAACGCGGAGGCGCAGCGGCTCGCCGGCTTCGTCTATGCCCTGGCGCTGGCGCTCGCCTTCAATGAAAAGAGCCAGGCAGCCACCAGCGTGCGCTTCCAGTTTCCCATTAAGGATGACGGCAGCACAACGCTCACGACGATTAAGGAAGCCGCTGTTGTCCTCCTCAACAGCAGTGCTTCATCGGTAAACCAGGGCCTTAGTCCCAACTTCTCTGTTCCTGCCGAATACTTTTATGCGCTGGTGATTGGACTGCCGCCGCAGTCCTCGTCCCAGCCACAGCCCCAACAGCAGCAATATCAGCAGCAGTATCAACTGACCTGTCTCATGAACGAGCAGCAGGTGCTAGACAAGATAAACAATGCCATCAGGAAAAAGTTCATCAGCGCCCAGGCCATCACTCCAGACCAGGCGGCACGCAATCTGGCCGCGCTGGGTGAGGTGGAATACAATGACCCACCATGCCCGCTCGACATTTTCCCTGATATACAGGCCCTGGTTCAACACTGGCTCAATTTCCCGCAACCAGACATAGATACCTTCTGGCAAGGAGAAGTTACATCCAACGCTGCTAGCTACCTGGACCTGGTTCTCTGTCTTGTGACCAATAATAAACAGGATTTGATCACTGCCATCAAAACCCATACCTGGAAGCATCCCGACGGCACAACCTTTACCGTGCAGACGGTTGCAGACCTGGTGCAGATACAGGTTCAGGATTGGGAAGAATTTTTTAAGGAGAACCCGACTCTCTTGCCGCCTTTCACCGCGCCTGGCCCTGTTAATCAGACTCCCTCCAGCCCTAAAGCGATCAAAGCCCAGGCCGATGTCTTTGTCCGTAACTTGCAGAGCTACTTTCAAGTTTCTGCCGGCTCAAGTTCGGTCCCTTCAATAAACCCGAATAAGCCGCCAACGCTTTACCGGGAAGACCCCACAGCCCCCAGTCTCGATCCCATTATGGAATTTACCTACGCCTATACCGGCAATTCCAACGGCACTGGTTTCGATTTTGGGAACCTGGACCCAACAACGTTCCAAAATGCGCTCAACGCTGTCTTTCCCAATGATCCAGTGGCCAGGGAAAGGCTGGCACAAGTGGTCCAGACACTAAGTGACCTGTATACTCTGACAAAGCCGCTGCTTTCAAAGCCATTATCGTTATCCACCTCTTTCCAGTTTTCGGTAATGGAAGCGCTCTATGCGCGCGGCTTTACCAGCGTGCAGAGCGTCCAGGCGCTGACCCAGGCCGATTTCCAGGAGGCGCTCACCGGGACGGTAGCCTACGGCTATGCCGCCATCATCCATCCCAGCCTGACGGGTACGGGGCAGCCTGGTCAGACTCAGCCGGGCTTCCAGCCCATCAATGCTGATGGGTGCCTTGTCAATTGCATCCCGCCGCTCTACCTTGCTCCTCTCGGCCCGGTCGCATACCTGCAAGAGATGCTGAGCGTTTCTGACGCCTCGACATGTGAAAACCCACAGCCTGAAAACGTGGAGAGCACGCTGGAAGCTATGCTTGCCCTCCGGCGCGGCGACCTGGGTTCGCTGCAGGTCACTGAAGCCAACCTTGAGACGCCGCTGCCGCTCATCGACATCGTGAATGAGTGCCTTGAAGCGATCGCGGCTCAGGTGCCATTGTCGGGTCCTCCTGCCGGTGTTGTCTACACCACTGCCAGCGTTACGCTTGACGAACACCAACTCTGCCCGGATGAGGATGATGCACACGACAAACACGACTCGCACGCCGAGCGGGATGAAGCCTGCCACAAACCGGCCACGCTGTTCGCGACCGTACCACAGTACTCATCGCCGGCCACACCTGTAGCCCGGCCGGGCGCGTACGATAAGTTGAAGAGCGATTTCTCCTCGTGTCACCTGCCTTATTCTCAACCACTGGATATCAACCGGTCTTACCTGCGACGGTTGGAAACAAGCCGCTATGCTGTCATGCGCAGGTTCCGCAAGGACATTACGGAGTTCGTCCTTGATCCCAGCCCTGCCGATGAGCCGGCCGGTTTCCAGCGCCACCTGTGGCGCTACCCGGTTCGCATCGAGATTGCGAGAGAATACCTGGGCATCACTCCAGAAGAATACGATCTGCTTTTCACGCAGGACATCGCTACAACCGGGACGCAATCGAAGGACAACCAGCTCCTGCTGTGGCAGGTCTATGGCTACCCCTCGCAGTTGGTTGGAGATACAAACTGGGTACAGCGCGTCGTCCAGGTACCAGAATTTCTCAAGCGAACCTGCCTGACCTACTGCGAATTCCTTGAACTATGGGAGTCAGGCTTCGTAAAGTTCCGCTGCTATAACATTCAGCGGGAAGAAGAGACTGGAGCCTTTCCCGACTGCGAACCATGCTGCCTGGACAATTACTACATCGAGTTTGAGGACCCGCAGGACCCGGTCGAAGCGCTTAAGCTGCTGGCGGTCTTTATCCGCCTCTGGCGCAAGCTCCAGCACGTGAAGAACGCGAAATACTCGTTCACCCGGTTGTGTGACATTTGCACTGTCCTGAACCTGTTCAATAACGGCTCCATCAATCCCGACTTCATCCGCCAGCTCGCGGCATTCCAGATACTGCGCGACGACCTCGGACTCAGGCTCACCGACGACACGGATCAACAACCTGGCGCAACCGGTGCCGACAGAACCCACCTGCTGGCGCTGTGGATTGGTGCAGGTGCGAAGAAGTGGAAATGGGCGGTGCAGCACCTTCTCGATCGCGTGCAGCATTACGCACGCAAGCGCCACCTGAGCGGCAGCCGCCCGGCGCACTTCATCAAGCTGCTGGCGGAGAATCTTGACTCGCTTTCCCTGCTGGCAGGCTTTGATCCGACATCGACGACAGACAACTGGCACGCACTGCCCACGCACACCCTGCGCTTTGCCGAAGTGCTGTCAAAAATCTATACCTCCGATTTTAGCGTTGGCGAAATCCTCTACCTGTTTACGGCAGGCAATCACCTGGATGGCGATGATCCATTCCCCTTGCCGGATGAGAACGAGGCGCTCGATTTCCCCCTCGCTTTCCCAGATGATGAGGAAGAGTACTCGCTGCGAGCATTACGACGCAAGTTGCTGGCCGTTTCCGTCTCACAGGAAGAGGCAGAGAGATGGACATGGCGGCACATCGAATCGACGATGCGGCACGAGTTCGGCTACGAGCCGGGGACCGGCCCGGACCCACTCCTTTCGATCGGCGAACACTTCTTCCCGGACGCTCTCTCGGCCTATGGCAACCACGTGGATATGAAGCAGCGCCAGTACCGGGTTGCTCTTGCTGCCACCAGCACAAACCCTGCCATGTGGAACACACCAGACAGCCCATTCCGCTACGATACGAGTACGCAGGAACTCTGGATTCGCCTGCCGCTGAGCGATGAGGAGGTGTTTGAGAAGCTGAGTCATATCCGGCAATTGAACGCGGCGGAACAGGACGCGGTGCAGAGTCTGTACTTTGCGCCTCGCGTCGATCTCGCCTCGTTCGCCTTCATCTTCTCCAATTTCGGTGCGTCGGTGGAGCATCTCATCCAGGAAGAGGACGAAGAGGAACGTTGGGCCTACTTCCGGCACGAATTCGCTCGCTGTCACGCCCGCAGCCGCGTCATCGCCGAACACCTGGCACATCATGTAGAGGCCGCCACCGGGCAGAAGCACCCCGACGGCAGCAAACTCGCCTGGCGCCTGCTGCAACACCTCTTTGCCGACGAGAACCGGGCCACAACCCCGTGGGAGACAGATAGCGGGCAGGTGCCAGCCCTCACGTGGCAGCCGCAGCCCAATGGTGGCGCCTTTGCAGCGCTGCTTGGTCTGGCGGGAACTGGACTGCTTGGCGAGTTTACGCCCGAAGGCGGCAGTCTTGTCTGGAACGAAATGCGCGGGCCAATGAGCGCCTTCGGGCGTGAAAGGAATCGCTGGAACATCCCGGTGCCAACGGTTTTACCTGCGATGAACCTGACCCTCTCGCCCACGCAGGCACGTTTCGCCGGTATCCGCAACGGTTTCGCCTTAAAGGGGCAGAACGGAGAGCCGCTCGGCGGCCCGCAAGGCTTCGGTGTGCGCTGGCAGGGCATTCTGCTCGTCGAACGCGAAGGCATGTATGAATTTTACGCCGGTTCACCAACGCCCGAAGGAGAACGGCCCGATTTTGAGGCCGCGGAACAGCGCAGGTGGCGTGTCACGCTGAAACGGGGACAGAAAACCTGGGTCGTGCTGGCTCATGACTGGCCTAACACGCAGGCTCCGGCAGCGCATACTGCCCCGCTCACGCTCAGAAGTGGGGCGTACCAGATCACCGTCGAGTTCGCGCAGCCAGAGGCGGTCTTTACCCAGGCTGAGACGCGCCCGCAGCACACCGGCTTCCAGGTGAAATACCGTGGACCGGACAGTGAAGATCACCTCATTACCATTCCCCTCGACCGGCTCTACCTTGATGAGCAGGATGCGCCACTGGGAGCCAGCATCGACAGGGGCGGTGCCGCTGAGAAGTTCATGAACCTGCATTTTACCAGCACACTGCGCGACATGCGGCGGACATATCAACGCGCCTTCAAGGCCCTGCTCTTCGCACATCGCTTCGGCCTCTCCGCGAAACCAGTTACCGAGTACGGGCAGTCCGAGATTGGCTACATGCTGGCTCATCCCGACCTGTTCGAGGGAACATCGTACTATCGAAAGGGGCAGAATGCCGGTTTCGGCACGCATCATGCCTACTTCGACTTCAATTTCCTGCCCTTGCTCGACAATTATCACGCGCCATCACCGGCAGAGGACCAGCGCGTGCAGCCCTCCCCCCAGCGGCAGCAGGCGCTCTTTGACTGGTGGGAGCGCATCTTCGACTATGTGCAGGTGCGCAAGGAGACGCAATACGCGCGCGAGCATCCCCTCTGGCTGCTCTTCGAGGAGGCAGTAGAGAAGGAGCCGGATGATCCGGCGCAGTTGCTCCGTCACATGGGCGTCGATCTTGACCATGCCGATCTAACCACCCAGTATTATCAGGGCTACAGCGTTACCAGCACTGATCTGGAAGACGAGCGGTGGGCCATCCGCGCCTGGCGAGCGGAAGAGTGGATTCGAGACTTGCTGTCTGACTTCACGGCAAAAGACATCCGGGCGGCGCGCCCCGACCTGTGGGCCTCCGATGACCCGAATGCCGTGCTGGCCGGGGAAACGCAGTCAGGAAACGACAACCTCACGCGCTTTGTGCGCGATGGCTGCATTGAAAATGGCAGGCAGCGCCGCTACCGGGATGTCGAACAGCTCAATGACGAACTGCGGGAACACGCCCGGCGCGCGCTGCTGGCTTACCTGTGCAACATGAACCGCGTGCCGCTGCCGGCGCCTCTGGGCGACTTTGCCCGCGAGGCCGATGATCTGAGCGCGCTGCTGCTGCTAGATGTCGAAGCCGGTCTCCGCGAGCGCGCCAGCCGTATCGAGGAGGCGATCAGCGCGGTGCAGACCTATATCCAGCGTTGTCGCCTGGGTCTCGAAGCAGGATTCAACGTATCGCCACAGTTCATTCGCCTGTGGGACCGCTGCTTTGCCTCATTCCACGTCTGGCAGGCTTTTAAGCGTCGTGAGATCTACCGTGAAAACTGGATAGATTGGGAAGAAATCCAGAAGGCGCAGGAGTCAGAAGCCTTCCGCTTCCTTGAAAAAGAACTCCAGCGCGACATGCTGACCACTCCTCGACCCGGAGGACTCGAATACTGGCCCGATCAAGGCATTCCGGCGCACGTGGGGCTTCCGACCATCCAGAGCCGCGAACCCGATGAGCTGCAACAATTCACCATGCCCTCCAATCAACCGGAAGGCTTCAATCTGCTCGGCACACAGGAGAGAGATGCGCGTCCATCCTGGCTGGCCGCCCTCCAGACAGGTACCTCTTCCGGTGGGAATGGGAATCCAAACCCGGATGGCAACCCGAATGGGAATCCAAACCCGGTTATTAGCAGTCCCGTCGAGCGTGCGGCCTCAACCGCTATCAGGCAGCCGGGCCAGACATCAACGACGCAGCCGTTGCCTTTGTGGATAGAGGCCGCTATCCGTCTCGGCGTGCGCTTTCTGCGCGTAGCCGCCGCCGGAGAACCCCCAGCCTCGACGCGCTTCGCACCACGGCATACTGAAAGCGAGACGGACGTCTGCTGCGAATGCGGCAAGCGGCATCCGGCAGTCGTTGACGAGTACTACTTCTGGCTGCTCGACTCGCGCTACTTCGACGATCCCAATAATCCCAATCCCGATATAACCCAGGACGTTACGTTGGCCCAGGACGCAACGTGGAATTGGGACACGTTGGACTGGATAGATAATAACGGGAATCCAGATCTCAACGCGATGCCTGCGCTGCTGCACTGGGACTCGAAGCCAATGGTACAACTGGCGTGGTGCCGCGTTCATAATGGTGAGTTCCAGCAACCGCGTAGATCGATTGAAGGGGTGCCCGTGGATGGCACGACAACGCCTGAGCTTCAATTGCAGGGGAGAATGGACGATTCGCTCACCTTCCACGTAGCCAGCAGTATTCTGCCGGCAGGTTATCCCCGTCCTGCCTCTCCCCCACCCCCACCCATCATCGGTTTCCGCTATGATCTCGCAACCGATGAAGCTGTAACGCTGCCATTAGTGATACCAGCCCCGCCTACCGGAGCTAACTACCCAGGAGGGTTGCCCGCCTATCCGTTCTTTGCCTACTTCGCGCCAGGTGCCAGCGTCATGCCGCCGTCTCTCTTCGGCCCGGCACTGGCCGTCGCCGGAGCATTACGCGCTCATTGCCGCTTTGAGGAGGCGCTGAAATGGTACGCTCTGGCTTTCAACCCACTCCAGGAAGACTGCTCCTGGTGCTCACAGGAGCAAACGGTCACTACGGAAGGAAACACAGGAAGTTCGGGCGAAGTCACTATCGGAGCGCCGACAACGACTGCCACAGGAGTTGTTGTCGAGGTTAAGAACGCGGTGGCGGAAGGCTCGACTGGGACAGGCACACTTGCTCAGGCCCCCGTGAACGTAGAAGGTGTGCCCGCGCCGGAGTCCGGCCAGGCGCCTCGCGCAAGCGCAGCCAGCGCAGAAGGCAGCATTGCTGAACCCGCAATGGGAAGCAGCGGCAACGCTACCGTGCAGGCCGATGGTCAGACAGGCAATCAGCCAGGAACAGTGGCGGTCATTCCAGAAGCAAGGCAAGGGAATGGGGATGGTGAAGGGAACGGTTTCATGCCATGCTGTTCGAGCATCGCCGTCTCAGACGATGAGGCGCGCAATCGCTCCATCACCCTGCACTACCTGGAAACCTTGCATCAATGGGCAGAGGCCCTGATGCGTCGCAATTCACCCGAAGCGTTCCAGCAGGCGCGGCTCATCCTTGGCACCGAGGCATACATTCTGGGGATGCGCCCGCGTTCAGTCAAGGAGGACGATACGGGCAATACACAGCAGGAGGAGCCGCCAACCGTTCTCAACTTTACCCCTGCCTGCGCGTCGTTGAGTCCTCGCCTGCTCGCTCTCTACGACATGGTGGACGATGGCCTGGCATTGATCCACGACTACCTGGATGCGCGCCGGTTACGGGAAGAGCACCGTGAGAGGGACAGGTCGTACTGGGGCAATACTGAGCTGCGCAACGGCTGGCAAACAATCGACGGGCCGTGCGGCGACGAAGACGGGAGTTGCTGTCCCCCCAGCCCCTATCGTTATACGTTCCTGATACAAAAAGCGCAGGAGCTTGCCAGCCAGGTGAAAGAGCTTGGTTCAGCCCTGCTCGCCGCCTTCGAGAAAGGGGATGCCGAGTACCTCGCCTCCCTGCGTCAACTCCATGAGCGCCAGCTTCTGGAGCTGACACTGGAGATTCGCCGGAACCAGTGGCGAGAAGCCGACTGGCAGGTGCAGGCCCTGCAGAAGACACAGGAGGGCACTCAGGCCCGCAGGCAATATAACGCCCTACTGATACAGAATGGTCTGATCAGCGGCGAATTAGAACACGAGGCGCTCACCGAAGTCACCCTGAGCGACCAGGAAACCGGCAGAATCCTGGAGGGGATTGGTACAGTTATGGGCCTCATACCCGACATCAATGCCGGTACCGTCGATTTTGCCACGATTCCTCTCGGGTCAAAGCTTCAGGGAGTCTTTTCTGGCATATCCCAGATAGTGAACTCGCAGGGTGGCAGCGCGAGTACGACGGGTGGGCTTCGCCTAACACAGGCTGGATGGGATCGGCGGGAAGCGGACTGGCGACAGCAAGTGCAGGTTCTCGATATCGAGAATGAGCAGATCGAACGCCAGATTCTTGCTGCCGAACGCCGACGTGATATCGCGTTGCGCG
>Ga0207646_10003034_pt1 | contig 19320 bp, 14 predicted proteins | sample KBSK5502metaG_FD_184343 | JGI IMG/M metagenome (GOLD analysis project Ga0207646, IMG submission 184343) | Corn, switchgrass and miscanthus rhizosphere microbial communities from Kellogg Biological Station, Michigan, USA - KBS K5-50-2 metaG... | ecosystem: Host-associated > Plants > Roots >...
GATCCCGCGGGTTTCGCCGAGCTCCAACGCTTCGTCGCCGCTCACTCGGCCCCAGTCTCACCTGGCTACTCCACGGAGCTTCTCCTGTCGCCGCTCTCGCGATGGCTCGAGGAGCGCCTCTACCGCTACGGACACAAGCACCGCAACCGCTGCTTCGTCGTCGGCTTCAACCTCGCGTTCGACCTGGGCCGCTGTGCCCAGTACTGGGCACCGGCGCAGGACTACTACCGCGGCGGCTGGTCCCTCGGCCTCTGGGGCAAGTTCGACGAGAGCGGCCATTGGCACGACCTGCGGTACCACCCGCGTCTGCTCGTGAAGTCCATCGACCCGCGCCGCACGCTCTTCGCTTGGGGCGGGGTCAAGGTCGGCGACCAGGACGAGCATGGCCGCGCCGCGCGCTTCGTCGATCTGCGCACGCTCGCGTTCTCCCTCACGAACCGCAGCTTCACGCTCGAGCGGGCCTGCGCCGCCTTTGGTGATCCGTACACCAAGCGCCCAGTCCGGTACGGCGTTATCAGCGCCGAGCTGCTGACCTATTTGCGCGAGGATGTTGCACACACCGCGACGCTCTTCCGGAACTGCGTCGACGAGCTCGCGCGGCACCCCGGCATCGGCCTCGAACCGCAGCGCTTGTTCTCACCCGCGACGGTCGCCTCTGCCTACATCGAAGCGATGGGCTACCGGCGGCCGCTCGAGAAGTTCACCGCGCTCACGCCGGAAGCGCTCGGCTGGACCGGCCCCGGGCGCAACGCGCCGGAGTAGCGATGCCGATCGACCCCAAGATTCTCGGCTCCGCCACCAGCGCCTTCTTCGGCGCCCGAGCCGAGGCGCGGATCGTGCGCACGGTCGTCCCGGTCGTTCCGGTGGACATCACCGCGGAGTACCCGACCGTGAACGCCAACCTCGACACCAGCTCGCTGCCTATCGCGCGCGAGCTCGTGGTTCGCGACGTGACTAACGAGGTCCGGGAGACCCTGCGTTCGGCGGAGCTCTTCGCGCACTGCTTCGATCGGCGCTTCTGGCGGAGAGCGATCGGAGTGACGCTTGTCGAGATCGAGCGCAGCGAGGGATCAGTGCTTCCGGTTCGTGCGCTGTACGACGCGGCGGCGAACGATCCTGGGCTCGGGGTGAACCCGCTCTACTACGACGGCTCGCTGTGGTACGCGCTTCCCGACGTCATCTACGCCGCGCTCGTGGGACCAGTGCCGCCTATCCGGAGAGCGCTGCGTCTGGTCGGCCGCGGCGTGCAGCGTGGCCTGCGCCAAGTACGACTGCGCGGAACGCGGTATGTCGATCCGCGCGAGGCTGACCCGTTCGTCGCGATGGTCGAGGAGCGTCTCCGCATCCGGAACGACCCGACGCTCGCAGCGGAAGAGCGCGACCGGCTGGAGCTCTTCCTCAAGATCACGGCTAACTCGGGCTCGTATGGCGTCCAGGCGCGATTCGACCGCCATGAACTGGCGCACCCGGTGGAGCTTGTCGTGCACGGCCCCGATGACATTGCTCGGGTGACATGGATGGACGTGGTCGAGGATCCGGGGCCGTACGCCTTTCCGCCGATCGCGGCCTCGATCACCGCCGGCGGGAGGCTCATGCTCGGGCTCGCCCAGAAGCTCGTCGAGGACGCCGGCGGGCACTACGCGATGTGCGACACGGACGCCCTCGCGATCGTCTCGACCAAGGAGGGCGGCTGGATCGAATGCGAAAGCCCCGACGGCTCGGGGCGAATTCGCGCGCTCTCGCACGACGAAGTCCGCGCGATCCTGGTGCGCTTCGAGAGCCTCAACCCCTACGACCGCGCGCTCGTCCCCGACCTCTGGAAGGTCGTACACGGGAGTCTCGAGCACAGGCTCCTCGCGTACGTGATCAGCGCCAAGCGTTACGTGCTCTTCCGTCGCAACCCGACCGACATCGTCGAGGTCAGCGCCGAGGACGACGGAGAGGTCGTAGCCGACGAGGAGCTCGCGGACTGGACCGAGCACGGTCTCGGGCAGTTCCTCGATCCGTTGCCCGACGACGACCCCTCGCGACCGAACCGCGACGTCGACGGCCGGCGAGTCTGGGTGAAGGAAGCATGGCGCTGGGTGTTGGAACGCGCGCACGGTGAAGACCCGCCCCTACCGGAGTGGGCGGAGCGCTATGCGCTCTCGCAGTTCTCGCTCTCGAGCCCGACGATCGCGGGATGGTTCCGCGGCCGAGACGCCAGGCTCGATCGTGTGGATCGGATGCGTCCCGGGACCTTCGGACTGTTGGCTCACCCCAACGCCTTCATGAAGAACCTGTACGACCACGCCTGGCCGGCGGCTCCGTATGAGCGTGACCCGAGGTGCTGGACAGAAGTCTCCTGGTACGACCGCCGCAACGCGCAACCGATTCGCGTGCGCGGGCTCGGCCCGAACGCGAGCGCGGACGAAGCGGCACGCGCCGCTGAGCGCGGCGAAGTGGTCGTGCTGACCCTCGGCGACGTCCTGCGACGCTACGAAACCCGACCCGAGCACAAGTCGCTCGCCCCGGACGGCTCGCCGGCGACAGGAACGACCTGCGGATTGCTTCGGAGGCGGCCGGTCCGCTCCACGCCAGCGCTCACACACCTCGCAGGTAAGGAAGGCAACAAGCTGCTCGAGCGCGTCACAGGCGAGGTCACGCGACCGGAAGACTACCGATCGGACTACGGAACGCGAGAGGACACCTGGCCATACGTGGCTGCCGTTCTTCGCATGATCGGACGCGAGAAGGTCGCCTGTCTCGCGGAGCTCGATCCCTCGACTGTTTGGCGTGCGATCCAGGACGCCACCAACCCTCGACGCGCGTCGACGCGCGCGAAGCTCAGCGCAGCGGCAGCCGCTTTTGCGCACGACGAGCTGCGCCGGCGAGGACTCCAGCCGGCGAATGATCCAACCGCCGTCCTGTCGCAGCTGCTGGCGGCTGAGTCGGCCACTTCACAGACGCGCGTCTGTGAGTGCGGCTGCGGTAAGGAGTTGGGACCGCGGCGACGGCGTTGGTATTCGAACGCGTGCCGACAGCGAGCACTTAGGCGCGCACAGCCTACGCCGGGGTCGACCTGAAGACGATTTGCGCCGCGTGGGTGAGTGCGCTAGCGATCCGAGGTCGCCGGTTCAAGCCCCTCATCAACAGCATTGTGTTTCGACCAAAGCGTGATGGCGGGACGGTACGAACGGCCGTCCCAATGGTGCACCGTGACCGGGGGCAGCGCGTTGAGTTCACGACCCACCAGCATCGCTAGGCCCATCGGTATCGCAGCGTACAAGGAAACCCTCGTGGCCCCCGAATCATCCACAGCATCGATGATCGCTTCGCGAACACGCCGCGCCAGACCAAGAGCCTCTGCGTTGGTCATCCCGCGAGCCGGCGCGCGCGCCTCGAGATCGAGAATCGCTGCGGTCACGGACTCGGCCCGGATGGCGACGGCAGGCTTCTTGTCTGTGGTTGTCAAGCTCACGGCGAGAGAGCTCGCGCGCGATGGTCCGGAGCGTGCGCGTCCAAGCTTCAGCGTCGCACCGGGGTCGTCGAGCGTTGTCCACCAGCCATCGCGGACTCGCATCTCGAACTCGAATCCGCTTGCGCGTCGGAAGGCGTGCCCGAAGACGAAGCCACCAACGAGGTCGCGGCTGCCGTGAACGCGCAGCAAGGGGCGGCCCTGGTGTGCGGACAGTTCGGAGCGGACATCGTCAAGGCCGGCAGCGACTACCGGCCACGCGACAAGCCCGCGGCGGTCGAGCAGCGGTACGGCGTTCACCCGCAGTAGATCGCTGGGCTCATCGGGAAGCAGCTCTCGGGTGCTGAACTGAAGCGGCACCACTGTCATGCGCGGCATGGCCCTTACCCGAGCAGCCAGGATTGAACGGGCGAATCGCGAGGCATCGATACGATCAGCGGCGGTGAAGTCGGCGCCGATGTATTGAGTCAAGTCGTGGTCGAGGAAGGCCGCCGACGCCGTCGCGACCGCGGCGAAGCTGGTCTTCCGCAAGATCGCCGCGAGCACGAAGTCCGGACGGCTCCTCTTGACCGCGATCGCTTCGCCGAGCTCGACCCTCTGGATGAATGGCCGCTTCAGTGCCCCCGGTGTGGCGTAAAGCGCGAGGCCGAAGCAGTCCTCCCGAATGACCCGTCGAGCTCTGTCCTCAGAGACATCGCCGAACGAGAAGCCACCGTCAGGCGCCACCCAAGGGACGACCCCGCGGACGCTCAGCTCCTCCGCGATCGTCCGGACTTCATCGAGGTACGGCGTGTGATGGCAGAGAAACAGCGACTTCATGGCGAGCCCGGCTTCCTGACCCTCACTGGAGCCTCAGGCGCATGCCACTGTCCGGTTACTTGCCAGACCTCATAGAGCTCGAGCCAACGCGCGGCCCACGGGACGATCGTGGTGCCGAACCCCATCGTGCTGTCCCACTCACGCCAGTACAGGCATAGATAGGTTCCGTCGTACATGTGGTGCGGCGCCCCAACAATTGGCGGAGTAATCACCGACACCTTCGGCAAGTGATGGGGGCCGGCGTAGTCGACGCGGACGATGTAGGTGACACTGAAGGGCGTCGGCTGAAGCGGCACTAGGATGCCGGTGCCGGTCCACCGCGTTTTAGGGAAATACGCGCGCGCGTCCAGAAACTGTTCCATCCGGTTCAGCGGACGGCGACCCCTACGCACTACGGTCACCATGAAATCGGTTCGGCTGCGGGCGAGCAGTCCGTACGTCTGGCTCCGGGGGCGTCGAGTAGACGCGGCCAGTGGTGCCGACGAGGGTGGTCCCGGCGAAAGCGGCCTTCGAGATTCCGTCCGCGATGTTCGTGATGTCCGCGGGGAACCAGTCAGCCCCGAGGATCGACTTCCAGGCGACGATGGCCGCCGCCGCCGACTCAGCCTCGAGGGCCTTCTCGAGCTTCGCCGTCGTCTCGGCGATCCGGCGCATGAACGACTCGAAGGCCCCCCGCTCCCAGTTCCACGCGACATTTGGGTTCCGCTCAGGGATGATTGGATCGGGGAGGGTCGGCGTCATCGTCGGGATCGCGAGGGTGGGCGTGCACTCGTTCTCGATGGCGAAGAAGGTCTGGGCCACGATGTCGGCGAAGGCGCGGTCAGTGAAGACGATCTTCCCGCGGCGGATCAGACCGATCACCATGGCTTCCAGCCAAAACGATTTTGCTTGGTCACGCCTCAGCCACTGCGACCGCCAGTGCTTCACGGTCTTCATGAGCGGCACCAGATGTTCGTTGCATTCGTTCTGGTTCATCCGCGCGAATTCCTCGCCGTAGGCCACACAGGCGGTTGGCTGCCAGTTCTGCCATTCCCGGTCGGGGACCTCGAGGATCCCAAGGATGCCTTCAGGCGCGAGCACTGGTACGACGTCGAGGAAGAAGTCAGGCTCGACAAAGTGGACTCGGACGGAGCGCCGCTGTTCGCGCAGGTCGACATCTGGACGCGAGCCGAGTTGGTCGCTGAGCTCGTCCGCGAGGCCGTCGAGTGCGCTCTTCAGATCCTTGAGCGCCTGGACCGGACTCCATTGGCGGTATATGAGGGCGAGAACGCAGACGAGATCCACGTCCTTGATCTCATGGATCGCGATGTGCCGGCCGTACGATCCCGTGAGTCGAGAGTGCGGCTCGATCGTCTGGAGCAACCGCGTGCGATCCAGAAACGCGCGGACGACGCCAGGGTACTTCTTGGCCGCCTCGCGGCGCTCGGACGACGGCCGGATGTTACGAAGGAAAGCCTCGAAGTTGTACGCGAGCGAGAAAGTCGCGAGCGGTACCGGATTCCGAATCGCCATGAATCGCCTCCAAGACCGCCTAGCTCACCTTGCGCGAGCGCGGTTCTTACAGTATACGGCCCATCAGCTGTTCGGCTGATTAGCCGAAAATCGCCTGCGGCACCCTGACGGATGTCAAGAGCGCTCCAGTGGACTAGATGCCGCTGGGAACCCCTCCAGGCTGAGAGAGATACCCGGTCTGCAGCAAGCGGACTCGTGCTGCGTCGGCGGAAACTGCGAACGCGCCTTGGATCGCGGCGATTCGCTGAGCGCCCTCGGGGCTAGTTGGTAGAGGCGAGGGATCAGCCTTGACGCGTCGGAGAACGTACTCGAGTTCCGTGCGAGGTATCAGGATCGCGCCGCAGCCGTAGCCGGCTTGCCACTCCATCCAGTCGATCTGGTTGGTTGGCCCGAGGATGTTCTCGCGTTTGCACTTCGCCGCACCCCGCACGTCGACTGCAGCGCTTGCCAGGGGCCGGACAGTGTCATCGCGGTCGTACCAGCCGCTCCGGCGCCGGCCGACCGACTCCGCCTGGGCCGCTTCCTCGATCTCGAGCGCCCAAACAAATCCATGAAACTTCACGTGCGAAAGCTCGTGACTGAGCGTCGTGCGTAGCCGGTTCTCGCGCCACTGCTCCTCGGAAAGCACGGCAGCGATCGCGACCTTCGGTTTGCCGCTGGCCTGGAAGTAGGTCACCCCTTCGACGTTTTCCCCTTCTTTCGAGAGGTCGGCGAACAAGTCCAGGTCCAGGACCATCGACTCCAACAGCACGGTTAGGTCGTCGGTTGAGAACGGATAGTCGACTCTGCCGTGACGCTTTCGGAGGAAGTCGCCGACCAGCGTCTCACACTCGGTGTCTAGTTCGCGAAGTTCGTAATAGGGGCGGTCGCGAAACCGCCCGGTCGCGTCGCGAACGTAGCGCATCAGTACCTACGCAAACCCTTGCGGAAGAGCTTCATCGCGCTCTCGATGCGCTCATCCGAGTGGTTCTCGATGGCTCTCGGCGGGATGCGACCTGCCAGAGCGTGCAGCATGTCGGCGTCCAGGCCGAGTTGTTTTGCGATTTGACCGGTCAGAACTGGCGAAGGTAGACGACGATTCAATTCGATGTCATTGAGGTATTGCGGCGTAATCGGCTTGCCTTCTTCGTTATGGATCTTTTCCGAGAGGCTCTTGAGACTGAGCTCCTTCTTTTTACGTGCCTGTCGTATCGTGTCGCCAAACGCCATTGGCAATCCCTCCGTCGCGGCTTATCCGCAGATAAGCGTACGCGGACCTCGAAAGGGGCGGCTCAACGCGATTTGGGACCCGGTTCGGCTAACCGCGACCGTTAGTCGAAACGGAGGTCGACCCCTTCACGTGGACTGAGCTTCTAGGTGGTCTGAAACCGCAAGCCTGGGTACAGCGCGAGGCGGTTTCTACTATGGCGTGCCGTGGCTGGGACCGTCCTGCTACTCGGGGCTGGCGCCTCGCGAGGCGCATTGTTTCCAAACGACGTTCCTCATGAGTGCCTGCCTCCACTGAACGCGGACTTCTTCACGCAGCTCCAACGGATAACAGAGGACAAACACAGCGCGAGCGTTCGTCGCGTTGTCAAAGACCTCGTTCAACTGCATGGGTCGAACTTTTCACTGACTCTCGAGGACTACTTCACCGAACTTGAGTTTCTAAGTCGTGTGGTTCGTGTCGCAAGCCAACGCCATGCTGGGATTGAGGCCGCGCTGTCGGCAAGCAGGCGCAACCTAATGGCGGCACTCCACGCCGTTCTCGAGAGCTCAACGGACAAGATCCTGCGGAGCGATGGTGGCTGCGAACGGCACAAGACTCTCGTGAACGCGCTCCGCAAAGGCGACACCGTCCTGTCTTTCAACTACGACTGCCTTATGGATGACGCGCTTCGTCGAGTAGGGGACGCGAAATGGAATGCGCGCTGGGGATACGGCTTCCCCGACGGCTTCACCGTGTCTGGCTGGCAGCTGTGGAATCCCAGTCGGCCCACTCAAAGCAGAAGAACAGTCAAGCTCCTGAAGCTTCATGGATCGATCAATTGGCAATTACCGTCGGCGGCGTCGAGGAGAATGTGTACTCAAGCAGCGGCTGCATCAGCAGCATGGCGTTCCCCGGTTCTCAATCATCCCGCCGGTGTGGAACAAGGCGATCGAAAGCCCGGTCTATGCACATTTGTGGAGGCGGGCTCGCTGGGCAATACGGCAGGCGCACACCATTGTTGTTATCGGCTTTTCATTTGCTCCCACCGATCTGTACGCGCAGTCCCTCTTCCGCGTTGCTTTCTTCAGGCAAGATCGGACGAGACTTAGGAGGCTGGTTATTGTCTCGCCAGACAAGTCCGCGAGGCAACGCGTGCGTCAGATCTTCGACGTCCCGTTGACCGATCATCGCGTGGTGCTACGTCAGTACGAGAGGCTGGAGGAGTTTGCGGACGCGCTGCCAGCCGCACTCACGTAAGAACCTAGCCCGCGCCGAACCGTACGTTTCTGTTGCAGTTCGGATATCTCTATCTCCACTCCCGCCGAGCTCGAGGCTTTGCCCGGGATCGGGCCCACCACCGCCGCGCGGATCGTCCGCTCCCGCGGCGGCCATCCCTTCACGCGGATCGAGGAGCTGCAAACACGCGGCCTCGTGACCGCCCGCGTCTTCGCCGACATCAAGGACATGGTCACGACACGGTGACCGCGGTCCTGAGGGCGCCCCTCCTTCCTGCCGCGGCGGCCGCGGTGTGCATCGCTCTCGCGCTACAGATCAACCCCCTCGGCGGGATCGCGCTCGCCGTCCTGCTCTCCGACGCGTTCGCTGTTCTTGCCGTCGCGAGCGCCGATCGCACGCGCCGGCTCTGCTGGTGCGCGGCTGCGCTGGTCTCCGGGATCGCAGGCGCGGCGACGATCTTCGGACCGCTTCCGGGTTTCGACCTCCGCCACGCGGGCCCACTCGACGGGCTGCGCGAAGCGCTCGCGGACCCGCTTCGGCGTCTGGTCCCTGAGCCTGAGGGCGGCATCGTGCGGGGCATCGTCCTGGGCGAGCGCGCCGCCGTCGATGGCGACCTCGCGAACGCCTTCGCGCGCAGCGGCACCTCGCATCTGCTCGCCATATCGGGATTCAACATGACCCTCGTCGCGACTGCCGTTGCGGTCCTCGCGCGCGGCCGCGTGCGCCCCGCGGTCACGGCTTCGCTGACCGTGTCGTGCGTCCTCGCGTACAGCATCCTGGTCGGGCTCGCGCCGAGCGTGGCGCGGGCCGCGGTCATGGCCGTCGTGGCTTCGCTCGGTCTTGCGTTCGGCCGCCGCCCCGCAACGGACAACGCGCTGGCGCTCGCCGTGGCAACGATGGTCGGGATCGACGCGTCGGCGATCGGTGACGTCGGTTTTCTACTATCGGCGACCGCGACCGGCGGTCTCCTCTACCTCGGAGACCCCATTTCGGGTCGGCTCGTTTTTCTTCCGGGCGCGATCCGCCAGGGTCTCGCCACCACGCTTGCCGCGACCCTACCCACGATCCCGATCATCGCCGCGGTGTTTGGCCGGGTCTCTCTCGTTTCGCCACTCTCGAATCTGGTCGCGGTCCCTTTGTTTCCGCCGCTCATGCTCGCTGGCGCGGCGACGGCCGCGCTCGGCGCCGTTTCGCTCGACCTCGCGCAGCTCCCTGCGCTGCTCGCATATGCGCTCGCGTTCCTGTTGCGGATCGTCGTCGAGACGTCGGCTGCGTTGCCGCTCGCGTCCCTCGCCGTTCCGGACGGTCCCCTCGCTGGGCTGGCGTACGGCGCTCTTGTCGGGGTCGTGCTGTTCCTCGGTCCCGCCGCGATGTCACGCGCGGTACGCGCCATCGGTGGACGGATCGGACGGCCGCACGGTCTTCGCGTCCCTCGTCCTTCCAGGTCTCACCTCGCGCGACGAGGGATGTTGTTGAGCGGAGTGCTCGTGCTCGTCCTCGTCGCGGGGACGACGGCGGCCGTTCTCTGGCCGACGCCCTCCGGGATACGGGTGCGAGCGCTCGACGTCGGGCAGGGCGATGCCTACCTCGTCGAGTTCGACGGCAGGACGCTCCTGGTCGACGGCGGCCCCGACCCGACCCGGCTCCTCGCCGAGCTCGGCGCCAGCCTGCCTCCCTGGAACCGCCGGATCGACGTCGTCGCGCTGACCCACGCGCACGCCGATCACGCTGACGGGCTCATCGGCGTGCTGGAGCGATACGAAGTTGGCCTCGCGATCGAACCCGTCGGCTTGAACCCTGGCACCGTCGCCACGGCATGGGGCGACCGAATCGCGCGCGCACACGTCCCCCGACGAGCGGTCTCGGCGGGTATGCGGGTGCGCGTCGGCACCGCCACTCTTGCCGTCCTCGCGCCGAACGGCGATCCCCGCGTCGATGTGCCATCTCTTGTGCTTCGCTTCGAGCGTGGCTCGTTCTCGATGTTGTTCATGGGCGACGCGACCGAACAGGCGCAGGCCGATCTTCTTCTGAGTCCGCGGTCGCTTGCCGCGCGCGTATACGTTCCGCCACATCACGGGGCCGCTAGCGCGTACGCCGTGCCGCTCGTGGACGCCGTTCGCCCAAGCGCCGCGGTGATCTCCGTCGGCGCGCAGAACCGGTATGGTCATCCCACGCCCGAGACGCTCGCGGCGCTCGGCCAAGTCCCGACATATCGGACCGACCGCGACGGCACGGTGGAGCTCGATCAACAAGGTGGCAACGCCCAGCTCGTCGTCCGTACCCACGCGAATGGTCTTCCTCCTCCACGGGGAAGATCCCTTCCGCACGCGCCTCCGTCTCGGTGAGCTAGCCCATGCGCTCCTGGGCGGGCTGCCCGCGGGACCGACCGATCTCAGGACGACGGTCGAACCGCGTCTTGGCGCCTTGCTCGGGATCACCCGTCATGACGCGCGGTTCGACACGCCCAGCGCGATCATGCTGTCGGGGCAGGCGCAGGGCCTCTTTGACGCGGTTGACGAGGCCCGCGTCGTGATCGTCGACCACGCCGAAGCGTTGAAAGACCTTGACCTGATCGCGTGCTTCCCGCGCGAAGCCGCGCTCGTGCTCGTTGCCGTGGAGCGCCTGGCAGCTGGGCGCTCGCGCCGTGCACAAAAGCCGAAAGCGCCGAACGTGCCCGCGGCGAATCTGCTCGAAGCCGTCGAGGCCGCCGGCGGATCCGTCGAGCGCATCGAGCGACTCGCGCCGGTCGACGTCCCTGGTTGGATCTCCGCGCGCGGTCGGATCCATGCGGTCAAGCTCGACTCTGAAGCGGTGGCGACGCTCGCGTCGGCGGCGGGCGGCGACACCGAGCGCATCGAGCAGGAGTTAAAGAAGCTCGGCGCGTACGCCGGCGATGCGATCGTGACCGCCGCCGATGTGCGAACCCTCGTGAACGGCGCCATCGAAGCGGATGTGTTCGAGCTCACGCAGGCAGTCGTCCGTAAGGACGCCCGGACCGCCGTGGCCACGCTCGACCGCCTCCTCGCCGACGGCAACGCGGTCCAGCAGATCCTGGCGCTTCTTCTCTGGCAATTCCGGGTGCTCCTGTTCGCGTCGGCGATGCGGACGAATGCGGACGCCGAGCGGATGGGCAAGGCGATCCGCTCGAGTCCCTACGCGATACAGCGCGCCACGGCGTTCGCGCGTCGTGTCACGCGCGCGGACGTGGTTCGCGCATACGAGGCGATCTACGCGGCGGACCAGGTCATCAAGACAGGACGCGCCGAGTCGGACGTGGCGGCGCTGACTCTGTGCGTGCTCGACCTCTGTGGCGTGGCCAACGCGGACTTGCGCGACATGCTGCTCGTCGAGGCGCCGCGCCGCTAGCGCTTGGTCGCGGCCTCCGGGGCCGTATTCGGGACGGGCTTCGCTTCCTGCGTCTTCCGGTAGTCCTCGAGGAACTTCTTCTGCCCGGCCGTTGTCAGCGGGTGCTCGAAGAGCATCTTGAGCACGCCGAATGGCATCGTCGCGATGTCCGCGCCGGCGAGCGCCGCCTGGGTGACGTGCATCGGGTTGCGGATCGACGCGGCCAGGACCTTCGTTTTGATCTCCTGCTGCCGGTACGCGGCCACGATGTCGGCAACGACGCGCATCCCGTCCTCGTTGATGTCGTCGAGACGACCCGCGAACGGGCTCACGATGTACGCGCCTATCGCGGCGGCGAGCAGCGCCTGGTTGACGGAGAAGCACAGGGTGACGTTGATGCGGGTGCCCTCGCCGGCGAGGACCTTTCCCGCCGCGAGGCCGTCGGGTGTGAGTGGAACCTTGACGATCACGTTCTTGTGCCAGGTGGCGATCCGCCGGCCCTCGACGATCATGTCGTCCCTCTTTTCCGACACGACCTCCGCGGAAACGTTGCCAACGATCTGGCAGATGCGCTTGACCTGCTCCTCGTGATCCATGCCGGCTTTGGCGATCAGCGTTGGGTTCGTGGTCACGCCGTCGACGACGCCCCAGGTGACGCCCTGCTGGACCTCTTCGTAGATGGCCGTGTCGAGGAAAAGCTTCATGTCGTTGGCAACTCCTGCAGTCGGGATGCCGCTTCGGCGGCGCGTCCGTTCGAGCGTGCAAACGATATCGCCGCATCGATGAACGAAATGAACAGCGGATGAGGCCGGTTGGGACGCGACTTGAACTCGGGGTGGTACTGGGTGCCGAGATAGAACGGGTGGTCGGGCATCTCCGCGATCTCAACGAGCCGTCCGTCGGGCGAGAGGCCCGTGAACCGCATCCCGTGGCTCTGGAGGAGCTCGCGGTACGCGTTGTTGAACTCGAAGCGGTGACGATGGCGCTCGAGCACGATCGGTTGTCCGTACGAGCGAGCGGCGACCGAGCCGGGCTCGAGCACGCACGGGTAGCTCCCGAGGCGCATCGTCCCGCCCTTGTCACCGACGTCGCGCTGCTCCGGCAGGAGATCGATCACCGGGTGCGGCGTGAAGGCATCGAACTCGGTCGAGTTGGCGTCGTTCGTCCCGAGGGCGGTGCGCGCGAGCTCGATGACCATGCACTGCATTCCCATGCAGAGGCCGAGCGTGGGGACGCGCCGTTCGCGCCCGAAACGCGTCGCCTTCACCTTGCCTTCGATGCCGCGGTATCCGAAGCCGCCTGGCACGACGATGCCGTCGAGCCCGACAAGTGGCTCGACGTCGTCGGACCGCTCGAGGTGCTCGCTGTCGATCCACTGCAGCTTCACGTCGCAGCCGGCCGCCCATGCGGCGTGGCGCACGGCTTCCGCGACCGAGAGGTACGCGTCCGGCAATTCGATGTACTTGCCGACAAGGCCGATCGTCAGCGGGATTCGCGCGCCGCGGATCCGGTCGGTGAGCGCTTTCCACTCGGTGAGGTCGGGCTCTTTCGCGCCGGACAGGCCAAGCTCCTCGACGACGATCTTCCCCAGTCCGGCCTCCTCGAGCATCAGCGGGACGCCGTAGATGGACCAGGCATCAGGCTCGCTGATCACGTTGTCGAGCTTGACGTCGCAGAAGAGCGCGATCTTCTCTCGGAGGTCATCGTCGATCGGCTCGTCCGCGCGCGCGATCACCACGTCGGGCTGGATACCGATGGCGCGGAGCTCTCGAACGGAATGCTGGGTTGGCTTCGTCTTGAGCTCGCCGGTGGCGACGCGGGGGAGGAGCGTCAGGTGGATGTAGAGGACGTTCTGCTTTCCGACGTCCTTGCGGAACTGCCGGATCGCCTCGAGGTAGGGAAGCGACTCGATGTCGCCGACCGTCCCGCCGACCTCGACCACCACGATCTCGGCTTGCTGCTCGCGGGCGACACGGTGAATCCGTTCCTTGATCTCGTTCGTCACGTGGGGGATGACCTGCACCGTCGCGCCGAGGTAATCGCCGCGTCGTTCCTTGGCGATCACCGAGTTGTAGATCTGGCCGGTGGTCAGGTTCGACGCGCGCGTGACGTTCCGGTCGATGAAGCGCTCGTAATGACCGAGGTCCAGGTCGGTCTCGGCGCCGTCCTCTGTGACGAAGACCTCGCCGTGCTGGTACGGCGACATCGTTCCCGGATCGACGTTGAGGTAGGGATCCATCTTGAGCGACGCGACGGCGAGCCCTCTCGCGGAGAGGATGCGACCGAGGGAAGCGGCGGTGATGCCTTTGCCCAGCGAGGAAGTGACCCCTCCGGTCACAAACACGAACTTCGGCACGGGCTGGACCTCCGGGGTTTTTTCAATGATACAGAGGTGGCGATGTTCAGTCCAGGATGGACTGAACACTCGCCGGAACGTCAGCAGACCGCAGCAGCGAAGCTGCGACGACTACTGCGAAGCAGAGCGCAGGGGCGCGAGCCCCGAGCACTACAGGACGAGGACGAACAACGAAGCCGAGAGATTGATCAGGTCAGGAGACCGGGAAGGGAAGGCTGTTCAAGACGATGAGGCGGGGTCGATCGCTCGAGGTGTGCGGCGGATAGGACGGGACCTCGACTGGCTCATCGCGGCGGCAATCGTCCAGGTGCCCATCGAGTCGGAGAGCGCGAAATCGCGCGTCGCGAAGCTCGCCGTTCTCGAATCCCGCGTGCTCGACGATCGCGACCAGGCGTGGCCGCAGGAAACGAAGACCCTCCCGCACGGCGACGGGCGTCGCGAAGCACGATGCGTCGGCCGCGAAACCGCGCGTCGCCAGGTCGAGCCACTCACCGAGGAACGGCGGCACGTACGCGTCGCCGGCGAACGCGATCGCGCCATCGTCGCCGCGCACTCCACTAAGAATCGTGCGCGCACCGCGCTGAGCGTCGATGACGACGCCGCCCACGACCACGTCGGCGCGCGGCGTCACGTGGCACTTCAGCCAATCCGCGGTGCGTGTTCCCGGGACATAGCGTCCGTCGCGTTTCTTCGCGACGATGCCTTCGAGCCCGTATTCCGCGACGACCTCGAGGAACGGCTCGCCGTCGTCGTCGAGGTGCTCCGGCACCGCGAGGACCCGCGAGCCCAACCCCGCGCCGAGGAGGCGCGCGCGCCGTTCGGCAAGCGGCCGCGAGATGAGCGCTCGTCCGTCCGCATACAAAAGGTCGAACGCTACGAAGATCGGGCCGCGTCCGCGTTTCGCGGCCTTAGGGCCAAGTCTTCCGGCGAGAAGGTCGTAGCTCGGCCGACCACGTGAATCGCACACGACGATCTCGCCGTCGAGGATGGTCCCCGGCGGGAGGCGAAGATCGCGAAGCTCTGGCACCGCGGGGAGAAGGTCGCCGCCGGCGCGGTCCGTAACGCGAACGCCCGACGCGTCCTGTGACGCGAGCGCTCGGATCCCGTCCCACTTCAGCTCGAAGATGTATTCGGGTGAATTGAACGCGCGACGCGCGAGGCGCGGCCGCATCGGTATGAGCGCGCGGGGCAGCGCGCTCGTAGCCTCGTCGACGTCGATGAGGGTCGGATGCGCGCCACTCTCCGGTCGCTCGCGCTCGCGCGAAGGCACTCGCCGAGGATAGGTCCTAGGACGCCTTCTTCCGTGCGCTTCGTGACGATGAAGCCGCTGACGCGGGCTTGGTCTTCGCTCCGCTCTTCTTGGCCTTTTCTACCGATGCCTTGAGGGCGGACATGAGATCGACCACCGTGGTCTCGGCCTCCGGCTCGGGCGCCTCGATGACTTCCTTCTTCTGGACTTTCGCCTCAACCAGCTTGAGGACTGCCTGCTTGTACTCGTCCTTGTATTCGGACGGCTCGAAGGCGGTCGCCATCATGCCCACGAGGTTCTCGGCCATCTTGAGCTCGGCCGGCGAGACCTTCACGTCCTCGGGAACGTCGAGATCCTCCGTCGATCGGATCTCGTCCGGCCAATGGAGCGTGTTCATGAGGAGCGCGCCGTCCCGCGGACGCACCGAGACGAGACGCTCGCGGTCGCGAAGCGCAAACTTCGCGATGGCGACGCGCCCGGTCTTCGCGAGGGTCTTGTTCAGGAGCGCGTACGGCTTGTCGGCCGACTTCTCGGGCTCCAGGTAATACGCCGACTGGTAGTAGAGCGCGCCGGGGAGCTCCTCATCCTTGATGAACCCGGTGATGTCGATGGCTTTGCTCGAACGGAGCGGGAGCTTCTCGAGATCCTCGTCGGTCAGCTCGACGTAGCTGCCCTTCTCGTATTCGTAGCCACGCACGACGTCGCCCCAGGCGACCTCGTGGTCCCCCTCGACGCAATAGCGCTTGTTCTTGATGCGGCTCCGGTGTTCAGGACAGAGGAGGTTGAACGAGACCTTGCTCGAGCTCTCCGTCGCCAGATACAACCGCACCGGGATGGCGACCATCCCGAAGCTCATGACGCCCTTCCAAATCGATCGCGGCATGCCCAATCACCTCGTCGGCCGGTTTCCCCTTTTGCGCGCGGCCTGCCGCGCGAATGGTAACGGCATCGTCAAGGGGGCGCACGCGGCGTGCCTCGGCCGCCCCAGGACACGAGCCGAAGCAGCCGTTCGAGCGTGGCCGGGTCGCCATGCCAGTGCTCTCGGACGACGACGCCGTCGGTCGTGCGGAGGATGAACCGCAGAGCGATCGCGGCGACGATCGCGTCGTCGAATGAGCCGACGATGGGGATGAAGTCGGGGATGAGGTCGATCGGCGAGGCGAGCCAGACGCTGGCCACGGCGAGCACGACCTTGGCGCGAAGCGGGACGCGCGCGTCGCGCAGCAGGCCTCCGAACAGGCGGACGAGGTTCGGAACGAGGAGGGTGAGCTCGCGCGCAAGAAGGACGCGACCGACCACGACGAGCACGACGACCACCACGATCCAGATCGCGATGAGGACGAGGAGGACGTTCGCCCAGACCGGAAGATCCACCCGGCTAGTTCGCGATCGCCCGCTCCGCGAGTGACGTGGGGATCGAGCCGGTCGACGTGATCGCGTCGTGGAAAGCGCGCAGCGCCGCGCGGTCAGCGGATCCGCGCTTCGCGAGCCATCGGGTGCGGATGTCGATGATCTCGAGCATCCCGGTGAGGTAGCTCGAGGCCTGCGTCGGCCACGAGCAGTAGCGACCGACCTCTGCCTTCGCGTTCGGCGGGGTGAGGTTCGCGTTCTTCACCATGAAATCGACGGCCTGATCGAAGGTCATCTCTTTCGTGTGCAGCGAGGTGTCCACGACGATGCGCGCCGCGCGGAAGAGCGTCGCTTCGTACTGGAACAAGAGATGTCGTGGGTCGGTGAAGAAGCCCTGCTCGCGCATCACGCGCTCCGCGTACAGACCCCAACCTTCCGCGAAGTACGACGTGAAGTGCGTGCGACGGATGTCCGACCCGTTCTGCTTGGCCATGACGAGATGCCAGTGATGGCCCGGGTACGCCTCGTGAACCGCGGTCGTTGGGATGCCGGCGCTGCAGTTACCTTCGAGGCGCTTCTGCACCTCTTCAGGTGGCGTGCCGTCCGGCGGGTACGGAACGAAGAAGTGGCCGTGGAGCGAATCGCTGAAAGCGGGGGGCTGGTTGTAGCTCGCGACCGCCTGGATCGGCCGCTGGTAGTGCGGCGACGGCTCCACCGTGCATCGTTCGCCCGGCGGGAGCGTCACCAGGCCGGTATCGACGAGGAAGGATCGCGCGCGCTCGGTCCATTCCTCGTACTCGGCACGCATCGCGTCGGGCGTCGGGGCATGTACGCGGTTCAGCCGCTCGCAGACCTCGGTCCACGTGCCGCCCCCATCGATCTGCTGAGCGATCTTGTTCGCTTCATTCGCGAGCAGGTCGTATTGCTCGCGCCCGCGCTCGCGAAGCTCGCGCGTACCAAAGGGGAGAAGCTCCTTCTCGCGCAGCAGCGCCGTGTAGAGCTCCTCGCCGATCGCGTAATCGCCGGTCGCGCGAGTCTTGTTCTTCTCGAGATAAGCGGCGAAGTCCTCGAAGGCGATGGCCGCGGTGGCACCGGCTTCGGCGACCTTCTGCCGGAGCGTCGGGTCCTTCACCTCCGCCGGAACGAGCTCGCGTGCGTAGCGCGCGGCCGCCTTCGCCTGACCGATCGCACGATCGACGTACACAGGCGGAACCAGGGTGAAGTCCACGTTCGTCTTTCCGTCGGCGACGTGCTTGGTCACGGCGATGAGGCGCGCGCGCGCCGCGTCGGCGAGGTCGCGCTCGGGCCGGAGACGATGAAGGAACAGCGTGAAAACGCCGCCGAGAGAGGGATTCAGGTAGGTATTCGGCTGGCGTTTCCAATCGAGACGCGGCTGCATGAGCTCGCGTCCGCGCAGCGAGGCGAGGATAACGTCGCGATCGATGCGCTCGCTCGGAGGGAGCGATTCGCCGGACACGGCCGCGAAGCGCTTGGTCCAATCGAGCACGGCCGCCTCACGACGACGGAACGCCTCCGCCGAGAGGTCTTCCGAGAGCTCGTCGTATGCCGTGAGGCCGAGCATGCTGGCCCAGGTCGGTGACTCCTCGTATCGCTCGGTGAGGTAATCCTTGACCAGCGACGAGAACGGCGCGGACGTCACGATGCGACCTCCCCGACAATGGCGAAGGTCACAGATTGAGCCTCACCGAGTACCAGCGCAAACGCGACTTTCGCCGCACGCCTGAGCCGAAAGGCAAGGAGCCGAAGGGCGAACCGACGCGCCGCTACGTGGTCCACCGGCACCACGCGACGCGACTGCACTGGGACGTTCGGCTCGAGATGCGCGGCATCCTCGCATCGTGGGCCGTGCCGAACGGGCCCCCGCTCGAGGCGGGAAAGAGGCGGCTCGCCGTCCACACCGAGGACCATCCGATCGAGTACCTGACGTTCCACGGGGTGATCCCGGATGGCTACGGCGCGGGCTCGATGACGATCTGGGACACCGGCACGTACGAGCTGATCGAGGAGAAGCCGAACGAGCTGAAGATACGCATGAGGGGAAAGCGACTCGACGGCGAGTGGGTCATCGTTCAGACGAAGCAGAACGAAGGACGCGACTGGCTGATGATCAAGCACGGGACACCGCCGAAGAACGACCCGCTCCTCGGAAAGATCGAGCCGATGCTCGCGTCAGCGGCCGACGAGCCCTTCGACTCGCCCGACTTCACCTACGAACCGAAGTGGGATGGCGTACGCACCATCGCGTTCGTGGATGGGGGAGAGGTCCGTCTTCAGACGCGCAACCTTCTCGACTGCACCAAGCAGTATCCGGAGGCGACGCAGGCAGCGGAGGCGCTCACCGGCGCGTACCACGCGATCCTCGACGGCGAGATCGTGGCGCTGAACGAGAAGGGCGTACCGAGCTTCCAGCGCTTGCAGCCCCGCATGCACGTGAGCGACGAGAGCACCGTCCGCAAGCTCCGCAAATCGACCCCGGTCATCTATCAGGTCTTCGACATCCTCTACGCGGATGGCGAGGACCTCACGCGAAAGCCGCTCCGCGAGCGCATACGTCGGCTCGACGAAGCGCTCACGCCGATGGGCTCGATCAGACGTAGCGAAGGATTCCCTGGCACCGGCGTCGCGCTCTTCGAAGCCGCGCGCGAGCAGGGGATCGAAGGGATCGTTGCGAAGCGGCTCGATTCCATCTATCAGCCTGGAGCGCGGTCGCCCGCGTGGGTGAAGATCAAAGCGTTCCGCACGATGGAGTGCGTCATCGGCGGGTGGACGGCGGGACAGGGCGGTCG
>Ga0207646_10003036_pt1 | contig 19310 bp, 14 predicted proteins | sample KBSK5502metaG_FD_184343 | JGI IMG/M metagenome (GOLD analysis project Ga0207646, IMG submission 184343) | Corn, switchgrass and miscanthus rhizosphere microbial communities from Kellogg Biological Station, Michigan, USA - KBS K5-50-2 metaG... | ecosystem: Host-associated > Plants > Roots >...
TCGAACGAATTTGAGATTTGCTCTTCGCTTTCGTTCCAAAACTGAGCCTTGCAGAACCGCGCGAGCTTTGCCCGGAGGTTCGGCCGCAATGAGAATAATTTTCAGATTTACCGCACCGCTGTTGGCCCTTGCTGCGCTGGTGGGGATGTCTGCTGCGGTACAGGGCAAAGGCACCCGCGGTCTGGCAACCATCAGTGGAACAGTCCGAGACAATAAGGGCGTGCCGCTGGCCGGGGCAGTGATTCAGTTAATTCGCGAGGGTGCGAACCAATTCGTCAGACAGACGCGCACGGGCGCCGACGGCAGCTTTTCAGCGAAGGTTCCCGCCGGTCGTTACTCGTTAAGGGCGATTGCCGAGGGTTTCAGCGACGTCCTTTTTTCATCGGTGCAGGTGAACCCGTCGGCCGAGATTGCCTATCGATTCAATCTGGAACCTGCCAACTCGCCGAATACTCTGGTCAATCAACGCAAAGATAAAGAGAACGTTAAGTGGACCCTGCGCTCAGTGCAGGGCCGCCGTTCGATCTTTCAGGCGAATGAAGGTGCCGACTCGGCCATCGGCGCGGTCGAAGGCGACGAAGTGTCGGAAGCGACGGAGGACAAGCGCAGGGATGAACACGGCCGAGTTCGCACGCAGGGAATCCTCGAGACCTACGTTGCGACTTCTACGAATCCGTTTGCGCCAGCCTACGAGGGGGTGAACTTCGCGGTTGCGTTGCCGGTCTCAGAAAGTATTGATCTGATTTTTGACGGCCAGAGCGGTACCGGCGCCGGCGCCCCGCAGCGATTCGAAGCCAGCGCCCGCTGGCGAGCCAACGAACGACACCGCTTGAATCTGACCGCCGGCGCGGTTCGTCTCTCGACCTTCACGCCGAATGCAAAGCCGGGAGCGCCGCGCTCACTTGGCCAGATCTCTGTGCGCGCGGTTGACGAATGGATTGTGCGCGACGGCGTCGTTGTAGTTTTGGGAGTTGATTACTCGCGTTTCATGGGCGCGGGCAATGCGTCCGCGATCAGTCCGAGACTGGGCATCCAATTTGACGCTAATGCCCGGACGCGCGTGCATGCGGCGTATGCGCCGGGCGGTCAGGAAACGGATCAGCAAAGCTCAGCAAGTTTTGAATCTGGCGATGTCGTCTTCAAACAGCCGAACACCCAGCCCATTGCGTTCGTCGGCGGACGCGCGGTCATGGGTCAAAGCCGGCGTCTGGAATTCGGAATTGAGCGCGTGCTGGACAATCGCTCTCGCGTGGAAGCTACGACCTTTCTGGATCTGACCAGTGGTCGCGGGGTTGGCTTGATGGCCACGCCACTATCGGCATTCTCTGGTGAAAACGAAGCCGCAATTCAGCGGGTGGCCAATCAGGAAGGTTCAGCGCGCGGTGTCCGCCTGGTTTACTCCCGTCGCTTGAGTCATGGATTGAGTGCCTCCGCGGGTTATTCATTCGGTCGCGGACAGAAACTTTCGTTCAATGGGCTGATGAATCCGGCCGAGTTCTTTAGCAATAGTTTCTTCCAAACCGCCGCCTTGCAGGTTACTGGCGATTGGTCCACCGGCACGCACGTGCAAACCGTGTTTCGATTCTCCCCACAAGCGACCGTGTTCGCGATAGACCCTTTCGCGGGTCGTTTGGCGGTTTACGATCCTTCGCTCAGCATTCAGGTCACGCAGGATCTGCCGACGTTCGGTTTACCCGTTCGCGCCCAGGCGGTCGTCGATGCGCGCAATCTGCTGGACTTCCAATCGCGGACCCGTAACGGCGAAACGTTGCTCGAATTTGGACCGAATGGCCGCTCACTGCGCGGAGGCATTGCGGTCAGATTCTGAGCCATAAGGCGGCACGGATCCTTCAGCCTTTCGTTCCCGCCCTCTTCAGTTACAGGCTCTGTGTTTCTCCAAAATCTCGGACGACTACGAAAACTTGGACATACTGACTTACTCGAAATTGTGTCACAGATTTCTGAGGAGCTCTGAAGTGGGCGCACAAACTCAAGAACTTAGTCAGACGTCCCGAATTGAAGACCATTGAAGGGACTTATCCGAGTTGGAACATAGGTTGCCTAAATCCAGAGCGCTGGGGTGTGCGCGGTCGTTAAGATGCACGTGATCTGAGATGAAAGGTTCAGGGTTAACAGGGAGGACTTGGTTGTTGCTCGTAGCGGTGGCATTGTTGATTGCCGCCGGAGCGCTGAACTTTTTGCAGCGGCTGCAGAATCATCCGCCGCCGTGGGACGGCGTCACTTGGGTTAATACTTCGCAGGGTGTCATCGCCAAAGCTGTCGAACCGGGTTCCGCAGCAGCCAGAGCCCGACTGGTTCCCGGCGATCATCTGCTCGCGATCAGTCCTGACGGTCGCAGTTGTGCGGATATCACACGGGGCCCGAAATGCGAAGAAATCGCCGACGCCAAAGACGTCCAAATCTACCTCGACAACGCCCGGGTCGGTGGAGAAATTCATTACTTTATCGAGCGGCCCTCCTACCCGTCGGAAACGCGTAACTATTATGCCGACCTCGATAGCCTGGGATCGATTCAGAATTGGACGGCCCGCGACCTCTACATAAACCTGATCGGCCTGGTTTATCTCTGTGTCGGGCTGTTCGTGATTTTCAAACAGGGCGGACGGTCGCCGTTTGTGTTGCAGTTCGCTTCTCTCTGCCTCGCCGCTTTCGTTTTCCACTTCTATACGCCTATCGGAACGTACAAGGATCTGGACCTGGCGATTGCCTTCCTGCGCAACGCGGGCTTCATCATGTTCGCGCCCTTATTTTTGCACTTCAGCGCGATCTATCCCGTTCGTTATCATCTGTTCGAGGCGCGTCGCTGGCGCAGCGCACTGCTCTACCTGCCCGCTTTCGTTCTGCTGGGCGTTGCGACAGTCGTCTTTTTTAACAGCGAACTCACTCGGGTACTGCCCTCTGCAGGTAAGTTGATTGGCTATTCGCCGGAATTCGTGGTCCGGTTTTACAAGGCGTCCTTCATTCAATTTGGGATCGCCCTGGTGGCTAGCCTAGCCCTGCTCGTCCGGCGTTTCATCATCAGCAAGAACACGGTTGCTCGTCAGCAATTGAAGTGGGTCGTGTGGGGTTGGTTACTCGCGATCCTGCCCTTCATGTTGCTTTACGGGACGGGCTACCTCATCGGAGAGGACACCGCCGGCTCATTAACTGACGCCTCGTTTGTACCGCTGATTCTGATTCCGCTGTCGCTGGGCTATTCGGTTGTGCGTTATCGCCTGATGGACGTGGAACTGGTGGTCCGTCGCGCCGCCGTTTACGCGTTCACGACACTGGCGATTGCGGTAGCCATCGGCGCCATTGTTTACTTCACGGGTCTCTTTGCCTTCAGCGGTGACGTTGCTTCAACGGGCGAAATCACTTTGCGTCTGATCCTTTCCGTCGCGGCCATGGCCTGCATCGTAATGATCGCGGCGCCGGTAAAGAATTTCCTCCAGGAAAGGGTAGACCGGCTCTTCTATGGCCAGCGCTATGATCTGCGCCGCAGTCTCCTGGATTTTGGTCGCACTATTTCCGCGACGGCGTTCGATCCCCTGATTGATTCGCTAATCGCGCACTTGCGCGACGTAATGAACGTCGAGCGGCTGGCGATTTTTGTCGAGGATCCTCTTGATCCCTCAGGATACCGGGTGGCGCGTGCCGCCGGCCTGGGACAAATTAACGTTCCAGCGGATTTTCGCGAAATGATTCGGACGCGTTCCTCTGAAACCGGCGTGGTGCGCGCGGATGATCTTGAGATGGCGCCCGATGGTGACGGTTTTGTGCGTCGCGTGCTGCACTACTATGTTCCCTGCGTGGTCCGGGGCCGGATGGTAGCCGTGATTGGGCTTGGCCGTTCAGCCGATGGGGCACTGCTTTCGTCCGAAGACGTCGAGATCTTGCGCACCGTGTCGGGCTACATCGCGGTGGCGATTGAAAACAGTCTGCTTTACCAGGAACAACAGCATCGTGCCGCGGAGCTCGAGTTGCTCAAGGAATTCAACGAGTCGATTGTCGAGTCGATCAATGTCGGTTTGATGGCCGTAGATCTGGAAGGGCGCATCACCCGTCTAAACTCAGCCCTGGAAGAAATCTTCTCGATTACGCGGGATGAGGTAATCGGGAAAAAGGTCGAGGAGCTGTTCGCGGAGGATTTTGCCGACACGCTTCATCAGGTGTTGGGTCCCGACGGCTGGCACTTGTCGCAGACGCGGCAGATTTATAAGTTACACACCGCGACCCGCGCGGGTCGGTCTCTGGTCCTCAATATTGCGTTAGCGCCGCTCTGCGCCGATTCCGATGAGCAGACCGGAGCACTGGGGGTGTTCGAAGACGTCACGCAACGTCTGCAACTTGAAGAGCAACTGCAACAGCGTGAAAAGCTTTCGTCCATCGGCTTGCTCGCCGCCGGCGTCGCCCACGAAGTCAACACGCCGCTGACCGGCGTTTCGTCATATACACAAATGCTCCTCGGGATGTTGTCGGAAAACGATCCAAAGCATGCGCTGCTGTTAAAGGTCAGGCGGCAGGCCGAACGGGCCACCGAAATCGTCAATAACCTTTTGAATTTTTCGCGCACCGGTAGCGCGGCCGAGTTCGATGCGGTCGATATTCACCGCGTGCTTGATGACACTCTGCAACTGCTCGAGCCGCAGTTGCGCCGCAGCCAGGTCGAGATCGTTCGCGACTATGGCGATAACCTGCCACGTGTACATGGCAACTCAGTCAAGCTACAGCAGGTCTTTACCAATCTGATTCTGAACGCCCGCGACTCAATCGCTAACGGCAACGGCCGGGTTTCGCTATCCACCCGAAATGGCGACGATGGTTCGCTGGTGGTTGAAGTTGCCGACTCCGGAGTTGGCATTGCGCCTGACGACGTTGCCAAGATCTACGACCCCTTTTTTACCACGAAAGGTGTCGGTCGCGGCACCGGCCTGGGGCTCGCCGTTACGTACGGCATTGTGCAAGAGCACTCCGGACACATCAGCGTCTCCAGCACGCCCGGTCTCGGCACGACATTTCGTATTTCCCTTCCGACCGAAGATCCACGGCTGCGCCTGCAAGCCGCTGCCAGATAATCAGGTACGGTCTTCATCATTAGCTTTTTGCTCTTCTTATCGGTAATAATCTCGCTTTTGTTACAGGTTTGCCTTCTCCCTCTGGCGAGAGGGAGCAAACTGTGCACTCCAAAATGGCTAAAAAAGGCTCAGTGCTCGTCGTTGACGACGAGGAAATCATGCGGGACGTGCTGGAGACTGTGCTTTCCGCGGAAGGCTATCGCGTCGACCTTGCGAAGACCGGCGAGGAAGGTCTGGACGCGTACGCCAAGCGCCCTTATGACGTAGCATTGCTCGACGTGTCCATGCCTGGCATTGGCGGGCTGCGCGCTCTGGAAGAGTTTCTGAAGCTCGATGCGGAAGCTGTTGTGGTCATGATCACCGCCTATGCCACCTTCGACACCGCCATCGCGGCCTGGGAGAAGGGCGCCTTTGGCTGTATTCGCAAGCCCTTTCAGAATGAACACGTCACCGCCAGAGTGGCCGCGGGCGTCAAGCGACGACGAAAAGAAGAAGAGCGCCGTTCGTTGCGACAGGCGATGAGTCGCGAAGTCGATCGCGGCGCAATCGTTGGCCGCTCCGACATCATGCAGGAAGTTTTTCGTGTCGTGGAACAGGTGGCGCCCGCGCGCTCGACGATTCTGATTACCGGGGAGAGCGGTACCGGCAAGGAGCTGATTGCCAAGGCAATTCACGAGGCCAGTTTGCGCGCGACTAAACCATTCGTCACCGTCAACAGCTCGAACATCCCGACCGAGTTGCTGGAATCCGAACTGTTCGGACACACGCGCGGCGCTTTTACCGGCGCTGTAGCTGCCAAGAAAGGCTTGTTTGAAGTCGCCGACGGAGGTTCGATCTTTCTTGACGAGATCGGAGACATTCCTCCGGAAACACAGGTGCGGCTGTTGCGCGTGATTCAGGAGCGCGAGTTTACACCGCTTGGCGACACCAGCCCGCGGCGCGTCGATGTGCGGATCATCGCGGCCACCAATATCGATTTGAAAGAGGCAGTGCGCCAGGGAATGTTTCGCGAGGATCTTTACTATCGACTATCCGTCGTGCCGATCGAACTGCCGCCGTTGCGGGACCGGCGTGAGGATGTATTGCCGCTGGCGCAACATTTCATACGAAAGTACAACGAAGAAAATGCACGCCGGGTGTCTGAGCAGATCGCTCCGGAAGTGTTGTCGTTGCTGGAAAACTATTCGTGGCCCGGGAATGTGCGCGAGTTGGAAAACGCGGTCGAGCGGGCAGTAGTGATCGCTCCGGGTGATGAGATCTCGCGCGAATGCCTGCGACCGGAAATCGCCGATCCCCAATTGGCGCGCGCCGTGGTGCGCGAAGGAGCCGGCGCTTCCTCTGGTATCGATGTCGGCCGCGGCGTCAACTTTTACGATGAGGTGCGGCGCTTTGAAATCGATCTGATTCGCCGCGCTCTGGATCAAACCGGCGGCCATCAATCGCGCGCCGCGCGTCTGCTGGGCATGAACCCCACGACACTGAATTCCAAGATTAAGACTTACAACATCAACCTCAGACCGTAAAAACGGCAAAGAGGAAGGAGCTAAGAGCTAGAGACCTTAGCGTTTGGCCCTTAGCCCCTTGCCTTTTGCTCCCAACGTGCGAATCAAGCGGTGCAGATTGGTCGGATGAATCCCGAGCTGCCTGGCGGCTTCGGTGTAATTGCCGTCAGCTTCCTCAATAGCCTTAATGACGATCAGTTTTTTAGCTTCTGCAACCTTGTCATGATAGCTGGACACCGAAAGGCCTTTGTCGTCTCCGGTTTCAAATAAGGCTTCAGGCAGATCCTCAGGCATGAGCAATTCAGTCGAGCCAAGTACCACGGCGCGCTCGATCGCGTTCTGCAATTCCCGAACATTCCCCGGCCAATCGTATGCTCGCAGTAGAGAGCGCGCTTCCGAAGAGATTCCCTTGATTCGTCGCTTGCATTTCTTGCTGTAGACCGAAGCGAAGTAACTCGCCAGTAGTTGAATATCGTCGCGGCGATTCCGGAGCGGTGGCATGGCTATAGACACCACGTTCAGGCGGTAATACAAGTCTTGCCGAAAACTACCGTTGCGCGCTGCTGCTTCAAGGTCCTTATTGGTTGCTGCTACGATCCGGACATTCACCTTGATCGACCGGGTGCCGCCCACCCGCTCGAATTCGTGTTCTTGCAGCACGCGCAGGAGCTTGGCCTGAATCAACGGCGTAAGTTCGCCTATCTCGTCGAGGAACAAGGTGCCGCCATCAGCGACTTCGAGTTTCCCTCGTTTCTGGGCGATTGCTCCGGTAAATGCGCCTTTTTCATGCCCGAATAATTCACTCTCCAGAAGGGTTTCCGAAAGAGTCGCGCCATTGATCGCGATAAAAGGTTTCGCGGCCCGCGTGCTGTTCATGTGAATCGCGCGGGCGGCCAGCTCCTTCCCGGTTCCGCTCTCACCGCGAATCAAGACGGTCGAATCCGTGGGCGCGACTTTACCAATGAACTTATAGACGGCTTGCATCGCGGCGCTCTCGCCGATCATCTGGTGCTCAACATGAATCTCTTCTTGCAGGCGTTGGTTTTCATCTTCCAACCACTCCACGCGCCGGGCATTTTCCAAAGGCGCGGCCGCAATCGCCGCGATAGCCGTAAGTAACTGCAGGTGATCTTCATCGAAGCGCGCCGCCGGATCGCTGGTGTCCAGATAGATGACGCCGACCTCGCCTTCGAAGCCAATTAACGGAGCGCACAACACCGAGCAAACGCGTGCGTCCAACAGGCTTGGGGTTTGCCCGGGGCTTCCAGTCGCTAAAAGGTCGTTACTCAAAAGTGCGATGCCTTCGCGCAGAACCTGACTGGTGATTGTTTGGCTCACGGTGAGCGAATCGTCCCGACCGGTCGTTGTGCTCCAGCCGCAAATTGAGGCGAACACAGCCTGACTTCTATCGACCAGCAAGATAGCTTCTCGTTGGGCCGGAATGACTTCGAGAATCAATTCGAGAAGCTGACTTTGCAGCTCGGTCAGTCCCCGCATCGAATTAATTGTCGTACTGAACTTGAGCAGAGCATTCAGATCCTGGATGGCGCGCGAAGTGGCGGGCAGCTCCGCCTCCAATCTTTCCGGATGAAGATACAGCGCATCCTCTCTCCGCAACCTGACTGTAGACCGCGTGATCAAATTGTCCTCTTGGGATTGGCCGGTTGTTTCCCGCGCGACTTCTGCTTCGTGAAGCAGGAAGAGCAAGACCACATCACCCACCGCAATCTGGTCGCCATGCGCGAGTGGATGCTCTTTCACCGGAACGCCATTGACGAACGTGCCGTTGTAGCTCTCGAGATCGACGATGGTGAATTGAGCGTTCGCGACAATTGCGTCTTTCGCGCTTTCATTACCAGTCGCATTCGCAGCAGGATTCTTCTGATCACTCGGAAAGGTCGGCTCGTGTTTGATCACACAGTGCTGCCGCGACACAGAAGGCTCGTTGAGACAGATCGAGTTTGAAGCGTCCCGTCCAACAGAGATCTCGTTCTCGGCCAGAGCGAAGATCGTTCCTTTGAGGCCTCCTGAGATGGCGATGAGTCTGGGAGTCATGTGAATTCTTGTTCTTAAATTAGCTAAGCCTGTGCAACAGATATTTTTTGTCTTAATGACTCTGCGAACGGCTCTTTAAGGCCGCCGGTCATGTTCTTGAAGGAGCATATCAGAAGTGACATTCATAGTATCAATACAGACATGATTTCTTCTGCCCTTCGCCAACGCTAACTAGGTTTCTATCCCAACGACTTGGCTTTTCTTACTTCTTTTGTATTGGTCATTACGCGACCCCAGCTCCGAAGCTACCACGAACCGAAGTCTTCATCCGTTGCGGCACGCGATTAGCAGAAGGTGCGGCGTTTGAATAGCTGGACAATTCATTTTGGCAAGAGTTAAGAGGAGGACCACATGGCAAATCCAAATGCTTTATTCCAGAGCATGCAGACTACTTTCAATACCTTGAATAACGACAAGGATGCAGACACGAGGCTGGAAGTCTGGATCAACAAGGCCGGAGAAAGAGAAGCGGCTTATCTTGATATTCAAGGCCAGAAGTTTGATGACGGTTCAATCAATATCTTCGACGTTCCCAGGAAGAGCAATCCAATGACGCGCGCGGAAATTCCGGGGAGCTGGGTACAACTGAGAATAGCTCCTAACGGAAATGACACGTGGAATTTCCAGTTTCGCATCATGCTGCGCTTCGATGACGGGACAGTCTACGAAAAAGCCTTCGGGCCGAGCACGTTGGATCAAGATGCGAGACAAGGTAACTACCCACTGTAATCAAGGTAGTCTTCGGAATTCTCGGATGCTCAACAAAGGAGATCGAGATGTCAACGAAAGCAAAAAACTCAGGCACAGTTTGCGTAAAGGGCAAGCTCACCGACGAGGGAGTTGAATGCCAGGCGTTTCGCAGCACCGACGGCGAATTGTACACGCTGGCTGGAGACTTGAATGGCCATCAGAGCGGCGACGAGGTTGTGGTGTGCGGAACGATCGCTGAAGTCTCTTTTTGTCAGCAGGGCACGACGATCAACGTGAGCCGGATCGGGAAGGAAGCGCCGAAAGCGCTGTGAACAACATCTAGACTTCTAATAGGAGGTGCAGCGATGCTTAGTGATGAACAGGCAATCCAAGTAGTAGTCAATTGTATACGGTCGGTATCTCACGTAACTGAGGTAAATACGACAGGCTCTCTCGACGATGCGGAAATCTCCACCGATGAACGTGTGAATAATTTAGTCGATCTCATCGTCAATGACGATGAGATCGGCGTGCCTAGCAAGGGCCAGCGCATTAGCGAATCTGAGTTCGAAAACGTCGACTCAGATACGATCGTGAACGCGTTGATCAACATCGTACGAGACAAATCTGCGTGAGATCGAAAGCAAAGGCGAACTGTCCGTAAAACGATGACAGACGGTCGAAATACAGGGAGAGAAATCTATGAATAAGAAACGACGAAGCTTGTGGGTGCTGGTTTACCTGGCCATGGGTCTGGTTGGTTTCGCTTCCGCTAGTTCTGCGATGGCGCAACCAAGACCCGCGCCTACGCCAGTCGACGCATCGATCTTTTCAGTTGATGCTTACAAGACAACGGACGACGGCGGTCGGCAGACGGGATGGTCGCTTTCGGTTGTATTTGACACGAATTTCGATCCCAGCGTCGACATTGACGATCTGAAGCCGTCGCATTACCGGCTCATTGATGTTAAGAACGGCTCTTTTGTGCTGATATCGCAGGCGAACTTCATAATTTTACCCAGCGCTACTGTCAGCAGAATTCGCCTCGTCGTACCTTCCCCAGACGCAATGGACAAGGACGGCATCTATCACCTCTATGCATTTGATATAACTTTCGCGGGCAGCCCAGCCAAAGACCCGTCGAAACTTCAACATCCTGTCGAAGTCAAGCTTGAGCCGGGCAAAGGTGGAAAGGCGCAGCCTCGAACAGACGAAACGAACACCGCACAAGTATCCGCTCATTCAATACCCAAGGCGGCGTGGGGATTGAAGCCATCGAAAGGAAGGGATGATTCTGACCTCTACGGCTCTTACGAATTAACGAAAGCCAGAGGTGCAGCAACGACGGGGACGGGAGACTTAAAAATCAAGATACCCTTTTTCAAAACATTTTGGCACCGGACGAGTAGAATTTCGCCACTTGTCGATTTTAAAGCCAGCAGCGATGCGAACGCTGATCCGGACTCGCTGAAATTTGCTGTCGAATGGTTCTTACCAGTTCACGTCGGCAACCATCCCGACTCACATTTTCCATATACGGCTGTCGATTGGATCAATTCTGGCAAGGTCGAAGCCCCGAAGAATTTTGACAACATCAACGCCCTCTGGGAGAGCAAGTGGTTATTCCCCAGTTCTCACTTTCCATGGAACAAAAAGGGGTTTCGGATGTTTCTCGATCCCTTTGTCGGGCACGAGTTGGGCAAAAATCTGAAGAGTCCGCTGAAGTCGATAGAAGGCAAGGGTCTCGCACGACTAATGGCCGGCGCCGATCTGACGATTCAAATAAAGGTGACGAACGTGGCTGCGCTGAAAGGTTTTGAATTTGATTCTTCATATATGCGCCGGTGGCCGCTCAAGCGTGAGTTGTTGGTTGATAAAGACGCGAAGGGCAATATGATTCCGCTCGCGGTCAGCAAGGGACCCAAGGATTACTCGGACTCGAAATTCGTCATCAAGATCAACGACTACTTCGGGCCGTACATCGGTTATGAGTGGGGCCGGCTGCCGCCGAACTACGAACTCGTTGACCACAAGTGGACTTTTGGCCTGTTGTTCAAGGCCAAAGTGCGAGCCCAGTAGCAGCAAACAAATTCCAGGTCGTAAGCCGAAGAAAAGGAGAATCATGGACAAACTCATCACAGCACTCGCCCCGGTTTTCGCAGCCAGCCTTGGCATACAGCAGCTCGGCGAGATTCTTTCGCCGCTGGCCGACAAGATAAGTCCAGATAATAAAAAGGTGATTCTCGGGCTAGTCTCCCTCACCCTGGGCCTGGTGCTGGCGTTTACGGCCAAGCTTCACGTGCTGCAACTTCTTGGCGTGACGCCAGCGACTGGCCTGGACCCGATCGACGCAATTGTTACGGGTCTGATTATTTCCGGTGGAACCGAGGGCGTGAATTCGATCCTGAAGTTCTTGAAGTACAAAAAAGAAGACGTGAAAAACGAGGCAGCGGCCAAGAGTCCGTCGAATGCCGGTGCGGCTGGCGCAGTCTCTACGCCGGCGTTGGCGGAGATCAACAAGAAGTAGCCGCAACCGAATGCGCGATACCTCAGATAAAGGAGAAACTAAAATGGCTCAAGACATAAAACTCACAACAGAACAAACAGCAGCACTTGACCGGATCGACACGGCATTTGCTGGTTCGCAAACGAAGACCGTCGCGGCCCTCGCTCCCAGCGACCTCTGTAAGAAGTATCAATCGATACGCAAAGACCTGCTGATACTCATCACGATTCTCAAGCTGGTTCCGAAGATTGGCGCAAAGGCCGCCGCAGCCCTCGAATTCCTGATGAGTCTGGCGGACAAACTGTGTCCGGCGTAGAACGAAAAAAGCTTTACAGCGAGGGGTCGAGTAAGTACCCTAGCGTCCCCTCGCAACTTCATTCATTACGTGTCGGCCGGGATCGTAGGTGGCGTTCCCGACAAAACCGCCCAACCGAAGGCACAACCAGAAATGGACCGGATTAGTCTGCGGAACATTTATTGGCCACTTTATCCGAAATCGGCGGCAACTTTTTCCGCTTTGTTTCTAGTCTGGGGAACTAGCGTGATGACTATCGGGAACGGAGCTCCTGAAGTTTCGCCAACAGGGATCTTTACATCAATACAAGGGTTGCATAGGCTAGCGGCGCATTTAGTGATGAGCCCCCTACGCAGCCAACCGCCGATTGACGCGGAGCGAGTCAGCAGGATGACCACGAGAGGAAAAAAGTCGAAGGTCGGACCGAAGTTTCCGCTCCAGGTACCGACGCTCAAATATGAGGTGGTTGCGCGATACCCACACGATGCCGAAGCTTTTACCGAAGGGTTGGAATTCTACGAGGGCTTTCTCTTTGAAAGCACAGGTTTGTATGGTTGTTCGACTCTTCGTCGCGTCGACCTCAAGACGGGGTCGATCGAGGATAAGGTGTCCATCAATAAGAAATATTTTGCTGAAGGACTTGCCATCCTTGACGGAAAAATATTCCAGCTAACCTATAAAGAGGGAGTCTGCTTTGTTTACGACGTCAATACGATGACCAAGTTGATAGAGTTTTCTTATAAAGGACAGGGATGGGGTCTGACACACAACGACCGCAATCTGATTATGAGTAATCAGACCAATGAGCTGTACGTCATTGATCCGGCGACCTTCGCGCATGTTGGAAACCCTATTAATGTCCAAGTCGGCGGGAAACCGGTGAACAGGTTGAATGAACTTGAATATGTCGACGGATTGATCTACGCGAACGTTTTTCCAAGGTCGCTTATCATTCGCATCGACCCAAACACTGGAAACGTAGTTGACCAAATTAATCTTAAACGGTTAAAACCGCGGAACAGTGATGTCTTGAATGGCATCGCTCATGATGCAAAGTCAGGACATTTTTTTGTGACCGGCAAGAATTGGAATTCGCTTTTTGAGATTCGCTTGACCGGTAAATCAGCTCCATCAACTAAGGGCGACGTGACTGCCCATCGATAAGCCAAATGGCTCAGGCAAAAGGAGGCACAAGATGGCAAAAAGTAAGGCGCGTAACAAAACGAGCAGCAAGAAGGCCGAAAACAAGAAGGACGGACGGCGTCCCTTCGAACAGGATCCTCCGATAATCGTAGGAGGTGGTGGATCAGTGATTATTTCGATCCGAAGAGATCTCGGTCTACAATCGCAGGGTACATCCGGAAACTACAAGCGGTATAAGTGTCGTGACGTTAATGCCTTATATCTGGACGTGTTTGAAGACTCTAACAGTCTTGGAAATGGATTTGCGCTAGATCCGGCAACTCACGAAGCGGTGTATTCGGATATCAGCTCATTCGCCAACCGCAGGTCGTTTAAGCGTAATCGAAAGAGGCGCTGAAGAGCGTGAGAATGGGGGCGGTCACGTGATGAAACTGCGCTCAACGCGTTACTGCTTCATCGAGTTGCCCTTTGTACTTCGTAGTGTCCGGCCTCTTGATGTAGTCATTGTAAACCTCCGCGCCCCATTTTTCTTGGAGGCTTGAGAGCAATTCCGAGGCGTGAGCGAGATAACTCTTCGCATTGGTTGGGTCACGCAGTCTCTGGCTTGCGAGACCTTGGATCAACGAAGCGCGCCACTCTGACTCCGGGAGGCCCGCGGTGGCAAAGAAGGCCTGCGCTTGCTGAGCAGTACTAAGTGCTTGTTTTGCGTCGCCCGCCAACAGCATGGCTTCTGCCAAAGCCAGGCGAGCCCTGGCAAGCAGTAATGGATCGCCGATCGCCGGTCCGATGTCAACTGCCTTTTGACACGTGTCTCGGCCCTTCCGCGCCTGACCGGACAAGCTCTGTGACAATCCGATTAATAGCTCGCCTCGGACAGTAGCAATTTTGTTTTGATTTCCAGCGAGGGCAAGCGATTGCTCGCTTTTTGTGATGGCGTCACTGAAGTGTCGTTCACTGAAAGCGATTTGGGCGTCAATTAATCCCACATAGGTCTGTAACTCTTTGAAGCTACTTTCGTCTCGTTTAGCGACAATGGTCGCCTGATCGAGATCGATGCGTGCATCAGCATAACGTCCGAGGCGCCAGCGTGTTGCGCCGCGATTCATTAAAGCGTAACCGACGTTAAGCTGATTATTCAAAGACTTGTTGATCTCGTAACTCTGGTCGAAGTGCTGGAGTGCCTCCGCATATCTTTCCTGATCGAGAAGCAAATAACCTATGCTCGAGTGCGCCGCTGCGATCTGTGCTTTGTCATCCGTTTCTTCCGCTAACTTTAGCTGCCCCTCGAGAGCTTGCAGGGCAGACTGATAATCTCCCTTTTGACGAAAGGCACGTCCCTTCAGGTTCAATGCTTGGTTAGTCTCAGTCCGATAGCCACCGCTTTGATAGAAGGGCAGTGCTTGCTCTGCGTAGCTTAGCGCCCGATCAGCCTCGCCTCGTTGTATGTACAAGCTCGCAAGCGACAGACGTGCTCGGGCTTCGTTCTGACGCGCCCCAAATCTCTGCGCGAATTGCAGACCTTGCTGAAAATTACGTTCCGCATTCGCGTAATCTGCGCGCACGAAGTATGCGTAACCGAGATCGACATAGCTTCTGGCAATAAGCGTCTCCATTTCATTTGCTTGAGCCAAATTTACCGCTTCGCGGGCGTACGCCTCAGCCTGATCGGTCTTGCCTAGCTTGAACGAGACACTACTTAGCTGGAAGAGAATCCTGATCTGTTGATATTGGTTGTTAACGACCTTCGCCATTTCACGCGCAGTCTCAAGTTGCGCGTTTGCCTCTTCGACCTTGCCGGCGATGTCATTCAACAGCACGCCCCGTTGAAAAGCGACTTCGGTGCGCCCCTCGACATTGCCAAGTGATTGATAGATGACTTCTGCTTTATCAAAAGCGGCGTTGGCCTCGGGAATCTTGTGTTGACGACCGTCGAGAATTCCTAAGCGAAGAAAGGCGGTTGGATTTTGCTGATCATGAGTAGTCGCCTGGGTGTAACTTTCAATGGCCTTACCCGATTGGTTGTCTTTTTCATAGGCTCGACCCAAGTCGACATAAACCAGAGATTGACCGGGGTCCCGACGTGCAATCTCCGAGTAGGCCTGAATCGCGCGACTGAAATCCCTTCGCACTATTGACGTCACGGCATCGAGATAGAAAGAATCAACGGACGTGAGAACTGAACGATCAGGTGTAAGTTGAGATACACGAAGCATCTCGTCCTTCGCCTTGTCTACGTAGTCCAATTCCAGCCAGGCTTCTGCGAGACGGGCGTGAGCCAAGGCAAAATCATCGTCACTCTTAAGGGCTTGCTCCAACGCTTTACTGGCTTGAAAGGGTAGACCCGCGCGGAGCGCGTTCGTTCCGAGGTCATAAAGCCGCTGAGCTTCCGCGCTTGGTTGGTGTGCGCGCGCTCGCGTCAGTCTCCAGGCGCCAACGACTACTAGGGACAGTACGATAACGGCAGCTCCCACATATCCCACCGATAATCTCGGTCGCTTGAAAATATCAGACAGGGTTGCCAGCGGGCCCGTGGGCCGCGTGGGCGTACTGGAGGAAAGCAGACGAGTGACGGTGCGATCGGAACCATTCGTTCGCTCTTTTGCCTGCGCCGAGTCCAGCGCGGCGATCATTTCATCGGCCGTTTGGAACCGTGCTTCAGGTTTCTTGGCAAGCGCCTTCAGCGCGATTCGATCGAGCTCGGGGGAAACACTGGAATTGAACTCTGATGGTTTTGGTGGATCGTCGCGAATAACTTTTGCGCAGATTTCCGCCGCAGTCTTGCCCGCAAAGGCCGGCCGGCCGGCAATGCATTCGTAAAGCAATCCACCAAGCGAGAACAGATCGCTCCGCGCGTCCACTTCCACGCCCAGCGCCTGTTCCGGCGAAAGGTACATCGGCGTGCCGACGATTACGCCTTCGCGCGTCTGTGTATTGAGTCTGGTTTGAGCCTCAGGATCGGAGGGGCCGATTTCGATCTCTTTTGCCAAACCAAAGTCCAACACTTTGACGTTGCCGCGCTCGTTGATGGCGATGTTCGAAGGTTTGATATCGCGATGGATAATGCCGTGACGATGAGCTTCGGCGAGAGCTTCGGCAACCTGCTTGATGATTTCTATTGAGCGAGGGATTGTCAGTTCTTCCTTATGCATCAGCTCGCCGAGGATCGAACCCGTGACTAACTCCATTACGATGTAAGGCTGATCGTCCCCGGTCTCGCCATAGTCGTAAATCGTAGCGATGTGCGGATGCGAAAGCTTTGAGATCGCCCGGGCCTCGCGCAGGAAGCGCGAACGAAAATGCTGTTCTCCTAAACCGCGCGCTGCAGTCAGAGTCTTTATCGCGACCCTGCGTCCGAGCAGAGTATCTTCCGCGACATAGACCACACCCATGCCGCCTTCGCCAAGTTTTTCGACGATGCGATAGTGAGAAATTGTGCGCCCGATCATGGGGCTGGGCTCTCCAGTCTTTTAGCGAAAGCTGAATTCGGGAAAGGAACGGCGCCGGCTCAACGAGTGCGGGCGACGAAGAAAGTTACCTGCGCGGCGTATTCTGAGGCAAAGCCTTACGGGATTTCAAGATAAATCTTGGGCGGAGAGCAAGGAACAAAGCGCAAAGAGCCGAGCGCGAAGCGCTAAGAGGAAAGCAGGGAACCAGTGCGTGCCCTCCGCCTTTACCTCTTGGCCCTTTGCTCTTAGCCCTTCCCAATCGCGGCTTTCAAATCCAGCGAGCGAATCAGGCGGTGCAGGTTGTTTGGATGCAAACCGAGAGCGTTAGCCGCTTCCGTATAGTTGCCTTTAGACAGCCGCAGCGCGTTAAGAACCAGCTCACGCTTTGCCTGCTTGACCGCTTCATGGTATTTCGTTCCCGGTTGTCCCACCTCTGCGGCCTCGAGAATGCGCTCGGGCAAATCTTCACTCTCGATCACTTCGCCTGAGCCCAGGACCACGGCGCGCTCGATTGCGTTTTCCAACTCACGCACGTTGCCCGGCCAGTCGTAACTCTGTAACAGGGTGCGCGCCTCAGGCGAGATGCCGGTTAAGTTTCGTTTGCATTCCTTGGCGTATTTAGCCACGAAGTAACTGGCCAGCAACGGAATGTCTTCGGGTCGTTCACGCAGTGGCGGCATAGTGACTTTGACGACGTTGAGCCGGTGATAAAGGTCGGCGCGGAATGTTCCTTTGGCGATTGCTTCTTCGAGGTTGCGATTGGTGGCCGCGATTACACGCACGTCGAGTTCAATTGATCGCGTCGTGCCCAGCCGCTCGATCTTATGGTCCTGCAGAAACCGAAGTAATTTCGCCTGTAAGTGAGCCGCGAGCTCTCCGATCTCGTCGAGAAAGACAGTGCCGCCGTGCGCGACCTCGAGCTTGCCCTGTTTTTTCGCGACCGCGCCGGTAAAGGCGCCTTTCTCATGTCCGAACAACTCACTCTCTAACAGCGTCTCTGCCAGCGCCGCGCAATTGATCACTACAAACGGCTTGGCAGCCCGCGGACCATTTGCGTGCAGCGCGTGCGCGGCCAACTCCTTGCCCGTACCACTCTCGCCGCACACCAGAACCGCACTGGCGGTCGGGGCCACGCGCTGGATGAAGTGGTACACCTCACGCATTGGCCCGCTCTCGCCCACCATGTTGTGTTCAATTGCCAGACTCGATCTCAGTCGCTCATTCTCGTCTTCGAGCCACTCCATCTGACGCGCATTCTCTAAAGATACTGCCGCGATGCCGGCCACCCCAGCCAGCAATTGCAGATGACCCTCGTCGAATTGAACGAAGGGGTCGGCGGTATCTAGATAAATCACGCCAATGATTTTTTCGAAGACGATTAATGGCACGCACATCAGCGAGGTGATTTGAGCGGCGAGCAGGCTCTCAGCACTGCGCAGTGTCTCGCTGGTGCGGATATCATTACTGAGAATTGCGACACCGTCTCTCAGCACGCCATCGACTACGGTGCGGCTGATGTGGACCGGTTTGCCCTCGGCTCCTCGATTGCGGCCGTAAAGCGAGGCAAATTCTTTCTGTCCCTCGCTCAGGAGGATGGCCCCGCAATCGGCCGGCACGACGTCATAAATCGAATCGAGAATCTCTCGCTCGAGTTCTTTAGTATGACGCAGCAGATTAATCCGCGATCCGATTTTCAATAGCGCGGCCAGATCACGCCCGACTCGCTCATTATCATGCGGCTGAAGCCAAACCTGTTCCGTTTCATGTAAGAGCGCTTCGGGAGTCATCTGTTTGGTCGGTTGTGTCAATACCTTCGAATCATCCAGATGAACCAAGCTGGCTACGGCCTGGTCTTCCTCTTCGTGCAGGAAAAAAAGTAAAGCAATACTTCCGACTCTGACCTGATCAGAATGAGCCAGCGCATGTTCCTTTATTGGTATCCCATTAACAAAGGTGCCGTTGTAGCTATCGAGGTCTACAATCGTGAATTCGTCGCCCTGCCGTTTGATCAGGCAATGCCGGCGCGACACTGATCGGTGGTTCAGGGACACGAGGTTGGCGGACTCACGCCCGATCGAAACCTCATCCGCGTGCAAAGAGAAAGTAGTTCCCTTTAACGAGCCATTAATGACGACCAGTCTGGGATTCATCAAATTGATTCTGTCTGCGTGTCAGTCAGGTTACGATGATTGCCGGTGTCGGAAGCGCCGGTTCGCGGAGTTTAGCATATCGTAAGTGATAGCCGAACTATCACTTTTGATATGAAAAAGAGGCTGATTCTATTCATTTGCGCTCAGCCTCAGCCGAGCCTGGGGCCTTAACTTATCGGCAGTCAAGTTCTTACCTGTTTGTGACGCGATCCGGCTGTGCTGCGGCACAGTAATCGCAGTTCATAAAGCTTGTAATGTTGTCATTAGAAAACGAGGCGTACAAAGTTTAGATTCGGGAATAAGAAGTTTCGAGAGATCGATTTGCCCCACAGCGACGGTGGCAGCAGGCAGGGAAAGCTTAGCAAGATAAAATCACTGCGGGCTGAAACCAGCAGCAACCCGAGGCTCCTACCGCTTCGGGTTGCTTTTTTATCGAAGCAAGCAA
>Ga0207646_10003037_pt1 | contig 19308 bp, 18 predicted proteins | sample KBSK5502metaG_FD_184343 | JGI IMG/M metagenome (GOLD analysis project Ga0207646, IMG submission 184343) | Corn, switchgrass and miscanthus rhizosphere microbial communities from Kellogg Biological Station, Michigan, USA - KBS K5-50-2 metaG... | ecosystem: Host-associated > Plants > Roots >...
CCGGCCATCCTGGACACGATCGACGTGCTCGCGGAGGAGATCCGCCCCGCCCTCGAACAACGCGAACGGTGACCGCGGGCCGACCGGGCGGGGTGGCAGGGGGGCCGGGTGACCCTGTACGATGCCGAGAGACCGAGTGTGGCGACCTCGTCGGGAGCGCCCGGCTGACCCAGCGCATCGAGCGCCTGGAACGGAGTTGCGCCCCGACGGGGCTTGCCACCGTGCACATCCCGTGGGGAATTGCGCTACGAGCGCCAGTACAGGGTACGACACAGCACGGTGGCCCCGCTGCTCGGACGAGGAGGTGCGATGACGACGGCCGAGTATGACCTCTATGTGGGAATCGACTGGGCCACCCAGGAGCATCGCGTGGTGGTGCTGGATGCCGCCCGGCGCCCGCTCCACGACCGCGTCGTCCGCCAGGACGGGGCGGCTCTGGAAGCGTTCGCGACGTGGCTGGTGGCTCTGGTGGCCGGGCGCAGCGACGCCATCGCCGTCGCCTTGGAGGTGCCCCGCGGCGCGTTGATCGACTCGCTCCTGGCCCGCGGCTGCCATGTCTTCGCGATCAATCCGAAGCAACTCGATCGCTTTCGCGATCGCTACACCGTCGCCGGAGCCAAAGACGATCGCCGGGACGCGCACGTGCTGGCCGCGGCCCTGGCCACCGACCGGCCCGCCTTCCGCCCCCTCGCCCCGGAAGACGCCCGCATCATCGAGTTGCGGGAACTCTCCCGGCTCGATGAAGACCTGGGCCAAGAGGTGCGCCGCCTGACCAATCGCCTGCGGGAGCAGCTGAGCCGCTTCTATCCTCAGATTCTTCAGCGCTCGCCCGCCGCCGCCGAGCCCTGGATCTGGGCCCTGCTCCAGCGGGCCCCCACGCCCACCGCCGCCGGCTCGGTGCCGCGCGCCGTCCTCCAGCGACTGCTCACCCGCTACCGGATCCGTCGGGTCAGTGCCGACGACGTCCGCGCGACGCTGCGCGCCCCGGCCCTCCCCGTCGCCGCAGGCACCGTCCCCGCGGCCCAGCTCCAGGTCGGGATGCTCGTCGCGCGGCTGCAGCTGGTGCAGGACCAGCGCGCCACCTGCGGCGCCCGGCTGGAGGCCCTGCTCGAGGCCTTGGCCGAGAGCCAGGAGCATCGTGACGTGCCGATCCTCCGGTCCCTGCCGGGCGTGGGGAGTCGCGTCAGCGCCACGATGCTCGCCGAGGCCTCGCGGCTCTTGGCCGGACGAGACTACCATGCCCTGCGCGCGCACAGCGGCCTCGCCCCGGTGACCAAGCAGAGCGGCAAGCGCGCCCTGGTCATGATGCGCTACGCCTGCAATCGGCGCCTGCGCGATGCGGCCCACTACTGGGGCCAGTCGGCCGTGCGCCACGATCCGCACAGCGCCGCCCACTACCAACGCCTCCGCGCCCGGGGGCACAGTCACGGACGTGCCCTCCGCGGGGTCGTCGACCGGCTCCTGCGCGTCCTCATGGCCATGCTCAAGACCCAGACGCTCTACGACGCCACCCGGCGGCCCGCATTGAGTGCTTGACACGACGTGGGGAATCCGTTCCTGCCAAGCGAAACGAGGACGGCACCAGCCCGGATTGGGAACTCCTGATCGAGACACCGGAGAAAAGCGCCTCGTGGTCAGAGGCCCCTCTGCCACCCCGCCCGGTCGGCCCGCGGTCAGACGCGCAGCACGTCCAGGCCTTTCCAGTCGAACTCGATGCCGTGGCCGGGACGGTCCGGCGCGACCGCGCGGCCGTCCACGATACGAAGCGGCTCCGCGATGAAGCGGTCGAGGCCGAAGCCGTGGGCCTCGAGGTAGGAGCGATTCGGCACCGCGGCGAGCAGGTGGACGGTGATGTCGTGCGCGCCGTGCGACGTCACCGGCAGATTGAACGCCTCCGCGAGGTGGCAGATCTTCATGAAGGAGGTGATGCCACCGCAGTTGGTGACATCGGGCTCGGGGAAGGTCACCCCGCCGGCCGCGATGAGGGCGCGGAACTCGTGGAGGGTGTGCAGGTTCTCGCCCGCCGCGATGGGCAGACCGCCATCCCGCACGATACGCACGTGGCCCGGCACGTCGTCGGGGATGGTCGGCTCCTCGAGCCAGACCGGGTCGAGGTCGCGCAGGGCCCGCGCCGCCCGGATCGCCTCGTCCACGCTCCAGCGCATGTTGGCGTCGACCATCAGGGGAAAGTCGGCTCCCAGGTGGACTCGCATCGCCCGCACCCGCTCGACGTCCTCGCGCAGCGCGGGACGGCCGACCTTCATCTTGATGGCCCGGAAGCCCCGGGCGAGGTTGTCGTCGGTCTGCCGGAGCAGCGCGTCGAGCGGGAACTCGAGGTCGATCCCTCCCGCATAGCAGGGCACGCGCGGGTCGAAGCCACCCAGGACGCGCCAGAGCGGCGCGCCCTGCCGGCGGGCGCGCAGGTCCCACAGGGCGATGTCCACCGCCGACATGGCGAGGCCCTGAGCTCCGCCGCGGCCCCCGTAGTGGAGCGCCCACCACATGGCCTGCCACAGCTCCTCGATGCGCTCGGCCTCGCGGCCGTGAAGGCGCGGGGCCAGGTCGCGCGCGAGCACCGCGTGCACCGCGGCCCCCGCGCTCCCCACCGTGTAAGTGTAGCCGGTGCCTTCGGCGCCGTCACGGTCGCGCAGGCGGACCGTGATCAGGTCGAAGCCTTCGATGACGCCGTGGGTGCTGTCGGACAGGGCCACCGGCAGGGGGACCCGATAGTGATCGGCCTGGAGCGTCTGGATCAGCATGCGGTCGCCGCGCGCCCGGTCACGCGCTGGGCGCGGGCCGCCCCCGGCTCGGGCGCCGGAGGTCGAGCAGGCTGCCCAGAATGCCCTTGGGCAGGAACACGATGAAGAGCACGAGCAGCACCCCGTAGACGAGGTTGTCCCAGCCGACCGCGCGGGTGCCGAACGAGATGCGCAGCACCTCCGCGAGCAGGATCGTGATCGCCGCCCCCACCGTGGGACCGAGCGAGACGTAGATGCCGCCCACCACCACCGCGAAGACCATCTGGAGCGAGATCGAGATGCCGCTCACCGTGTCTGGCGAGATGAACATCTGGTACTGGCAGTAGAGGGCGCCGGCGAGGGCGGTCATCATCGCGCTCAGCACGGTGATCTTGAGCTTCTCCGCGGTCACGTGCACGCCCGCGGCCGCCGCGCCGTCCTCGTCCTCCGAGATGGCCTCCAGCGCGTACCGCATCATGCTGCGATCGACGCGGTACCAGACGTAGATCCCGGCCGCCCACACCGCGAGGGCGATGAGATACCAGGTGGTCTTGCCGCTGAACTGCAGCGCGTAGAGCGAGCTGCCACCCCGGTACCGCTCCGGGGTGTAGCCGAGCGACCCGCCGGTCTGATCGCGGGTCGCGGTGATCACCTGTAGCACGATGCCGCTCAGGGCCAGCGTGACCAGCGCGAAGTAGTGGCCGGTGATGCGGAAGCGGAAACAGGGATAGGCCACCAGCACCGCGAGCAGGCCCCCCGCGAGCAGGGCCAGCGGGATCCCCGCCCAGGGGGTGAGGCCGCCGTGGTTCCACGCGAGCGCGGTCACGTAGGCGCCGATGCCCATGAAGCCGCCGTGACCGAGCGATACGAGGCCGAAGCGCCCCATCATCGACCAGGAGGTGTAGGCGAACGACCAGATCAGGATGATGATCACGATGTGGAGCGGATAGGCGGACTGGTAGAGGAAGGGCAGGCCGATCAGCGCCGCGCCCGCGATCCAGGGGAGAGACCGTCTCATGACCGGCGGGCGAGCAGGCCCTCGGGCCGCACGAACATCATCACGATGAAGAACACGAAGGCGAACACGTAGCCCCACTCCAGGTCGAGGTAGAGCCCGCCCAGCGAGATGAGCTCGGCGAAGACGAAGGCGGCCACGAAGCCGCCCGCGAAGTTCCCGAGACCGCCCAGCACGCAGATCAGGAAGGTGATCGGCCCGAACGACAGCCCGACGAAGGGATGCACGTCGTACTGGAGCACGAGCAGGCACGCGGCGAGCCCGGCCAGGCCCCCGCCGAGCGCGGAGGTAATCACGTAGATCCGGCGGCTGTCGACGCCCATCAGGATCATGATGTGGCGATCCTGCGCGATCGCGCGGATGGCGGTGCCGGTATAGGTCCGGGTCAGGAACAGGTAGACGAGCACCATCCCGATCAGCGCCGCCCCGAAGGCGAGGAGCCGCGAGTAGCTGATGAACATCTCGGACAGCTTCAGGACCGGCAGGCGAAGTCCCAGGTTGCGGAACTCGATGCCGAAGAGCACGGTGGCCGCGGACTGCAGGAAGAACAGGACCCCGCCGGTGGCCAGGAGCTGGTTGATGGGAGCGGCTCCCAGCAGCGGCGCGATCACCACCACGTGCAGGATCACGCCCAGCATTCCCACGCCGACGATGCAGACCACCGCGGCCAGCCCGATCGGCACGTGATACACGGAGTAGAGGAAGTACATCCCGTACATCCCGAGCATGATCAGCTCCGCGTAGCAGATCCACACCACGTCGATGACCCCGAACACCAGGTTGAGGCCGAGCGAGAGCAGGGCGAGGACCCCGCCCAGCAGCACCCCGTTGATCAGCGCCTCCAGCAAGAAGATGTCCAGGATGCCCATGGCGTCAGACACCCAGATACGCTTCGCGGATGGTCTCGCTCGCGAGCAGCTCGGCGGCGGTGCCGGCGGCCCGGATGCTCCCGGCCTTGAGGAGATAGGCCCGGTCCACCACCCGCAGCACCTGCTGGACGTTCTGCTCCACGATCAGCACGTTGAGGCCACCGGCCCGGATGCGCTTCACGAGGTCGAAGAGCTGCTCCACGATGACGGGGGCGAGCCCCGCGGAGGGCTCGTCGAGGAGGAGGAGCTTCGGATCCGACATCAGGGCCCGGCCGATCGCGCACATCTGCTGCTCGCCGCCCGACATGGTCCCCGCGAGCTGGCGGCTCCGCTCGCGCAGGCGGGGGAACAGCCCGTAGACGACGTCGAGGCGCTCGCGGTATTTCGCGCGGGCCGACGGGAGAAAGCCGCCCATCTTGAGATTATCCTCGACGGTCATGCGCGGGAACAGGCGGCGGCTCTCCGGCACGTGGGCGATCCCCAGCCCGACGATGCGGTGCGCCGGCGTCGCGAGCAGGTCGGCGCCCTCCATGGCGATGGAGCCGGTGGTGGGCCGGATCAGCCCCGAGATCACCCGCATCAGGGTGGTCTTGCCCGCCCCGTTGGGACCGATGACGCCCACCGCCTCGCCCCGGCGCACCTCCAGCGAGACGTCGAACAGAGCCTGGAAGCCGCCGTACCCGGCGCAGACCGATCGGAGCTCGAGCACGGGTCAGGGCCGCGCGGCCGCGACGGCGCGGGCGGCGCCCGACTGGGTGCCGAGATAGACCTCGATCACCCGGGGATCCGCCGCGACCGCGGCGGGCAGCCCCTCCGCGATCTTCTCACCGTGATCGAGCACCATCACGCGGTCCACCACCCGCATGAGCACGCCCATGATGTGCTCGACCCAGACGATGGTGATGCCGAGGTCACGACAGATGCGCCGCAGCATCTCGGCGGCCTGGTCCATCTCGTGCTCGTCGAGGCCGCTCAGGCTCTCGTCGGCGAGCAGGAGCTTGGGATCGGTGGCGAGGGCCTTGGCCAGCTCGAGCTTCTTCAGCGCGGCCGCCCCCAGCCCGTCCACGGTGGCGCCCCGATCGGTGGGCAGGCCGACCAGCTCGAGCGCGCGCTCAGCGCCCTCGAACGCCCGTCGCCTCGACGCCCGACCCCGGCCGAAGAAGGCGGCGAGCGCCACGTTCTCGAGGATGGAGAGGCGGCGGAAGGGCCGCGGGATCTGGAAGGTGCGACCGATGCCAAGGTTTATGATCCGGTGCGGGGCCTCTCCAGCGATCTCGCGGCCCTCGAAGCGGATCGAGCCCGCGTTCGGCTGCAGGCTCCCGGCGAGCAGGTTGAAGATCGTGCTCTTGCCGGAGCCGTTGGGCCCGATGAGCCCGACGATCTCCCCCTTCTCGACCGTGAACGAGACCTCGTTCACGGCCGTGAAACCGCCGAAGCGCTTGGACAGCCCCTCGACGGTCAGCACGACCGCGGGCCGGGAGGGATCACGCGATGGGCCCGCTCCGCCTCTCTAGTTGGCCGCGTAGGGAGACGAGCTCGGCAGGGGCAGCACCGGCTCGCGGAGCTGCAGGCTCTTCGGCCACACCACGTACGGCTTGTCGTCGACGTACTGCACGATGACCGGGAAGGCGCGCTCGTTCTGGCCGGCCATGGGCGAGCCCTCACCCGCGAACTTCACGCCGAAACCCAGCATGGTGCCGCCCTCCGGAATGTTGACTTCGAGCGCGGCCTTGCGGAGCGAATCGGCGTCGATCCCGCCGTACTTCTTGATCGCCCGCGGCAGCACCTCGGTCATCAGCACGTAGGTGTTGGAGGCGGCCATGCCCACGTGGGCCGACCGGACGCTGGTGCCCGGCCGCGCCTTCTCGTACTCGTCGCCCACCATCTTGATCATGGGTACCAGCTCGGGCTTGAGCGCCTTGTCGTTGGCGAGCCAGATCGAGATCGGATCGACGTTGTAGAAGTAGTTGACGTCCTTGCCCAGCGCCTCCTTCAGCTTGTCGTAGACGCCGTAGCCGGCCCCGTGGCCCACCAGCGCGCTGAAGCGCAGGCCCAGCTCGCGGGACTGCCGCAGGAACAACGAGATGTCCGGGTTGTAGCCGGTGTGGAAGATCACGTCCGGGCGGGCGCGCTTCAGCTTGGTCACGAGCGAGGCCAGGTCGGGGGCGGTCGCCGCGTAGCCCTCCTTCAGCACCACGTTGAAGCCCGCCTTCTTGGCCCCCTCCTCGTTGCCCTTCGACACGTCCACCCCGTAGGCGCCGTCCTCGTGGATGATCGCGACCCGGAGGTCCTTGGGCTCCTTCCCCATCTTGGCCCTGGCGTTCTGGGCGATGAAGTCGGTGGACATCAGGCCGAACTGTCGACCGCTCGGCTGCACCCGGAACACATACTTGAGGTTGCGGTTCTCGAGCACCGCCGAGGAGATGCAGGTGGTGATCCACATGAACTTGTGGAGCTGCTCCACCCGGGCCGCCGCGGGCACGCACTGGGCCGAGGAGTAGAAGCCGAGCAGCATGTCCACCTTCTCCTGCTCGATCAGGCGCGTCGCCTCGTTGATGGCGACCTCGGGCTTGGACTGGGCGTCCGCGTACACCGCCTCGATCTGGTAGCCCTCCACCCCGCCCTTCTTGGCGAAGTAGTCGATCATGATCTTGGCGCCGAGCGCGTGCAGATCGGAGCCGCCCCCCGCGAGCGGCCCGGTATAGTCGAAGATCACGCCGATCTTGAGCTTCTTGGCCTGAGCCGGCGCGTCCTGCACGAGCGACCCGCCCAGGAGCACGGCGACGGCGATGATCAGGGCGAGCACGGGCACTCTACGTAGCGACATGGGTTCCTCCCAAACGTCGTCGGTCGAGAACGGGCTGTGCGCGAGGCATTACAAGCCGTCTCTCCCCGCCTTGTCAAGTCGCCGGCGCAACCCGGTGCTTGGGGAGGCTCGGAGGGGGCCCTTCAGGCCCCCTCCGATTCAGACGGGCAGCCGCTCGTACATGCCCTGCACGTCGGCGGCGTGGAAGCGCGCCACGTGATTGGTCGGCGGCAGCGACTCGGTGTAGAAGAACTCGGGCAGCTCGTCGTCCTTGGCGCTGAAGCCGGCGCGCTTGTTGAACTCGTGCTCGAGCTTGAGGGTCTGGCGGCCGAGAGCCTCGAAGAAGTCCTTGGTGAGGGTGGTGCCGTGGGCCGCGTTGATGGTCTCGGTCAGCCACTCGGTGTTCGGGTTGGTCACGCTCATGCCGAAGATGCAGAGGCCGAGCGAGTCGTTGGCGGCCACCCGCGCCTGGTGGGCCACGCTCTGCTCTACGATGGCGGGCGCCTCCATCTCCCGGGTCTTGAGCCGCGGCAGGTTGCCCGCGGTGTGATCGGCGCCCTGGGCGGTGGCCATCATGGTGATGCCGGTGGCCTCGACCACGCGGGGGTCGTAGGCGCTGATCGCCTGCTTCTTGATGACGGGCACGCGCTTGACGTGATAGTGCTCGCCCACGCGCCAGGTGCCCTGGGCCCAGATACGCCCGTTCGGGGTGCCCCGCTGGATCTCGGCGAGGCAGTCTGCCATGAACTTCACGTCGCCGAAGGCGCCCAGGCCGGCCTCCATGAGCACCGCGAGCATGGCCCCGGTCTCGATCGTGTCCACGCCCAGGTCGTTGGCGATGTAGTTCATCTGGGCGAGCTCGTCCGGATCGGCGATGCCGCAGTTCGTCCCCAGCAGGCCGAGCGTCTCGTACTCGACGGGCGAGACCACTTCCTTGCCGCTCGCGTCGGCGTAGATGTTGCTGCACTGGATCACGCAGCCCGGCATGCAGGCGTGGGTGTGCTCGCCCCCGCGCGAGACGTTGAGCTGGCTGATGTACTCGCCGCCCATCTTGAACTTCTCGCCCTTGGAGACGTCGACCTGCTGGCCGGCGCTGAAGTTGCGGACGGGCAGGCCGCCCAGCGTGTTCTGCAGATCCGCCATGCCCATGGTGCCGATCTTGGCGTAGAAGTTGGCCACCATCGAGTCGGCCTGGAGCAGCTTGGCGTAGTTCTTGATCGCGGCGTTGACCTTCTTGGGATCGGAGAACGGCGGGATCTTGTCGAGGTCCACCACGATGGCCTTGACCTTCTTCGACCCCATCACCGCACCCACCCCGCCGCGGGCGGAGAGCCGCGCGGGCCGGCCGTCCTTGTCGCTGAAGGCGATGCCCGCGATGAGGCCCTGGTACTCGCCCACCGGCCCGCAGAGCCCGATGGTCACCTTCTTACCGTACTTGGCGTGCAGCATGTTCTGGGCCTCGAAATTCCCCTTGCCCAGGTACGGGGCGGCGTCGTCGAACTCGATGGTGGAGTCCTTCTTGAAGTGGATGACGACCCAGGTGGGGGAGGCGTCGAGGAGCGTGAACCCGGCGATCTTCTGCTGGCCCAGGCCATAGCTGAAGCTGCCGCCCCCGTTGGCCTCCTTGATGCCGCCGGTGAGCGGGCTCTTGCAGCCCACGCTGGTGCGGTTGGCGTTCGAGAAGCTCGTGCCCGCGAAGGGCCCCGCCGAGAAGATGAGCGGGTTGGCGGGAGAGAGCGGGTCCACGGTGGCCGCGCCCAGCTCGAGCAGGGTCTTGGCGATGAAGTACCGGCCCGCTTTCACGATCGCCTCGCCTTCCAGCTCGCGCTTCGTGATGCTCCGGTCGCTCAGGCGGATGTCGTAGTAGATGCGCATCGCTCGCTCCTTGTCGCTCAGGATGATGCAGGTTTGGCCTGGGGCTGCAGCTCGGCACCCGCGGTCTCTCCGGCGCCCGGCTCGACGAGCTCGATACTCTCCGCGGGCGGGAGCTGCGAGGGCTCGAGCGGCCGGCGGGCCCGGAAGCGGATCTGGGGCAGCCGTCCCACCGCCTGGCGGAGGGCCTGCTCCCAGCGCATGCCGATCTTGATGAGGTCGGGGTCGGACGCGGGAAACCGGCGGAGGCGGGTGATCTCGAGCTCGTCCACGCCGTAGGCGAGCAGATCGATCGGCGGGCCCACCGTCACGTTCGAGCGCATGGTCGAGTCGAGCGACAGCAGCGCGTACTTGGCCGCCTCCTCGAGAGTCGTCCGCTGGAACCGGATGCCGCGATCGAGGATGGGACGGCCGTACTTGGTCTCGCCGATCTGCAGATAGGGCGAGTCCTCACTGGCCTGGAGCGGGTTGCCCTGCGGATAGATGATGAAGAGGCCCGGCGTCTCCCCCCGCACCTGCCCGCCCAGCACCAGGTTGACGTTGAACTTGAAGTCGTCGCGCTCGAGCGCGTCGCGATCCATGTCGGAGACGCGGCGCACCTGCTCGCCGATCACGCGGGCCGCGTCGTAGAGGGACGGGGCCTGGGCCAGCCCCTTGCCCTGCTCGAAGTCGCGCTGGAGCAAGGTGATGATCGACTGGGTGCAGGAGAGGCTGCCGCTGCTGAGCAGGATGAACACCCGCTCGCCCGGCTGGACGAAGGTGTGCATCTTGCGCGAGACGTTGACCTGGTCGTGGCCCGCATTGGTGCGGGAGTCCGACGCCATGACGAGCCCGTACTTGGTCCAGATGCCGACGCAGTAGGTCATCGCGCGAGGGCTGCCTCGATCCTGAGCATTGGAGGGTATGTTACCAGATGCCCCCGCGATGTGATTGACCGGCCCCCCGGCTCGGACTACCGTGGCCGCATGCGCATCCGCATCGGCCACGAGCTGATCTTCGAGGTCCCGCGGCCCACCCCGATGCTCCTCATGCTGTACGTGCATCCGGACATCGCCCGCGCCTTGCAAGAGCCGGAGTGCATCACGGTCGACCCGGCCGCCCATGTCGAGAGCTTCGTGGACTGGTTCGGCAACCGAGCCGCCCGCATCGTGGCGCCCGCGGGCTCGCTCCGCCTCCGCTACGACAATGTCGTGGAGGAAAGCGACCGGCCCGAGCCCAGCATCGAGGGCCTCCCCCTGGCCCCGGTGCAGGAGCTGCCCGCCGAGTGCTGGCGCTACCTGCTCGCCAGCCGCTACTGCGAGGTGGACCGCATGTCCGCCATCGCCTGGGACCTCTTCGGCAAGACCCCGGAGACCTGGGAGCGCGCGCGGGCGGTGGTGGGCTGGGTGCACGACAACGTGACGTTCGGCTACCAGTACTCCCGCCCGACCAAGACCGCTTTCGACGTCTTCACGGAGCGCCAGGGCGTCTGCCGCGACTTCCAGCACCTCGCCATCACCTTCCTGCGCGCGCTGAACATCCCGGCCCGCTACGCCACCGGCTATCTGGGCGACATCGGGGTGCCGAGGGACCCGAACCCCATGGACTTCTCGGCGTGGCTCGAGGCCTATCTGGGCGACGCCTGGTACACCCTCGACGCCCGCCACAACCGGCCGCGCATCGGGCGCGTGCTCATGGGTCGCGGTCGCGACGCGGTCGACGTGGCGCTCACCACCTCGCTCGGCAGCACGACTCTCACGAAGTTCACGGTGTGGACGTGCGAGCTGCAGCCGTAGGCGAGGTGGCGGATATGAGTGACGTCACGGTAGCAACGCCCGAAGGTCGATTCACGGTGGAGAGCGCGGGCCCCCCGGACGGCCCTCTCGTTCTCCTCCTCCACGGCTACCCGCAGACGCGCCACACCTGGCGGCAGCAGGTTCCCGCGCTCGGGAGGGCCGGCTATCGCGCGGTGGCGCCGGACCAGCGTGGCTACTCTCCCGGGGTCCGCCCGGATCCGGCCAAGGGATTGGCCCCCTACGGGATCGACCGCCTGGTCCAGGACGTACTCGACATCGCGGACGCCGCCGACGGGCCCGGTCAGCCGTTCCATCTGGTCGGCCACGACTGGGGTGGCCAAGTGGCGTGGGTCACCGCGCATCGCCATCCGGGGCGCGTCCGGTCGCTCACGATCCTGTCGCGTCCGCATCCGGCCGCCTTCCGCCGCGCGTTCCAGGAGAATGCGGACGACCAGCGGCACCGCTCCCGCCACCACCGCATCTTCCACGATCCGACCACCGGCCCGCGGCTCCTCGAAGACGGGGCGCGTCGGCTCAGGGGCCGGCTGGCCGAGCAGGGCGTGCCCGACTCCGCGGTGGCCGAGTACGTGTCCGTCCTCGGCGAGCCCGCCGCGCTCGAGGGGGCGCTGGCGTGGTACCGGGCGGCGGGAACCCTGACCGCGGTCGATGTCGGTCCGGTCGCGGCGCCGACGCTCTATATCTGGGGCGACCGGGACGCCACGGTGGGGCCATCGGCCGCGCGATTCACCGCAGACTTCGTCACCGGCCCGTTCCGCTTCGAGGTGCTGCCGGGCGTCGGCCACTTCGTGACCGACGAGGCGCCGGAGGGGGTCACGCGTCTCCTGCTCTCGCACCTGGGCGCCCAACGGTGATATCCTCTCTGCGGTCGGGCGCCGCACCGCGGGGGCGCCGACAACGGAGGAATCCATCGTGGCGAAAGAGCTCAAGATCTGGATGAACGGCCGGCTCGTCTCCCAGGCCGAGGCCGTCCTGCCCGTGAACAGCGCGGCGGTATTCTACGCGACCAACGTCTTCGAGGGCCTGCGCGCCTACTGGAACGAGGCGGACGGCGAGCTCTACTGCTTCCGGCTCGCCGAGCACTTCGCGCGCCTCCGCGAGTCCATGAAGATGATGCGCTTCACGGTGCCCTACCGCGACATGGACATCTACGAGGCGGTGCGCGAGGTTCTCCGCGGCAACGAGATCCGCGAGGACGTCCACATGCACTGCGTGGCCTACGTCGCCGGGGCCGGGCTCGACTCGACCACCCCGACCGGGCTCTACATCAATCCTCGCCGCCGCGGGCGCATCACCGAGGGCGACGGGCTCCGCTGCTGCATCACCTCCTGGCAGCGGACCCACGACAACGCGATCCCGATTCGCCTGAAGTGCGGGGCCAACTACCAGAACGGGCGGCTCGCCACGCTGCAGGCCAAGGCCGACGGCTACGACGCGCCGATCTTCCTGAACCAGCAGGGCACGGTGGCGGAGGGCTCGGGAGCGACTTTCTTCATGGTGCGCCGGGGCCAGCTCGTGACGCCGCCCATCACCAGCGACATCCTGGAATCCATCACGCGCACCACCCTGATCGACGCGGTCGCGCCCGCGCTGGGTATGGACGTGGTCGAGCGCGACATCGCGCGCACCGAGCTCTACGTGGCCGACGAGGCCTTCTTCTGCGGCAGCGGCTACGAGATCACCCCGATCCTCTCGGTGGACCGCTTCCCGCTCGGCGACGGTGGCGTCGGCGCCATCACCCAGCGGCTCTCCACCGCCTACATGAACGTGGTGCGGGGCACCGACCGGCGCTTCCCCGAGTGGCGGATGCCGGTCTACAAGCCCGTCACCGTCACCGTCTGATCCTTCGCCTCATGCCGACCCTCTCCCCTTCACGGGGAGAGGGTCGGGTCGACCAGTAGCACTCGGGCGATGCGCGTCGTCTTCTGGAACATCCGTGCGGGCGGAGGCATCCGGGCCGCGGCGATCGCGCGGCAAATCGGGGCCTGGCGGGCCGACGCGGTCGCCCTGTGCGAGTTCCGGGGCACCCCGCCCAGCGGGGAGCTGGCGAGCGCCGTGGCGGCCCGGGGCCTCCCCTACCAGTGCACCACCGCCGACCCGGCGCGGCCGCGCGCCAACGCCATCCTGCTCGCCTCGCGCTGGCCGCTGCGCCGGCTCCGCCTGGCGAAGGCGCCCGCCGAGCCGTGTCGCTGGCTGCTCGCCCGTATTCTCGCGCCCGCTCCGCTGGCGCTCGGCGTGATGCACGTCCCAAACCGGATCAGCGGCCGGAAGTACCCGTACCTCGACGCGGTGCTGCGGATCGCGCGTCGCGACTGGCCCGGCCCCGCGCTCTTCCTCGGCGACACGAACTCGGGCCGGATCGGGCTCGACGAAGAAGTGCCGGCGTTCAACCGGGTCGAGGACGACTGGATGCGGGGGCTCGACGAGGCGGGCTGGACGGACGCCTTCCGCCACCTGCGCGGACGAACGCGCGCCTACACCTGGTACTCGCCGAACGGAGGCAATGGCTTCCGGATCGATCAGGCCTTCCTCAATCGGGCCCTGCAGCCACGCCTGCAGCGATTCCGCTACGACTGGGGGCGCCTCGCGACCCCGTCCCGGAGCCCAGCCAGCGACCACGCAGCAATCGTGCTCGACCTAACCGTCTGAGTCCTCCGGCGCATCGCGTCGGCGCGCACGACAACTACATCGGGCCGTGGTTCAGCACCTCCTCAAGCAGCGAGGCCTGTGAGAGTCGGCCTGGGCATTCGCGTCGCGCTGACGCTCGCCCGGCTGCTCCCCCTCAGCGACCGCCGGTGAGCGCGGGGGCGACCTCGCCCAGGAAGCGTTTGAGCTGGCCGCGCTGGTCCCAGGATGTGAGCCGCAGCGCGATGTGGCCGAGCCCGGCGGCCGCGTAGTCGCGCAGCTCGGCGATGCACCGGGCCGGGCTGCCCGCCACCGTCCACCCCTCGACGAAGGCGGGGGAGAACTTGCTGGTGTAGTAGGTGTCGAGGAACATCTTGCTCTCCTCGAGCGCCTGCTGTCGGTCCTCGTTGATGTTGATGTTGTGGTAGAGCGCACTGCCGAGGGCGTCCGGGTCGCGCCCTTCCTCCCGGGCCATCGTGGCGATGCGCGCCCACTGCTCGCGGAACTGGGCGGGGCTCACCTTGTTGGTCATCCAGCCATCCGCGAAGCGCGCCACCCGCCGGAAGCCGCGCTCCACCGCCGCGTCGGAGGCGCTCGCCCCGCCCTTCCAGGTGAGCCCGGTCGGATTGCTCGCGATCCAGATCGGGCAGGGCTGCTGCACCGGGCGCGGCTCGATGCGCACCCCCTCGAACTGGTAGAAGTGCCCTCGATGCGAGACCCTCTCGCCGGTGAAGACCTGCCGCAGGATCTGGATCCCCTCCTCGAGCCGCCCGACGCGCTCGACGGAGCGCACGCCCATCACCCGATGCTCGAGGGCCTGGGCCGGGCTCTGCTCGTCGGGCCCGCCCAGGCACACCGCGAGCAAGCTGCGCCCGCCCGACAAGACGTCGAGGCTCGCCCACTGCTGTGCGAGCAGCAGCGGATGGCGGTGCACGAAGGTGGCCATACACCCGACCCCGAGCTTGAGCCGGGCGGTGGCGCCGGCCAGCGCGGAGAGGAGCGCGACCGCCTCGAGACGCGGCTTGGCGAGCAGGCTGTCGCCGACCCAGACCGTGTCGAAGGCGCCCGAGGCCTCGGCCTGCTGCGAGAGCTCCAGGAGATCGCGCGCCTGGATCGCGCCGAGGACCACCGCCCGATTCGCCAGGATGAGCCCGAAGGTTGCGCGTGCCATGGCTGCCTCCCGGCAGCACAGTAGGGGCCGGCGGGAGGCGCGTCAAGAGTGTTGACCTGACTTCGACTCGTCGGGTACGGTCTCCGGGGAGAAGCCGACCTGACCTGGTTTCTGCTCTCGCTCGGCGCGGCGCTCACCCAGGCCGTGCAGTTCGCGGTCGTCAAGGGGCGCGCGCGGGAGATCCCGCCGCTGGTCATCGTCGCCTGGACGCAGGCGGTGGCGTGCGCGGTGTGGGTCCTCTTCTTCCTCGGCTCGGGCCATCCCTTCACCGCGCCCGGACCCGCCTGGCCCTCCATCGCCGCGTCCTGCGTGCTCGTGCTCGGGATGAGCGGCCTGCTCGCGCGCGCCAGCGCGCGCGGTGACATCTCGATCGTCGGGCCCATCCTCGCGCTGAGCCCGGTGTTCACCGTGGTGCCGGATGCCGTGCTCTCCGGCGGGCTGCCGAGCGCGCTCGGGTGGATCGGCCTCACCCTGTCCCTGACCGGGACGGTCAGCCTCTCGGGGGCCGCCGGCGCCGGCCGCGCGGGGAGGCTTCGCGCCCTACTCGCGCGCGGCGACGCCCTCGACGCCCTGGGCGCGGCCGTTCTTCTGGGCTTCCTGGCCGCGGTGGACCGCTGGGGCGCGCTGGCCCTCGGGCCGCCGAGCTATCTGGTGTGCTCGCACGGCGCGACCGCCGTGCTCACCACGCTCATCGCGCTCGCAACCACGCCGCACGGGCTTGCCGAGAGCTTTGCCCCGCGCAACCTGGTCACGGTGCTGAGCCACGGGCTCCTCGGTGTCACCGGCACCGGTATGCAAACCTCGGCGCTCACCATGGCGCCCGCCGCCTACGTGAATGCGATCCGCCGCATGTCCGCGATGCTCGCGGTTCTCCTCGGCCGCGCCCTCTTCGGCGAGCCCGACTTGGCCCGCCGCCTCCTCGCCGCCCTCCTCGCCTGTGCCGGCGCCGCCTGCCTCTTGCTGGCCAAGTAACGGGGTCAGGTCTTACATTCCAACATTTCAGTCGTGCCAGGCGTACGCGCGCGCGGCGAGCGAGTCCCGTCGTCGGGGTTGCCCTGCCGGGGCAACCCCGACGCCACCCGCCCGTCACGGCGTCTCGGCGCCTCGCACGTCAACACTCGCCGCGAAATGTCGGAATGTAAGACCTGACCCCTAGTAGAGGTGGCAGGCGACGAGGCGGTTGGACTCGGAGCGGAGGCGCGGCTCCTCGACGGCGCAGCGGGCCATCGCGTGCGGGCAGCGCGGATGGAAGCGGCAGCCCGCGGGCGGGTCGAGCGGGCTCGGCACCTCACCCGAGAGCACGATCTCCTCGCGCGGCGAATCGAGGTCGATCGGCAGCGCCGCCGCGAACAAGGCCTGCGTGTAGGGGTGGAGCGGCGCGAGCGCCACCGCCTCCGCGGGCCCCCACTCCACGATCTGACCCAGATACATGACCGCGATCGTGTGGCTCATGTGCGCCACCGCGGCGAGGTCGTGAGCGATGAAGAGATACGACACGCCCAGCCGCTTCTGCAGATCGCGCAGCAGGTTGAGGATCTGGGCCCGGATGGACACGTCGAGCGCGGAGACCGGCTCGTCGAGCACGACCAGCCGCGGCGACAGGGCCAGGGCCCGGGCGATGGCCACCCGCTGGCGCTGGCCGCCCGAGAACTCGTGCGGGAACAGCTCGGCGGCGCGCTCGGGCAAGCTCACGAGGTCCAGCAGCTCGAGCACGCGCCGCCGCCGCGCGCGCGCGTCCAAGCGCTCGTTGATGACGAGCGGCTCCGCGACGATGCTGCCCACCCGCATGCGCGGATCGAGCGAGGCGTACGGATCCTGGAAGACGGCCTGGACCGCGCGGCGGTACCCGCGCAGCCCCTCGCGATCGAGGGTCAGCACGTCCTGACCCTGGAAGCGGATGGCGCCCGAGGTCGGCCGCTCGAGGCGAAGGACCAGCTTGGAGGTGGTCGTCTTGCCACAGCCCGATTCGCCGACCAGCCCGAGCGTGGCCCCCGCCTCCAGCGTGAACGAGATCGCGTCCACCGCACGCACCAGCCCGATCGACCGGCCGAGCACGCCGCGGCGCACCGGGAAATGCTTGGTGAGCCCCTCGACCTCGAGCAGCGGGCTCACGAGGGCGGCGTCTCGAGCCAGCAGCGCGTCACGTGGCCGGCCTCCACCGTCGTCTCGGGTGGCGCCTCCGCGCGGCAGCGATCCATGACGTGGGGACACCGTGGCGCGAAGGCGCACCCGCCGGGCAGCCGCGCCAGGTCGGGGGGCTGGCCCTCGATGGCGGTGAGGCGCTCGACGCGCGCGCCAAGGCGCGGAATGGATTCGAGCAGCGCGCGGCTGTAGGGGTGAGCCGGGCGGGTGAAGATGCGTCGCACCGATCCCATCTCCACGATCCGGCCCGCGTACATGACGGCGACTCGATCGCACATCTTCGCGACGATGCCCAGATTGTGAGTGACGAAGATCAGGGCGAGCCGATGCCGCTCCTGCAGCTCCTTGAGCAGGCCGAGGTACTGCGCCTGGATCGTGAGGTCGAGGCTGGTGGTGGGCTCGTCCGCGATCAGCAGCCGCGGCGGCGCCGCGATGGCCATGGCCCCCACCACCCGCTGCCGCATGCCGCCGGAGAGTTGGTGGGGAAACGCGCGCAGCCGCTCCACCGGCGACGGGATCCGCACCGCGGCCAGCAGCGCGGCCGCGCGCGCGGCGAGCGCGCGCCCCCGCAGGCCGTGGTAGGCCGCGACCGGCTCGCGCATCTGCATGCCGATGGAGAACACCGGATTGAGCGAGCTCATCGGGTCCTGCAGGATCATGGCGATCCGCCGCCCGCGGATCTTCTGCATCTCGGCCTCGCTCTTGGTCAGCAGGTCCTCGCCGTCCAGGAGGACCTGCCCGCCCAGGATGCGCGCCGCCGGTCGCGGCACGAGCCGCACCAGGGAGAGACAGGTCATGCTCTTGCCCGAGCCCGACTCGCCCACGAGCCCGAGCGTCTCGCCTTCCTCGACCGTGAAGGAGACGGAGTCGACCGCCTTGACGGTGCCCCAGCGGGTGACCAGATGGGTGCGGAGGTCTCGGACTTCGACGACGGGAGGCGCCACGGCAGGGTCGGAGGTCAGAGCTGGCGAAGCTTGGGGTCGAAGGTGTCGCGCAGCCAGTCCCCGAGCAGGTTGAAGGCCAGGACCACCAGCAGGATGGCGAGCCCGGGAAAGAGAGAGACCCACCACGCGCTCGTCACGAACTCGCGACCCTCCGCGATCATCGAGCCCCACGCCGGGGTGGGCGGCGGAATGCCGGCGCCCAGGAAGGAGAGCGAGGCCTCCACGATGATCACGTAGCCGATCTGCAGCGTCACCAGCACCACCAGGGTGTTGAGGGTGTTGGGCAGGAGGTGCCGGGTGATGATGCGCCAGGCCCCCGCCCCCGCGATGCGGGCCTGCGCCACGAAGTCGAGCTGCATCAGGGTGAGCACCTGGCCCCGGATCACCCGCGCGTAGCGCGCCCACAGGATGACCGCGATGGCCACCACCACGTTGGTGAAGCTCGGGCCCACCGTCACGGCCAGAATGAGCGCGAGCAGGATGACCGGGAAGGACATGGTGGCGTCGGTGGTGCGCATGAGCGCGGCGTCCACGCGGCCTCCGTAGTACCCGGCCGCGAGCCCGACCGCGGCTCCGAACGCACTCGCGAGCAGCACGGTGAGCACGCCGGCCGCGAGCGACACCCGCGAGCCCCAGATGATGCGGGAGAGCATGTCGCGCCCGAGCCGATCGGTGCCGAGGGGAAACTTCCAGCTTCCTCCCTCCTCCCACACCGGCGGCTTGAAGCGGTTCCGGAGCGATTGCTCGAAGGGGTCGGCGGGGCTCAGCAACGGGGCGAGGATCGCCACGAGCATGAAGAGCCCGATGATCCCGAGGGAGAAGACGGGTAGTCGCCGCCCGCGTGACGCCGGCACGGCGGGCGCCGCGACGTCGGGCAGAACGAGGGCGCCGGGCTCAGCGGGCATAGCGGATGCGCGGGTCGATGAAGGCGTAGAGGCAGTCCACGCAGAGGTTCACGAGCGCGACGATGGCGGCGGTGGTGAGCACCACCGCCTGGATCACCGGAAAGTCGCGCGAGCTGATGCCTTCGTAGGCGAGCCGGCCGAGTCCCGGCCACGCGAACACGGTCTCGACCACGATGGCGGTGGTCACCAGGATCGCGAAATAGATGCCCGCGAAGGTCACGACCGGGATCAGGGCGTTCCTCAGCGCGTGCAGCCAGATCACTCGCCGCTCGGCCACGCCCTTGACGCGGGCCAGCTTGACGTACTCCGAGTCCAACACCTCCAGCATGCCGGAGCGGAGCAGGCGCATCAGGCCCGCCACCACGAACCAGCCGAGGGTGAAGCCGGGCAGGATGTAGCTGCTGAAGCCCGAAATCCCTCCCGCCGGC
>Ga0207646_10003038_pt1 | contig 19305 bp, 20 predicted proteins | sample KBSK5502metaG_FD_184343 | JGI IMG/M metagenome (GOLD analysis project Ga0207646, IMG submission 184343) | Corn, switchgrass and miscanthus rhizosphere microbial communities from Kellogg Biological Station, Michigan, USA - KBS K5-50-2 metaG... | ecosystem: Host-associated > Plants > Roots >...
CGGTCTCGCGCCTGCGCGCGGTGCTGGCCCGCAACCGCCGCAACCCGGCCGCGCGGGCGATGGAGGGCACCCTCCACGCGCTGGAGCGCCTCACCGTCACCAGCCGGCGCTCCCACCAGTTCTTCGAGCGCGTGTACCGCTACGGCGGCTTCCTGCTCTTCACGCCGTGGTCGCTGATCGCGCTCGCGATCATGGTGGTGCTCGGCGTGCGCAGCGGCATCGAGATCTGGCACGATCTGAGGGAGGTGACCCACGGGCTCGCGAGCCACCCGATCATCGCGATCCTGCTCGTGAAGATCGTGTTCTGGCTCACGGTGGTCAACCACCAGATCATCCACGCCCTGGCGTGCATCCACTACCGGCGCCGCGTGCGGGAGTTCGGCTTCACGATCCTGCACGGCTTCATCCCGACGTTCTACGCCGACGTGACCGACATCTTCATGGCCAGCCGCCGCGCCCGCATCGTCAACGCGGTGGCCGGCCCGCTCTTTCATCTCTTCCTCGGCTTCTTCTGCTTCTGGATCGCGGTGCGGCTCGAGCCCGGGCTCATCCAGGGCTTCCTGGCCGCCTCCGCCATCCTCCAGCTCCAGTCCTTCCTCATCAGCCTCTACCCGTTCTGGTTCCTCGAGATGGACGGCTACCACATCCTGGTGGAGCTGGTGGGCGTGCCCACGCTCAACCACGACTCGGTGCGCTTCGTGCGCGAGTCGCTCTGGCGCCGGATCCGCAGCGCGACCTGGCTCACCCGGCAGGAGGCCATCTGCATGGCCTATTTCACCCTCTCGCTGGCCTCCGTCGCCGGCTTCGTGCTGCTGAACGTCTGGCTCTTGACCGCGGCCGGGAAGTCGTAGGGCCGGTTTCAGCTGCCGCCGGCTGAGTCCGGTGTGGTAGACCACGGGCCCTGACCCCGCCGCCTATCGGCGGCCCACCTACTGTGTATGCACACGCTGACATTGACCCGCATTGGGCTGACGCCCTACGCTCGGCGACATCGTGGGCATCGAGGCAGGCAGCACGCCGACTCCTCCGCGCCTGCCCGACCGGGTGCGCCAAGCGTCCGGTCGGATTATCCAGGTCTGTGTAACACTGGAAGGGCAGGTATGACGACGCGAGGTAAGAACGTGATGTTGAAGGCGATTGTTGCAAGTTCCTGCGCCCGGACGTTCCCAACTAGCTTGACCGGACCCGCAGCATACGCCGGGTTATCGACGTCTAGATACTACTAGTTAGACAGCAGGACGGCCTAATGCCTCAAGACGGGATGGCCAAGGTGAAGCTCTCGAACGCCAACGGCGACATCGAGACTCTGTGGGCATTTCCGCTAGGGAACGATCTTTACCGTCTTGATAGCAGCCCCTGGTATGCCTACGGCGTGTCTTGGAAGGACGTGGTCGAAGCCCGCCCGCGAGAGCCTGGTGATTTTCCGGAGCTCGTGCGAGTGGTCGAGAAGTCCGGACACCGGACAATCCGCGTCATCCTGAGACCGCCAACTGACGCGTCGCCCGACGCACAAGCCGTGTTAGGTGCGCTCACCGAGCTTGGCTGTTCCTATGAAGGCGCTAACCGTTCGTATATTGCGGTCGACGTTCCGCCCGAGGTTCAGCTCGAGACCGTGCGCGAGTTCCTCATCTCAACCGGACAGCAGTGGGAGCATGCTGATCCCCCATACGAGGAACTCTTTCCAGATGGCAACGCGTAGCGACCTGCTGTCTAACAAGCCGCTTGAGCGGCCCGGCATGATCGCGCCTCTGGACGTCGAGGCCGCCAGCGCCGGCCGCTCAGCGCCGAGCCGTTAGACGGCTACGTGGAGCACTATGAGGTGGCGATGACCTGCCGCCGGTCCGAACCGCGACCTTGCTGGAGGTGGACTTGAGCCGCCGCTTTGTTGTGATGACGGTGTTCACACTGGCGCTCGGCTGCTCCCTCGGGCCGCTCACCGCTGAGGCACAGCGGGCAGCGAAGATCGCTCGAGTCGGATTCTTGGCCATCGGCTCGCCGCAGTTACCGTACTATCTGGCCTTTCGCGAAGGGATGCGGGATCTGGGCTACAACGACGGACACAACCTCGTTCTCGAGGCGCGGTTCTCTCAAGATGCCCGCGGTCTGGACGAGTTGGCCATCGACCTCGTACGCCTGAAGGTCGACGTCATTGTTGTGGTTGGTGGCGCGCCAGCCGAAGCTGCGAGGCGCGCGACCAAGACGATTCCGATCGTCCTTGGCGCGAGCCCCGACCCCGTTGAAGCAGGATTCGTTGCAAGTCACTCCCGGCCGGGCGGCAACATCACTGGGATGAGCTGGATGTCCTCAGAGCTCGCCGGCAAGCGGTTGGAGTTTCTGCGGGAGATCGTTCCGAACATCACGCGGGTCGCTGTCCTATCCAACCCGGACCACCCAGGGGAGCGTCTCGATTGGCGCGAGATCCAGGCGGCCGCCCAGGCAACGGGGCTGAGTGTTCAATACGTAGTCGTACGTGGACCGGGGGACTTCGATGCCGCCTTCGAAGCTGTCCGGCAAGGCCGCGCCGAAGCGCTTGTCCCGGTGCCAGATGCTGTAACCCTAGTCAACAGGAAGCGGATTGCCGACTTCGCTCTTGCTGCCCGACTGCCGACCGTCGCAGGTTGGAGCGAATTCCCAGAGAGCGGATGCCTGCTCTCTTATGGCCCTAACCTGCGCAACGAGTATCGGGGCCTGGCTCGCTACGTCGACCGCATCCTGAAGGGAGCATTCCCTGCGACCATGCCGATCGAACGCCCTAGCAGGTTTCAACTGGTAATCAACCTCAAGACCGCGAAGACACTCGGGCTCACGATCCCACAAGGCATGATATCGCGGGCCGATCAGGTAATTGAGTGAGTTCGAGCACGGCCATGCCAGCGTCCATCGAGATCGTCTTAGTGAAGACCCAATCGGTGAGCACGTCTAACTTCGCGCTCGAGCGGCCGCGCTTCGCGCGCCGCTCACCGCCGCGTTCGGCAGACAATCATCATGGCCATGGTGAGAGCGACTCGGAACGCCGGGTCAGTACTCAGGGTTAGGCGAGCTGATGAACGGCCCATGGCCCAGGAACGACGGGCCGTGGGCCTGACGATCATCAGGCTCACCCTGATTGTGGCCGTCCTGTTTTTGTCCGCGCCGCTCGTTGCCGTGGCGCAGGCGGGGAGAGTCCGAATAGGCTACCTGACGGCCGCCGACGAAGCCGGGAATCCGAGGAGCGCCGCGTTCCGACAGAGGCTCCGCGAGTTGGGCTACGTCGAAGGGCAGGACGTCGCGCTCGAGATTCGAGCGGCGGCGGGGAGGTTGGAACGCCTCCCAGGCCTCGCCGCCGAGCTCGTGCGTCTCAAGGTTGATGTCATCGTCGCGAACAATAGCCCCGCTATCGACGCCGCTCGGAAGGCGACCACTTCGATTCCCATTGTCATGTCCGCCGCCACCGACCCTGTTGCCACTGGCTTTGTGACGAGCCTTGCGCGGCCGGGCGGCAACATCACAGGGCTGACCATCCAGAGCCCGGACCTAAGTGCCAAAACTCTACAACTCCTCAAGGAGGCGGTCCCAAACCTGTCCCGCGTGACCGTCCTGTGGGACCCCGGGTTCCCAGGCGGCCGACGTTGGTTGAGCGAACTGGAGGCCGCCGCCCCGGCTTTGGTGGTGCAGCTGCAAGCAGTGGAGGTGCGAAGCCCTGGCGAGCTTGATGGAGCTTTCGCGGCGGCGACCAGAAACAGGGCCGGTGCCGTGTTGAGCGTTGCCGGCAGCATTGGCTTTCTCTACCGCGCCCGGATCGCCGACCTCGCGGTCAAGCGCCGCCTGCCGACAGTGGGCGGGCTGCCGGAGTACGCGGAAGCCGGTTGGCTCATGGGCTTCGGAGCGCGTTTCATCGATCAGGATAGGCGCGCCGCGGACTTCGTGGACCGGATTCTCAAAGGAGCCAAGCCCGCGGACCTGCCCATCGAGCAGCCCACGAAGTTCTACCTCGCCATCAATCTCAAGACGGCGAAGGCACTCGGCCTCAGCATCCCACAGCCGCTCCTGCTGCGGGCCGATCAGCTGATTCAGTGATGACGCATGGCTGCCGAACATCACGCTCCAGCGGCTCGGGGCTCGCGATGCTCGCCCCGCGTGACCGTTCGGCTGCAATATTAGAGGTATGCACATGTCTTGGCTCTCGCTTCTTCTAATCACCAAAGTTGCTGTAACCGGCCTCTTGGTTGCTGCGCCCCTCTTACTCCTTCCAAAGTCTAAACTCGAAAAGTTCACAAACGTCACGACGCCGACTTCGTTGTTCTTTCGCTTGTATGGCGTTGCAATTACCGCACTTCTCGTTGGTTATGCTTTCGGTATCCCCACTGCGGAAGATGGTCGATTTCCGTGGGGTGTCGTGTGCATGGGCACGGTTTCCAACGGTGGTGCAGCTATCCTGTTGCTGGTGAATTCGCAGAACAACAACAATCGCGTACTGGCGGCTTTCTTTGGTCTAATTGCGCTGGGGCTAGTTGCAGCAATGGTCCTGCCTGCCGGCGCACTACAAAAAGCGTGGTAGGTTTGCCGCCCAGCATCCCGCTGGTGCGGACGGGCCGCAAGCATGGTGCCTCGATGGCCGCCGTTCAGGCCCGCCGCACAGCTCGGTGCTCGGCGATTCGCGCTAACTAGCAATGGATCAGGCTATGATCGTCGGCGGGAGGCATTGATCTCAATGCGGAGCGGACTCGGTCTCGACGTGAGGGCGGATGTGCACGGCGCCACGGGTCACGCTCAAGGGCGTCCTACGGATGGTCATCGGCGATGCGCAAGCCGAGACGGTCAGACCACTAGTGGTCCAGCACCGAACCGCGTACGAGGCGGACCGTGACTTGTCCGCGATGCGGGCGCACGCCGCGCTACGACGCCCGGTTCTGCGAACAGTGCGGCGCTGCGCTCGACGCCACGGCCACGATCTACACGCCACGGCACCTCGCCGAGAAGGTCCTCGTCACCCGCGCGGCCCTCCAGGGCGAGCGCAAGCGCGTCACCGTCCTCTTCTGCGACATCGCGAGCTCGACACGGCTCGCCGAGCGGATCGGCGCGGATGCGATGCATGCACTTCTCAACCGGTTCTTCGAACTGGCGATGGCCGAGATCCATCGCTACGAAGGCACGATCAACCAGTTCCTCGGTGACGGATTCATGGCGCTATTCGGTGCTCCCATCGCGCATGAAGATCACGCCCGCCGTGCGGTTCTCGCCGCGTTCGGCGTCCGCCGAGCGCTGGCCACCGACCCGCACATGGCCGAGCTCCGCACGCGCATGGGCCTCAACACCGGCGCGGTCGTGGTGGGCGCCATCGGCGACAACCTTCGCATGGACTACACCGCCATCGGTGACACTACGAACCTCGCCGCGCGCCTGCAACAGATCGCCGGCCCCGGCGACATCTACCTGAGCGAGGCGACCTATCGGCTGGTCGACCGCTACGTCGACTGCGCGCGTCTCGGCGGGCGCGCGCTGAAGGGCAAGGCCGCCGCCGTCGTGGTCTATGAGCTCGGCGCCGAGCGAAAGCACCCCGCGCCGGAGACCGAGAACAGCCGCTCGATCGCCTCGCCCCTCGTCGGACGCGACCAGGAGCTGGCCGAACTCACCGACTGCCTGGCGCGCCTGGGCGCGGGAGAAGGCGGCATCGTCGGCGTCGTTGGCGAACCCGGGCTCGGCAAGTCGTGCCTGATGAGCGAGGTGAGCCGCGTGGCCGCCGATGGCTCACTCCTGTGGCTTGAGGGCCGGTCGCTCTCGTTCGGCCAGACCCTGAGCTACTGGCCCTTCCTCGAGATCATCCGGCGCTGGGCCGGCATCGGCGAGGGCGACGGCGATGCGGCCGCGCTCGCGAAGCTCGAGGCCAGCACGCGCGCGCTCCTCGCCGCCGACGCCGGCGAGGTCGTGCCATACCTCGCGACGCTGTTGAGTCTCCCCGTCGAGCCGGAATACGAGCGGAGCGTGAAGTACCTGGACGGACAGGCGATGGGCCGCCAGATCTTTCGGAGCATACGCCGGCTCGTCGATCGGCTGGCGTCGATGCAGCCGCTCGTCCTCGTGTTCGAGGATCTCCACTGGGCGGACCAGTCGTCGACCGAGCTCATCGAGCACCTGCTCCCGCTGGTGAACACGGCGCGGCTCCTGCTGTGTGGCGTCGGCCGGCCCGAGCGCGACTCTCCGGCAAGCCGGCTGCGTGAGCTCGCGCGCGCCGAGTACGCCGGCCGCTATCGCGAGATCGTGCTGACCGCACTCCCGCCCGACTCGAGCGCGGCCCTCGTGGAGAACATCGTCGCCGACGATCAGATGCCCCCACAGCTGAAGGCGCTGATCCTGGAGAAGAGCGACGGCAATCCCTTCTTCATCGAGGAAGTTCTGCGCTCGATGATCGCGACCCGCACGCTCACGTGGGATCCTGCGGCCGCGACCTGGCGCGTCACGCGCGAGGTGGATCGCATCTCGATCCCCGATACGTTGCACGGCGTCATCATGGCGCGGGTCGACCGTCTCGACGACGACGTCAAGGACGTGCTGAAGGTCGCCTCCGTCATCGGACGCTCCTTCTTCTACCGCGTCCTCCGCGCGGTCAGCGCCGCCGCGCGCAACCTCGATGAGCAGCTCGCCGAACTCCAGCAGCTCGAACTCGTTCGCGAGAAGCGCCGCGTCCCGGAGCTCGAATACTTCTTCAAGCACGCGCTCGTGCAGGAAGCGACCTACGAGAGCATACTGCTCGAGCGGCGGCGGGCACTCCACCGTCAGATCGCGACATGCATCGAGCAGCTCTGGGGCGATCGCGTTGAAGCGGCGTACGGGCTGCTTGCGTATCACCACGCGCAGGCCGAGGACTGGGAGAAGGCGCAGAGCTACCTCTTCAAGGCGGCCGATCAGGCGGGCGGCATCGCCGCGGATGCCGAGGCCCTCGCTCTCTACCGAGACGCACTCCGTGCGTACGAACGCGCCTTCGGTGACCGCTGGACGCCGTTCGAGCGGGCGGTGCTCGACCGCAAGATCGGCGAGGCGCTCCTCCGTCGTGGTCAGCACGACGAGGCCCTCGGTTATCTCGAGCGGGCGGTCGGGACGCTCAGAGGCGCCCCGTATCCGCGCGCACGGGCAGGCGTGCGGGGCCTGATCGTTCGCGAGCTCCTCAGAACCATCGGTCACCGGATCCTTCCCTGGACGGCGGCGCGAACGGGCGGCGCGGCGGTCAGTCCCGTCGCAGAAGAACTCTTGCACCTGACGGAGTCGCTCGGGTGGATCTATCTGATGACCGACCAGGAGCGGTTCCTGATGGACACGCTGAGCGCGCTCAACTTCTTCGAGCGCCATTTCCACCCGGTGGGACTCGCCTACCAATACACGAGCATCGCGATGACCTGCGGCTTGCTCGGGGCCTTCCGGCTGGGACGGTACTACCACCGTCGCGCGATGGCTCTGGCCGACACGATCAAGGATCCTCGGGCCGAAGCTCTCGCGCATGCGGGCATCGGCCTTCACGAAGAGTTCCTGGCCCACTTCACTGACGCCATCGCCCACTATCGACGTTCGATCACGACGTATCGCACCCTCGGGCACCTGCGCGGGATGGGTGCGGCCGCGGGGCGGCTCGGGGTCGTCCTCCACAACCTCGGGGACTTCGAGGGCGCACGTGCGCTGGCCGAGGACGTCACCCGCTGGGGCACCGAGGCGTCAGATCGTCAGGTCGTGGCCTGGGGCGTGGCCTTGCTCGGCTGGGTCAATCTGCGCACGGGCCACATTCCTGACGCCGTCGACAATTCGGCGCGAGCCGCCGCCATCGCGAAGGGGGTGCCCGACTACGTCGGAGTGGCGAGCTCCGGCGCCCTTCTCGGCTGGTGTCGGGTCCGTCACGGCGAGCTCGAGCGAGGAATGGCCGACCTTGAAGAGGCCATGCGCGTGAGAACGACGCGGCGGTTGCAGGGGGGCCTCGTCAGCCACGTCACCTTGATGCACGCGGAAGGCACCCTCGCCGTGGCCGACCAGGCCACGGGTGACGAGCGCCGCGTGATGCTTCGCCGCGCGCGCCGAGCGGTGAAGGCGGCCATGAGGGAGACGAAACGCTATCGAGGATTGGTGGCGATGGGCTTCCGCCTCCGCGGCACGCTCGCGTGGCTCGCCGGTGACCAAGAGGCGGCGAAGCGGGCTTGGCGCGCGAGCCTCTCAGCGGCCAACGAGATGAAGCTCCCCTACGAAGCGGGATTGACCCGGCTCGAAGCCGCGCGCCGCACGCACAACGCGGACGAGCTGAGCCGCGCGGACGCGATCTTCGCCGGAATCGGCGCGCGGCCCCCCTCGCACTGAAGTGGGTGCGGGTGCTTTCGACGTTAAAGACACTGATGCATCTGCAGGCGCTCTCAACCCGCTTCGAAGCATGGTGAACAACCGGGAAGATAGGTAAGAGTCCGGGGACATCGGTTACACGGGCTGCTGAGATGGGCGCGCTCAGCCTGAGCCCCCTTGCAACCGGGCCTACCCGCCGCCCTTGATCACGAGGGCGACGAGGCGGCCGACCGAGTCGCCGAGGGCTTCCGGGAGCTCGGCGGGCGCGTCCTCGAGGATGCGGCGCTGCTCGTCCTCGCTCAGGGATTCGAGGCGCGCCTGGGCGCGGCTCCGCACCTCGGGGCCGAGCAGCCGCGCCACCTCCAGCACGAAGCGAAGCGCCTGCTCCGCGCGCTCCGGGGGCGAGGCGGCGCCGGTCAGCGCGGCCGTTCCGGCCTCGCGGAGCCGCCGGCTCAGCCGGATGCGCTGGCCGTGCACGCGAAGCAGATCACCGGGCACCGGCCCCCACTCGAGCGCGAGGCCGGCGGTCACCGAGGCGATGGCCGAGGCCAGGGCGGGCGTGCTCTCCCGCGCGATCAGCTCGCCGAGCGCGCCCAGCCAGACCGGAGGCAGCGGCGCGGGCGCCGTCGTGTCGGCCCGTCCCGGCGGCGCTTCGAGCACTTCGCCCAGGCGATCCAGCACCAGCCGGTCTTCCAGCGGCCCACCCAGAGCCCACAACGAGCAGATGACCCGATCGCCGTCGCTGCGGACGACGCGAGGCTCCCGCCGCCGGATGTCCTGCCAGTCCGCGCGGAGGAACGGCGCGCCGTCCACCGTGACCTTCTCCACCTCGTGACGGAGCTGCACGACGACGCCGGGCGTGACGTGATGAGTCTCGAACGGCGCGGGACGCCAGTCGAGCGCGCCGTCGGCCAGGAAGCGCTCGAGCGGCAGCGCCTCCCCCGAGTCGTAGCGGAAACACTCGAGCAGGGCGGTGAACAGCTGCTCGGTCGGATAGGGGCCGCGGTACCGGACCGTCGCCACGCCGTGATCCTTCATGAGGCCGGCGATGAGATTGAGCAGCGCGGTCCCGCCGCCTGGGGGCAGGCGGCGAGGCTCGAGGAGCGGCGGGATGAAATCCGGGCGCGCGTAGTCCACGGACTGGAAGAGCGTGACCAGCTCGCCGGGCCGCCACGGTCCATCCGTCGCGAGGAGCCAGATGCGGTCCGAGCGGCCCCAGGCCGGATGCGAGCCCGCGCCGGGCTCGATACCGAGCCAGCGCCCGTCGGGCAACAGGCACTTCGCCCACGCGAGCGCGCCGTCGGGGTGCCAGCGGCACGCGGCGACGAGATGCCCGCGGCGGTCGAACTGGAGCAGCCGGCGCCGCGCGGGGCCCGGGGCGTAGGCGACGAGCGCGCCGCCGCGGCCGGCGGTGACCGGCGGCTCGGGCTCGTCGAGCGCGGCCCGGAGCCGCTCGACCCCCGCGGGATCGAGGGCGTCGATGTCGGCGCGCGTGAGCCAGGCGCGCAGCCGCGGCAGCACGGCGCGGTCCATGGTCAGATGATACAGTCAGGCGCGATGACCCTGACCGCTCGGCTCGCCCGCCTCGACGACGCGCCCGCGATCGCCCGGATCCACAACCAGGGGATCGAGGAGCGCGTGGCCACCTTCGAGACGGAGCCGCGGACGGCGGAGGAGATTTCCGCGCAGCTCACCGCCAAGGGCGATCGGCATCCCACCGTGGTCATCGAGCAGGACGGGGTTGTCGTCGCGTGGGCATCCGCGGGACCGTACCGGGGCCGGCCCGCCTACGCGGGGGTGGCCGAGCACTCGGTCTACGTCGATCGGGCCGCCCGCGGGACCGGCGCGGGCCGGGCGGCGCTGGACGAGCTCTGCCGCGTCTACGCGGCCCGCGGCTTCTGGAAGCTCGTGTCCCGGATCTTCCCGGAGAATGTCGGCAGCCTGGTCCTGCACGAGCGGGCCGGCTTCCGGACGGTCGGGGTGTACCGGCGCCACGGCAAGCTCGCGGGCGAGTGGCGCGACTGTGTCATCGTCGAGAAGCTCCTCGGGGAGGCGGCAGCAGCCAGCGGAAGTACGCGGTAGCCACCGCGCCCCCGACCAGCTGCGCGACGATGAACCCCGGCGCGTCGGCCGGGCGGATGCCCGCGAAGGTGTCGCTGGCCGCCCGGGCCAGGGTCACCGCCGGATTGGCGAACGACGTCGAGGAGGTGAACCAGTAGGCCGCGGTGATATAGGCCGCGACCGCGTAGGGCACGGCGGCGGCGCGGTGGCGCCCGCAGCCCTGGATCACCGCCAGCAGGCCGAAGGTCGCCACGAACTCGCCGAGGAGCTGAGCGCCCCCCGCCCGCGCGTGGCGCGACGCGAAGAAGATCGGCTCGCTGAACATGAGATGCGCGACCGCGACGCCGCCGAACGCGCCCAGGATCTGGGCGAGGCCGTAGGCGGGCACCTCTCGCCAGGCCACCCCGCCGCGCGCGGCCTCGGCCAGGCTCACTACCGGATTGAAGTGTGCGCCCGAGACGGGGCCGAAGGTGAGGATCAGCGCGACCAGGGCCCCGCCGGTCGCCAGCGTATTGGCGAGGAGGGCGATCGCCACGTTGCCCTCGGCCAGCCGCTCGCCCATGATTCCCGAGCCGATCACGGCCGCGAGCAGGAACGCGGTGCCGACCGCCTCGCCGGTCACCCGCCGCCAGAGCCCGGCGGGTGCCTCCGGCCCCTCGGCCGTCACGGCCGCCCCGCCGCCTCGTCGGCGAGCCAGGCCCGCAGGCGCTCGCCGATGGCGTCCCGGACGCGGCGGAAGACGGCGAGCCGGTCCATCTCGTCGCCCGTCGCGGCCGAGGGGTCCTCGAAGCTCCAGTGGATGCGGCGGGCTCGGCCGGGGAAGACGGGACAGCGCTCCGCGGCCTGATCGCAGACGGTGATGACGTAGTCCCACGGCTCCCCGAGGAAACGATCCAAGGTCTTCGAGGTGTGACCCCGGAGATCCACGCCGACCTCCTCCATCACCCGCGTGGCGAGGGGATTGACCGCGGTCGCGACGGTACCCGCGCTGGCCACCGCGAAGCGATCACCGCCGAGCGCATGCAGGAAGCCCTCGGCCATCTGGCTTCGCGCCGAGTTGTGTGTGCAGAGCACGAGGACGCGGGTGGGGCCCATCCGTCAAGCGGGTTCGGTCGCCGGCACGCCCGCACTATTCATCAGCGGGCATCGATCAGTCAAGCCGCCGCTCCGCTGGTAACCAGAATGATACAATCCGCGCCGTGAACCTCCGGACGATCGTCATCGGCAGCGTCCTGTGGCTCGGCGCGTGCGCCCCGATCACGATGCCGTTGCCGATCCAGCCCTTCGTGGACATCCCGGTGCCGGTCCAGTGGACGCCGTACTCCGACGACTGGGTCATGATCCGCTCCGGGAAGGTCACCGCGGCCCGGCTCATCTATTTCACCCTGACCAATGTGGAGACGACGGTCGCCGATGCGCGTCGCCTGTTGACCGGCTCGGGCTGGACCGAGAGCCGCAGCGAGCGCTTCACCAACGCCGAGAAGTTCCCCGGGGTCTGGGTCGATTTCGTCAAGGGCGACGATCTCTGCCGGGTAACGATCATCGAAGGGGCGGGCGCCACCCACGTCGACTACACCGTCGCCCGCGTGAATCCGGGCTCCTGATGGCCGCCCCCGAGCTTGCCTGGCTCCCCGCGCTCGAGCTCGCCGCGCTCGTGCGCAGCAAGCAGGTCTCCCCGGTGGAGGTGGTGGAGGCGGCGCTCGCGCGCATCGGCCGCCTCAATCCGGCCCTGAACTGCTTCGGCACGATCACCGCCGACGAGGCGCGCGATGCGGCGGTGGCGGCCGAGGTGGCGGTGATGACCGGCGAGACGCTCGGCCCCCTGCACGGCGTGCCCGTCTCCATCAAGGACCTGGTGTTCACCCGCCGCGTCCCCACCACCGGCGGGTCACGGCTCTTCGCCGACCACGTACCCGAGGAAGACGCGGTGTGTGTCGAGCGCCTCAAGGGGGCCGGCGCCATCATCGTCGGCAAGACCACCACGCCAGAGTTCGGACACAAGGGGGTGACCGAGAGCCCGCTCTTCGGCATCACGCGCAATCCCTGGAACCCGCAGCGCACGCCCGGCGGCTCGAGCGGCGGCGCCGCCGCCGCGGTGGCGGCCGGCCTCGGGCCGCTCGCGGTGGGCACGGACGGCGGCGGCTCCATCCGGGTGCCGGCCTCGTTCTGTGGCATCTACGGGCTCAAGCCCTCCTTCGGGCGCGTGCCCCAGTTCCCGGGCTTCCCGGGCTGGGAGACGCTCTCCCACACCGGGCCCATGAGCCGGACGGTCCGCGATGCGGGGCTGATGCTCGACGCGATCGCGGGACCCGACGATCGCGACCGGCACTCGCTGCCCTCGGCCGGCCGCTCCTTTCTGGCCGCGTGCGAGGAGGAGATCGCGGGACTGAGCGTGGCGTGGTCCCCCGACCTCGGCCACGCGCGGGTGGACCCCGAGGTGGCCGACCTCTGCGCCGCGGCGGCGGAGCGCTTTGAGAGCTTCGGGGGCCACGTGGAAGTGGTGTCGCCGTCCTGGGAGGATCCCGAAGAGATGTTCCGGGTCACGGTGGGAGCGGAGACGTGGGGCGCGTGGGGCGACCGGCTCGAGGCCGACGGCGACAGGATGGACCGCTCGCTGCGCGCCCTCATGAAGTTCGGCGCTTCGATCACGAGCGCGCAGTACCTGAAGGCGATGCGGCGGCGTCACGAGCTCTGGACGGAGGTGCAGCGCTTCCTCGCGCGCTTCGATCTCCTGATCACGCCCACGGTGGCGGTGCCGCCCTTCGAGGTGGGCCGGCCCGGGCTCAACGAGATCAACGGGCAGCCCTCCTCGCCGCTCGGCTGGATGCCGTTCTGCTTCCCCTTCAACCTCACCGGCCAGCCCGCGGCCAGCGTGCCGGTCGGGTTCACGAGCGTGGGCCTGCCGGTCGGGCTGCAGATCGTCGGCCGCCGACACGCCGACCACACCGTGCTCGCGGCGTCCGCCGCCTTCGAGGCGGCGCAGCCGTGGGCGGATCGCCGCCCGCCCGTCGACTGACTCGACGTGACGCGGCTCCTCCTGATCTGCCTGGGCGGCGCAGTCGGGACGGGAGCGCGGTACGTGCTGGGGGGCCTCGTGGCGCGCTGGCTCGGAGCCGACTTTCCGTACGGCACGCTGCTGATCAACGTGCTCGGCTCGTTCCTCATCGGGCTCATCCAGCAGGTGGGGCTCTCCGCGCTCCTGATCCCGGACACGCTGCGGCTCGTCCTCACCATCGGCGTGATGGGCGGCTTTACGACCTACTCGTCGTTCTCGTACGAGACCCTGAAGCTGGCCGAGACGGGCTCGTGGGTGGGGGCGAGCCTGTACGTCGGGCTCACCACCGCGCTGTGCCTCGTCTGCTGCGCGCTCGGGCTGTCCCTCGGTCGGGTGCTGGTGGAGGGGGAGGGAGGATGGTAACGATGCGCAAGCTGGACGGTGAGCAGGTCCTGATGCGGATCTTCATCGGCGAGAGCGACCGGTGGGAGCACCGCCCGCTCCACGCCGCCCTCGTCGAGCTGTTTCGTCGCCAAGGCCTGGCCGGAGCCACGGTGCTGCGCGCGGTGGCGGGCTTCGGCGCCGACTCGGTCGTGCACACCGCCAACATCCTGCGGCTCTCCGCCGACCTCCCGCTGGTCATCGAGGTGGTCGACTCGCAGGAGCACCTGGATCGCGTGCTGCCCCAGGTGGACCGGATGATGCGGGGCGGGCTCATCACGATGGAGAAGGTCAGGGTGCTGAAATACGAGCAGACCGGCTCCGGCTAGCGCTTCGGCGTCCCGCCCTCCTGCCGCTTCTCCGCCTCCATGAGGAGCGAGCGGTGCTCCTTGAGCGCCTGGTCGTAACGCCGCAGCATCTGGTCGCGCTCGGCGTGGGAATGCAAGCGCTCTACCAGCATGCCCGCGAGGAACGCCACCACCACGATCACAGCGAGCGCGAGCCCCTCGAGCACCGATCGCGGACGGGACGGCCGCGCCATGGCCGGTATGATAACAAACGGCGGGAGGCCCACAATGTCGAGACTTGCGAGAACAATGAGCACGAGGGAGATCGCCAGGCGCGCCGGGATCCTCGCGGCGCTGTTGCTCCTCATGGGTGCGGGATCGGTGGCGGCGCAGGGGTTCGGCCGGCCCGCTGACGCGGATCTGCGCCTCGAGTGGGCCGGCGCGGAGGACCGCCCGTCCGCTCGTGAGCGGGTACGTCTACAACCAGCGCCCCGGCTCCTACGCGACCTCGATGCGGCTGCTCGTGGAAGCGCTGGATGCCTCGGGCCAGGTGGTGGGCTCGACCAGCGGGTTCGTCCTGGGCGACGTGCCCCCGTCCAGCCGCTCCTATTTCGAGATCAGAGCCCCCGCGAAGGCGGCGAGCTATCGCGTCACGATCCAGTCGTTCTCCTGGCGCACGTACGGGGCGGGAGCAGGTTAGATGATGCGGCGCGGCTGGGTTTCGCTGGTGCTGTGGACGGCCTCACTCGGCGCGGTGGCCACCGTGGGCGCCGCCCCCGCGCCCGACGATCCCTACCTGGCCGGCTACGCGGGCGCCATCCTCGAGCGCGAGTTCAAGGTGAGCCGCCGGTCCGTCACGGTCGAGAACGGCGTGCTCACGCTGGACGGAGCTCAGCTCCCAGGCGCCGACCGAGCCAGGATCCTGACGATCCTGGCGGCCGTGCCGGGCGTGGTTCGCGTCGAGGTGCGCGAGCCGGCCCACACTGGGGCGGCCGCCCCGCCCGCCCTCCCCGGGCCGGCGCCCCTCGCCACCTCCGTGCTGCCCGCCGGCTTCCTGCCGATCGGCCATCTCTTCCAGCCCCTCCTGGCCGATCCACGGTGGCCGCACTTCTCGGCTGCCTATCGCTACTATCTGAGCCATCGGGATTTCGACCACGTGGGCGCGGTGAGCTTCGGCGAGACGATCCCGCTCTTCCGCGGCAACGCCTTCGCGGACAGCCAGTGGGAGGCGGGCATCCAGGCCGGGGTGTTCGCGGTGTTTGAGATCGACGCGCCCTCGAAGGACCTCGTCAACGCCGACTACTTCGCCTCACTCTTCGGCACCTGGCGCCGTGGCCCGCTCTCTGCCCTCGGCCGTGTGTTCCACCAGAGCTCACATCTGGGTGACGAGTTCCTGCTGCGCACCCGGGTCGATCGCGTCAACCTGACCTACGAAAGTGTGGATCTCAAGCTGTCCTACGACCTGCCGTGGGGAGTCCGCGTCTACGGCGGCGGCGGCTACCTCTTCGATCAGGAGCCGGCGAGCCTCAAGCCGTGGTCCACGCAGGGCGGCGTGGAGTTCCGCAGCCCGTGGACGCTCGCGGCTGGCCACATCCGGCCCGTGGCCGCGCTCGATCTGCAGAGCCGCGAGGAGAACCACTGGAACCTGGACGTGTCGCTGCGCGGCGGCGTCCAGATCGAGAGCGTACGGGTGCTGGAGCGCAATCTCCAGATCTTGCTCGAGTACTTTCGCGGGAATTCGCCGGACGGGCAGTTCTACAAGCGGCGGGTCGAGTACGTCGGGGTCGGGGCGCACTTCCACTTCTAGCTTTTCGTTTTTGCCCGGTCGGGAGGGAGCCCCGCCCACCCTCCCGACCTGCCCGTGACGCGGCTCGGGCGGAGTCCGGGTCCGACCTGCTCTCCTGGTCATCTGAAGCACTTCCCCTTCAATCAGGGGTGAGGGCGGTGATCAGGGTGTGGGCGGTGGGGTGGATGGTGAGGAGGTGCGCGCGGTCGGCGGTCTGGTAGTCGGCGTAGTCGAAACCGGGGGCGACGGTGGTGCCGAGGAGGGCGAAGCGGCCGCCCGGGCGCCGGCGCGCGCCTTGCCAGATGCCCCGGGGCACGAGCACTTGTGGGCGCTGGCCGGCTTCGACATCGGGGCCGATCACGACCACGCGGTGGGAGCCGTCGGGCCATAGCTGGAGCATCTCCACCGGGTCGCCCAGGTAGAAGTGGAATATCTCGTCGGAGGCGAGACGGTGGATGGCCGAGAAGGTGTCCGGCGTCAGGGTCTCGACGAAGTAGCCGCCTTCGACGGGATGGGGCTCTAGCCCGAGCAGCGCGCAGAGCGTCTCGACGGTCAGGATGCGGCATTGTAAGATACCGCCATGCCGCGGCTACGACGGATCATGCACGCGACGGATTTCTCGCGGGCGTCGACGCCTGCGTTCAAGTGGGCGCTCGAGCTGGCGAAGGCCAATCGCGGCCAGCTCCTGGTGGTCCACGTGGTGACGCCACCCACCCTGGCGCTGCCTCCCGAGGGGTACGTGCCGCCCACGCTCTATCAGACCCTGGAGGCCTCCGCGCGTCGCGAAGCCAAGAAGCGCCTCGATGCCCTCGTGGGCAAGGCGAGGAGGGCCGGGGTGCGGACGTCCGCGATCCTGCTCGAGGGCGTCCCCCACGAGCGCGTCGCGCGGGCCGCGCGGTCGAAGAAGGCCGACCTGCTGGTGATCGGCACGCACGGGCGCACCGGGCTCGCCAGGCTCTTCCTGGGTAGCGTGGCCGCGCGGCTGGTAGCGATGGCGCCCCGTCCCGTGCTCACGGTGCGGGGACGGTAGCGGCCATGGAGCCCGCCGCGCCGGTCCGCATCGCCGCGGAGTCCCAGATCAACGACGTGCTGGCCCGCCATCCCTCCACCGCGCCCGTCTTCACCCAGGGCGGTCGCCTCTACGTGGACCAGCCCAACGAGCTGTACGCGCGCTTCCCCGGCCTCACCGTCGGAGACTTCGCGCGCCGGAATGACATGGACCTGGTCCCGCTGCTCGCGCAGCTCAACGCCCTTGCGGAGTCCGAGGACGCGGCTCGCCGGCCCGCCACCCGGGCCCGCGCGGCCGACGAGGCACGTCCCGGGCAGTTCTCGCTGACGCTCGGCTACACGGCCAGCCATCGGCCGCAGGAAGACTCCGCGCCCGACAGCATCTCCGTCGTCGCGATCCAATCGTCCCGCGGCCCCGAGTAGCTCGCCTGACCAGCGAGGATCGCTGGGGCAAGCAGACCGCCGCTCCGGAGGAGATCCGCTTCCTCCAGGGCCCGCAGGCTCGCTCGTTCGAGCTGGCACGAGCCGTCCGCATCTTCTTCGAGTTCATGCGGGGATTCCGCGCTCTCCACTTCGTCGGGCCCTGCGTGACCGTGTTCGGGTCCGCCCGCTTCAAGGCCGACCATCCCTACTACCAGCTCGGCCGCGACCTGGGCTCGCTATTGGCCCGCGTCGGCTTCACGGTCATGACCGGGGGCGGCCCCGGCATCATGGAGGCGGTCAATCGGGGCGCGAAGGAGGTGGGGGGGCACTCGATCGGATGCAACATCGAGCTGCCCCGGGAGCAGCGGCCGAACGAGTACGTCGATCGCTGGGTGACGTTCCGCCACTTCTTCGTCCGCAAGGTCATGCTGGTGAAGTACTCCTACGCCTTCATCGCGCTCCCCGGCGGCTTCGGCACGCTCGACGAGATGTTCGAGGTCGTCACGCTCGTACAGACCGGCAAGGTGCAGGAGTACCCGATCGTGCTCATGGGCCGCGACTACTGGGGCCCGCTGATCGACTTCGTGCGCAACCGGCTCCTCGTGGAAGGCACCATCGACCCGGGCGACGGGCAGCTCCTGCGGGTGACCGACTCGCCCGCGGAGGCCGTGGAGTGGATCACCGCGGTGGCCATGCGCCGCTTCGGGCTCAGCTACGGGCCGCTGGCCCGGCGCCGCTGGTATCTGGGGGAGTGAGCCCGGCTTGGCTTGACCCACGGCACCGCGCCTTGATAGCGTAGCGGCGCGATCATGGTCCGCGTCGCCGTCAACTCCGTCTCGCTCGCGGTCGCGGAATGGCCGGGTCCCGTCAAGGGACCCACGATCGTCTGCGTCCACGGCCTCACCGCCAACCACACCTGCTGGGCGAGCGTCGCCGACGTGCTCTCGCCCGCCTACCGGGTGATCGCCTACGACCTGCGCGGACGGGGGGAGAGTGACAAGCCCGACAAGGGCTACAGCCTCGCGCTCCACAACGACGACCTGGAAGGGCTGCTCGATCACTTCGGCCTGAAGAAGGCGGTGCTGGTCGGCCACTCCCTCGGTGCTCACATCGCGCTCCGCTTCGCGGCCACGCACCCGGAGCGGGTGTCCAAGCTCGTGCTCGTGGACGGCGGGATCGACGTGCGGGCCGAGGTGCTGGACTCCCTGCGGCCCGCGATCGACCGCCTCGGTGTGGAATTTCCCTCGCTCGACATGTTCATGGGCTTCGTGCGGGCGCTGCCCATGTTCGAGGGCCGCTGGAACGACTATCTCGAGCGCTACTTCCGCTACGACGTGGAGGTGCTGCCGGCGGGGACGGTACGGTCGAAGGCGGCGCGGCACGCCATCGAGGAGGAGATCGCCAATCTGGCACGCGAGCGGCTCTGGGTCTGGCACCATCGCGTGAAGGCGCCTACCCTGATCTTCCGCGCCCCCGACGGATTACTCACGCCGACCGACTGCCTGATGACACAAGAAGAGGCGGAGGCCATGGCGCAGGCCATCCCGCGCTCGAAGCTGGCAGTGGTGCCGGGGACCAACCACTACACCGTGTTGCTCGGCCAGAACGCCAAAGTCAAGACCGCCCTCCGCGCCTTCCTCAGGACGAAGTAGGGGGCATTCCCGAGCCTTTTTTCTCGGGGGGTTTCGGGTATGCTGTGCCTGAGAATGCCCGCCCGGGACTATGACGCCATCGTGGTGGGGGCCAGCTTCGGCGGCCTCGCCGTCGCCCGCCAGCTCCGCGGAGAAGTGCTCCTGCTGGACCGGAACGAGGTCGGCACCGTGCAGACCTCGGCCTGTGGCACGCCGCTCTGGGTTCCCGAGACCCTCGGGGTCTCGGCCAGCGTGCTGCAGGTGCACGACCGGCTCGTGATCCGCACGCCCACACGCACCGTCCGCTACGATCTCTCGACGGTGCCGTTCTGTACCTTCGACTACCGAGCCTTCTGTGAAGGCTTGCTGGCGCAATGCCGC
>Ga0207646_10003040_pt1 | contig 19298 bp, 20 predicted proteins | sample KBSK5502metaG_FD_184343 | JGI IMG/M metagenome (GOLD analysis project Ga0207646, IMG submission 184343) | Corn, switchgrass and miscanthus rhizosphere microbial communities from Kellogg Biological Station, Michigan, USA - KBS K5-50-2 metaG... | ecosystem: Host-associated > Plants > Roots >...
AGATTAGGTCATACACCCTCATGAAGATCATTGCAAGCACCGGGATGGCGCGTCATCAGGGAAAACGCGTCAGGCCATCACTCAGACAGACGTCAGAAGATCATGATCATTGGAAACCCGGGCTAGTGGTGGCTGTGGCGTAGGGCCCAGCCGCGGTGCACGGTGTCGCCGGGGCGGGGCAAGACACCCCGAACAGGTCGGCCGCCGTGGTGCCGGTTGGGTTCGGCGTGGCCTGGATGGCCCAGGTACTGCCGTCCCAGTGCTCGGCCAGCGTCTTTGTCAGATTGCCCGTGCCCGTATATTGCCCGGTCGCAGCGCAACTGGTGGCGGAGGTGCAGGAAACGGCCGCCAGCTGGTCAGCTGACGATCCCAGCTTGTTGGGGGTGGGCTGGATCGCCCACGTGCTGCCGTTCCAGGATTCGGCCAACGTCGCGGTGCCGGAGGCCGTGTTGTAGAAGCCGACCGCCGTGCAGCTGGCTGGCTGCTGCGGAGCAGAGGTGATCGGCCTTTCAGGTGCTGTCAGGGTTCGATGTTGCAGCCGAACGCCGACTCCTAGCGCCCGATGCAGCAAGTCGGCCGAGCGCCCCGCTCGCGCAGCAGGGGTGCGCCTGGCCCAGGCGCGGTGGGAATGGCGGCGCGGGGCGCTGTAAGCGGGCGGAAAGGTTCGACTTCCTAGCTTGGCGCCATGAGCATGGCGCTGGTCAACCATCTTGTGCAGTCCTGCGCGCCGGGCCTCAGCATCGACCTGTTCGTTGCGCCCGGGACGGCCACGACCGGGAACCCGCAGGACCTTTCCCGGCTGTTCCGCAACCTGCTCGACAACGCGGTCCGGTACGCCCGCCACCGGGTGCTGATCACCGCCGCCGCCCGCCCGGCCGGCGTCGTGGTCGAGATCGCCGACGACGGCCCCGGCATCCCCGAGGAGGAACGGGAGCGGGTGTTCGGCCGGTTCGTCCGGCTGGACGCCAGCCGGGAGCACACCAGCGGGTCAGCCGGGCTCGGGCTGGCCATCGCCCGGGAGATCGCGACCGCGCACGGCGCCACCATCGTGCTCGCCGACGCCGAGAGCGGCGGCACCCGGGCTGTCGTCACCATGGGCGGCACGGGGAGCGCGGGATGACAAACCACGGCCCATTCCATATACAGAGGTGGGACAAACCAATGGCTCGCGGTTCCCGCACCTCGGCAGCCCGCGGGACAGGAACGATTGCCCCTATGCCCCTGAGCGCCTGTACGCCGGCTTGGTGAGGCGGGCTACGCCACGGACGGTGCCCTTACTTTGTGGTCTGGATTGTTGCGGATCGCAGCCGACCGCGGCCTGACCGGGCCTGCTTGCCGGCCGGCGTCAGTTCGGCCGGGCGCGCGGCGGTCCCGGGCGTGGTGACATATTGTGGCCAGCCCGGGGTGGGGGCAGGTTGCGGCGAGATCTTGGCAGGTGCCGGGCGCGCGCGCGATAGACCTCGCTCATTACGGCTTTGTGATGCCCAGAGCCCGTAACCCAGGATGGCTCCGTAGATCAGGTGGCCGGCGAGGCTCAGCGCCAGCGTCGTCGCGGTGAGCGGGAACAACGCCCGCCCATCTGGTGCGAGTCCGTCGGTGAGCACAAGGCCTGTCCACACGGGAAAGACGGCGAAAGCGATCGTGACCCCAACGACGTGCCGCCTGGGCCAGGAGGAGATTCCGATCGCGGCAGCCAGGGTGAAAACGACTATTCCGATGCCGGCTCCGTCGCCGAGGTAGCGCCAAAGGTAACCGGCGAGATAGTCCGAACTGGTGCCCGTTGCCCACCCGCCTACTTTGCCGAAGAAATCCCCCCACAGATGGAAAAAATAGACACTGGGCAGCCGGAAGCAGTCGTAGCCTGCGCACGCCACCAGGCCCCAGGCGAAGCCAGCGAAAGCGGTCCGGTCGATGCCATCCGGCCTTACCGCCGCCAGAACAGCGATAAGCCCGAGCAACGGAAAAAGGAAGAAATTGCTGACGGTGCGCAGTGAGACAAGGCCAAACACCTCACCTGAGATCGCCAGCAAGGGTGTGCTGGCGAGGACCAGGTACAGGCAGAAGCGAACCGGACTTGATATTCTGCTGCTCACGGCCGCCAGCAGTTGCCGGATAGGCGCTGGGCGCGGGATTTGCCGCTCAGTTTCCACCACTGGCCCCCATCCTTCGGTGGTGGTTTACCGACACGCGATGCAGGCGGATCGACGGCCTGACATGCGGATCGGCTTTGGCTTGTCAGCTTGTTAGAGGCTGAAGTGCTGACGCTGATACACGCCCGGGTTCCCGGCGGCGGCGGTAGGCGTGAGCCGGCGAGTTCCTCTCACCGGCCGCGCCGCGCCCGCGATGCTCACCAGGTTAGCTGCCGGTGCCGTAAGGCCGGGTGATGATCTCCAGCAGGTGACCGTCAGGGTCTTCGAAGTACAGGCCGCGGCCGCCGTCTCGGTGGTTGATCACCCCGGGCTGGGCCTGGCCAGGATCTGCCCAGTACGGCAAGTCCTGATTTTCGATGCGGCCAAAGGCCGCGTCGAATTCGTCCTCGCCGACGAGGAAGGCGTAATGCTGGGGGGTTATCGTCCCGGTGGTCTCGGCGAAGTCCAGTGAGACGCCGTTGTCGGCCTCGACCACGAGGAAATGCGCGAACCGGGTGGCTGCCGGCAACCCGAGGATCCCTGTCAGGAACGCCGCCGACCGCTGCTGGTCACGGCAGGAGACGATGGTGTGGTTCAGTTGCACGCTCACCTAAGTGATTGTGCCCAGCGTTCTGAACCGCGAACGATCGGGCTACGGGATTACACACCCGGGCCCAGCGCATCGTGCTATGCCGCTGATGGGTCGGGCCCGTGGCGCCTTGCGTCGGACGGTTCTGGCGGCGTTTGGTCGTCGCCGTATGACACTTGATCTATAGGTGCGGTGCTGGGCATCCGCGCTGGGCATGGGCGTGGGCGCCGCCAGTCCGTCGCGGGATGACATGCGGAGGAACCGGTGATTCAAGCGGGCGGGAGCCAGGCGGCGCGGGCGCTGTGGCCGGAGGGAGCTGCCTGGATCGGGGGCGAGTACTGCCCGATCGAGGAGGCGAAGATTTCGGTGCTCGATCTGGGCGTCACCCGCTCGGATGCCACCTACGACGTAGTACATGCCTGGCGCGGGCGGTTTTACCGGCTGGATGACCACCTGGACCGGTTCGCCGCTAGCTGCGCCCGGCTGCGGCTGGACCCGGGGCACGACCGGGCCGGCATCGAGGCCATCCTGCACGGGTGCGTCCGCCGCACGGGCCTGCGCGAGGCGTATGTGTCGATGACCTGCACCCGCGGCCGGCTGGCGGCAGGCAGCCGGGATCTGCGCACCGCCCGGTGCACCTTCTACTGCTACGCGGTGCCGTTCGCCTGGATTGCCACCCCGGGCCAGCAGGACACGGGCGTGAGCCTGTGGATCAGCGCGGTGACCCGGATCCCGCCGCGCAGCGTGAACCCCCTGGTGAAGAACTACCACTGGCTGGACATGGAGGTGGCCCAGCTCGACGCCTACGACCACGGCGCCCAGCTCGCCGTCCTGCGAGATGAGTCAGGCGCGATCACCGAGGGGCCCGGATTCAACGTGTTCGCCCATGTGGACGGGCGGTGGCTGACCCCGGCCAGCGGCACGCTGGCAGGCATCACCCGCCGGTCCCTGATCGAACTCGCCGCCGAAGCCGGGGACCAGGTACACGAAGGACGTCTGAGCGCCGACGACCTGCGCTGGGCCGCCGAGGTGGCGATCACCTCCACCGCGGGCGGCATCATGCCGGTGACTCTCGTCGACGGCCAGCCGGTAGGCACCGGCGCCCCCGGCCCCCGGACCGCAGTGCTGCGAGAGCGGTACTGGGCCCGCCACGAAGACCCCCGGTTCTCTGCCCCAGTTCGGTACGACGGCCACGAGTTACAGGTACCGCCGCAGCATCAACCCCTAGGCATCACCCTCAGCGATGAAGATGGCCAGGGATAAGATGCGCCGCCGCGGTTCCATGCCGGTGCGTGCGGCGGTCGACGGTGACCTTGTCTACTTCTGGACGTATTCCGGGTCAGCGACTGTGAGGCCGTGATGCAGCGCATCGAACACCTGGTCAAGCTCGGCCTCTGAGATCACCAGCGGCGGCGCAATGAACAATGATGTCTGCTCGCCGCTGGTGGCGATCAGAGCCCCGGCTTCCAGGGCCCTGGCCACGACCCGGCTGGCGAGCGGCTCGGCTTCTTCACCGCGCCACTCGCGCCAGTCGGGCCCATGCAGTTCCACGGTCCAGTGCAGCCCGCGGCCGTCTACCCGCGCGACGCTCGGATGCTGCAAAGCCACCTCGGAGAGCTTGGCGAACATGTACCCGTCGAGGCCGAGGGCGCGTTCGTAGATCTTGTCACGGCTGGAGACACGGAGGTGGGCGCGGAGCGCCGCCATGGCGATGGGATGCGCCCGATAGGTGGAGTAGCTCTGCCAGCTGGTCCCGCTGAGACGGCCGAGTACCTCCTCCGACAGGACGACAGCGCCGGCGGGCGCCCCGCCTGCGCTCATGCATTTGCCCAGGGTGACGAAGTCCGGGCGCGATTCACCTTGCTGGAATTGGAACCAGCCGCCGACCCGGCCGAAGCCGGTCACGGTCTCGTCCGCGATCCAGTAGGCGCCGGCCTGCCTGGCAAGCGCCGCGACCTGATCCTGGTACTGGGGAGAGTGGTAGATGCCGCCCTGGCTGTAGTCGAGAAGGACCGCGGCACTGTCCGACAGTCTGGCTCTCGCGTCAGCCATCCACTCTTGTCTCTTCGTCGGATCCGCCCGACCGGTGACCCGGGCTCCGCGGGGCGCGGGGAGCTCATGCACGGTGGCCAGCCGCGGCGGCGCGGCGACGCCTGCGATTGAGGAGAGGCCGCCGTGCCACTGGGGCTGGACGGTGAGATCCCGGGCCAGGCCGGCGCCGCCATGGTATGCGCGTTCCCTGGTCGCCAGCGAAGCCCGGCCGGTGAGCGCCTGGCAGAGTGCCAGGACGGCGTCGTTGGCCTCGCTCGCGCTGATGAAGAACCGTACGGCACCGGCCCACTCTTCGCCTGCGAAGGCGGTGCTGATCAGGTCCTCAGCGGCCTGATCGCGCTCGGCCCACTGCCATCCCTCGTTGAGGACTGGTGCGGCGGCCGCCTGGCGGACCGCCTCGATGATTTCCGGATGGCAGTGCCCGAGCGGTGCGGCGGTGTTGCTCGCGTCGATCACCTCGCGGCCGTCGGCGAGCCGGAACCACACACCGTGCCCGCCCACCACCCGCAGATCCTGGGACTCACCAGCGGTCAGGCTGGTCGAAAGGAGTCGTCTGCGCGATGTCATGACAGGGACTTGCCGCCGATCCCCCACCGAGTGGCGGGCACCCCCTCCAGGACCACCCAGATCTGCGCGCGCGCCTCCTCCCCGAAGACCTGACAGGCCGCGTCGGTGAGGACGGCGATAAGCCGCTCGTTCGCCGCGGGATCATCGAAACGGCGGTCAACCGCTTTGACCTCTATCAGTGGCATCGCTCCCGCCTTTCTGCCGCGTCTGTCACCTGACTGCCAGCTCCCGCGAGGCGTTACGCATCTGCGGGGTTTCATCGTGCGTCCAGACCTTCAGTTCCGGACGCCTCAAGCTCCACAGCATTCCGTTGTCCTGCTCTGCCTTGGCCAACTCCCGGGCGAGCGGCACGGGACGGTCATCAACTCGGCGGGCGGGGCCTGGCCATCACGAGCACCCTGCGCCATGGCGAGCACCTCGCCCAACGGAGAAATGACCTGGCTTTCCCCCAGAACGGTGCCCGAGGGGCGCGCCGCGGTGAGGAACGTCAGCGGCATGATGTTCGAGCTGAGCCAGATGGTGAAGATGAAGAGGTCACGGGGCCTGCCGTGTCGCTCGCTGGCCGGGATCTCCGCAATTGTGTACTCCTCAAGCGTGGCCGCCCCGGCGGATGCCCTGCCTTTCCTCATGTCGGTCTCCCTCGGCAGCAGGGGGGATCGCCGCTGCCGTGACGAGTCGGCCCGCTGCCCGTCAGCTGGGGCACCTGGCTGGGCTACACCTCATGACGGGTGGATGGCGGAGGCAGAGGCGCCTTGCCGTCCGTCGACGGCACCTCGGCGGTCGGAGCGGTGTCCGCCGCAGGAGTTGCGCCGTCCGTTGGGAGCGCTGCCTGCACCGCGGGTGCTGGCTCCAGCCGCTGCCGGGTGCGTCGGCCGAGGGCGAAGAAACCAAGCCCTATCAGGATCATCACGACTAGCGGTACGACCTGTGACAGCGTGTACTGCATGCGCTCGCCCGCGAAACCGCTCGGCAGCGAGGCATCCGGGTTCGATGTGCCGATGCCGGGGTAGATGATCGCGACGGTGGTGAGGGCGCACCAGGCGGTGGCCAGGATCCCGGCAATCCACAGTCCGGTGGTGCCGCCGGGTATCCGGTACGGACGGGGAATGTCGGGGTACTTGTACCGCAGCTTGATCACCGCAGGGAAGATGAGCACGTAGGTGATCGTCACCATGGAGATCACCAACCCCAGGGTGGCGCTGAAGTACTTGGCCGTGTTGCCACTGGTCAGCGTCAGCGCAAGGATGAGCACGCCGGTCGACACGACGCCCGAGAGCAGGTTCACAGCGATCGGCGTGCCGAGGCGCTTGGAGAAGTACCCCATCCATCGCGGCGCGGCGCCGTCGTATCCGGCGACCGCCTGGGTGCGGTCGGAGCCGATGAGCCAGACCGCGCCCGAGGACAGCAGGCCGAGGATCACCCCGATAGCGCTGATGTCGGCGAGGATCTTGCCTGCGCCGGTCAGCACCACCCCGGAGGCGGTCGTGTGGCCGCCGTAGACGACGAAGACGGTCTGCAGCGCGTCCAGGAAGCCGCTGACACTGGACAGCTGGGAGGGGCGGAGCACCAGCAGGATCGCCAGGATCGGCACGCCGTAGAACAGCACGGTGCCGATTCCCGAGCGCAGCACCGCGAACGGCACGTCCCTGCGCGGGTTCTTCAGTTCCTCCGACGCGCTGCTCGGCAGCTCGAACCCTTCGATGTCGAAGATCAGGATGGGTGCCGCCGCCAGGAACACGATCCAGGTGGGCTTGAACGCGCCAGCGCCAAAGCCGTGCACACCGTGCCCGATGGCGTAGATCACGACGGTGAGCGTGAAGAAGGCCATCAGCACCACGCGGAGCACCGCGCCGCCGATGGCGACCCACTTGCCCCACTTCAGCGCCATGATGACCGTGGCGATGCCGGCCCAGACGAAGATCAGCCCAAAGACGTACTGCCAGGCCAGCGACAAGGTGACGAAGAACGTGCCGAACGCGGCCATGGCGGTGATCGCCAGCGTTCCGGCGAGCCAGATGGGGTTATCCACCCAGTACATGACCGATACCACGGCCGCCGCGGCCCGGCCGAACGCGAGCTTCACCCATACGTACGGGCCTCCCTCTACGGGGAAGGCGGTGCCGAGCTCCGCTGTGATCAGCCCGTACGGGACCAGGAAGAAGACGATCATGATAATGAGCCAGGTGAACGTCTGGGCCCCGTAACTCGATACCGCGCCGAGCGTGTCCAGCACGATGATCGCGGCGAGCATCAGGAACGCGGTGTCCAGCCGCCCCACGCTGCGCCGGAACTTCTTCCGTTCTTCGCTGGCCGCCGCCGTCACCACACCGAGTTGCGCCCCGCCGGCTACTTGCTGATCCATCGGGAGTCCTCCGTCCAGCCCTGGGCGGTATCGCAGACTGTATCGCCTTTCTCATCACGGTCAAGAACTTCTCGTCTGGCGGAAACCCATCAGCCCCCGGTCTTCTCGTCAGTGGAGATCCGCTTGTGAACGGCGAGATCGCGGCGTTACTGTCACGCAGAACGTGGGCGGAGGCTACCGGCCTTGACGGAGGGACAGCACATGCGGGACCCAAGGCATGATGTCCTATTCGAGCCCGTGCAAATCGGGCCCATCACCGCCCGGAATAGGTTCTTTCAGGTGCCTCACTGTAGTGGCATGGGCTACCGGGACCCCAGCGCCGAGGCCGCCATGCGGCGGGTCAAGGCCGAGGGCGGCTGGGCTGTTGTGTGCACCGAACAGGTGGAGATTCACCCGACTTCGGACATCACTCCGTTCATTGAGCTGCGCATCTGGGACGACGAAGACCTCCCCGCGCTCGAACTGATCGCGACGGCTATCCATGACGGTGGCGCGCTCGCCGGGATCGAGCTTGCGCACAACGGCATGAACAGCCCGAACCTCACCACCAGGGAACCGCCCCTGGGCCCGGTTAATCTTCCCGTAGCCAGCTGGGGCCACGACCCGGTCCAGGCGCGGGCCATGACCAAATCGGACATCGCAAGCCTGCGGCGCTGGCATCGGGATGCGGTGCGCCGCTCATTGGCGGTCGGCTACGACCTGGTCTACGTCTACGCCGGGCATGCGCTCAGCGGCATCCAGTACTTTCTATCGCCGCGTTACAACACCCGCACCGACGAGTACGGCGGCAGCGTGCGTAACAGGGCCCGGCTGCTGCGTGAGCTTCTGGCCGACACGCGTGACGTCGCCGAGGGGAAGGCGGCCGTGGCCTGCCGCATCACCGTTGACGAGCTGATCGGGGACGCTGGCATCAGCCGCGCCGAGATCGAGGAGATCGTCGGTGATCTTGCTGAGCTCCCGGATCTGTGGGATTTCGTTCTGGGCAGCTGGGAGGAGGACTCGGTCACCTCGCGGTTCGGCCCGGAGGCAGGACAGGAGCCGTACGTGCGCGGCCTGAAGAAGCTCACCACCAAGCCGGTGGTCGGGGTCGGCCGCTTCACCTCGCCCGACACCATGGCACGCCAGGTCAGGGAGGGCGTCCTTGACTTGATCGGCGCCGCCAGGCCCTCGATCGCCGACCCGTTCCTGCCCCGCAAGATCGAAGAAGGCCGGGTGGAGGACATCCGGGAGTGCATCGGCTGCAACATCTGCGTGTCCGGCGACTTTACGATGTCGCCCATCCGGTGCACGCAGAATCCGGCGATGGGCGAGGAATTCCGCCGCGGCTGGCACCCCGAGCGGATCAGGCCCCGGCAGTCCAGCGCCCGGATCCTGATCGTGGGCGCGGGCCCGGCCGGGCTGGAGGCCGCCCGCGCGCTGGGCCAGCGTGGGTACGAAATCGTGCTGACCGAGGCGCGCAGGGAACTCGGCGGCAGGGTCGCAGCCGAGTCGCGGTTGCCGGGCCTGCACGCATGGAAACGCGTCGTTGAATACCGCGAGCAGCAACTGCGCCGGATGCCGAACGTCGAGATCTACCTGCAGAGCCCGATGAGCGCAGACGACATCCTTGAGCACGGCTTCGACCACGTGGTAGTGGCCACCGGCGCGCCCTGGCGGCGCGACGGGGTGGGACGCTGGCACACTCACCCGATGCCAGCGGAAGGGTCACCGCAGATCCTTACGCCCGACGACTTGATGGCCGGCCGTAGGGCCGCCGGATCGCGCGTGCTCGTCTTCGATGACGATCACTACTATCTCGGCGGGGTCCTGGCGGAGCTGCTGGCCGCTGAGGGCTACCAGGTCCGGCTTGTCACCCCGGCCGCCAGCGTCTCCGACTGGACCGCCAACACCCTGGAGTTGGTGAAGATCCGGCAGCGGGTGATGCGCGCAGGCGTCGCTGTGGAGCCGAATCGGACCGTCCTGCGCCTCTGCGCGTCCGGCGCGGTCACCGGCTGTGTATTTACCGGCGAGGAGGAGGCCGCGGAGGCAGACGCTGTCGTCCTGGTGACCGCGCGGCTGCCGGACGACGTGCTCTACTCCGAGCTGCAGGCCAGGCAGCCGGAATGGGCACAAAGCCGGATCACTTCCGTGCGCGCAATCGGCGATGCCTGGGCGCCTGCCACAATTGCGGCGGCCGTCTGGTCGGGGCGGCGGTATGCCGAAGAGCTGGACGCGCCCGCCCTCGCCAGGCCCGTACCGTTCCGCAGGGAAATGACTGCGCTGGTGTCCAGCCCCGGCGATGGCGCCAGTGCCCTGACCCGGCAAAGCTAGCAATGCTGCCGGAGGGCAGAGAGCCGCCAACTGCGGTGTCGCAGAGCGAGAATCTCTTTGGGTTGATCGGGCCTGCTGCTAGCGTCGAGGCTGATCAGCCACGGCATGGGCGGGAGGACCCGAAGATGCCGCCGGTGTTCGACAAGATCGTGCTTGCCGTCAACGGCTCCGAGCACTCGGACCGGGCTGCGCAGGCCGCCCGGGCCGCCGTGAAAGCACGATAGAGGCGCTGGTCGTGCACCTGCAGGAACTCGGCAGGGCCTGGCGTGCCGGACCTATCCCACTGGAGCAGCTATGACCGCTGCGGGCGTGTGCGCCACCGACATCGTCCATGACGTGGGCCTGGACGTGCTGGAAGATGACCCGTACCCGACTTACGCCTGGATGCGCCGACACCGCCCGATCGCCTACGTGCCGGAAACCGGCCGGGTCTGGATCACCACCTGGCAGTTGTGCGCGGAGGCTGGCGACAACGACGAGGTGTTCGGGCCTACGAGGGACGTGTTCCACACCGTGTACGGCAACCCGAACGTCATGAGCCTGACCGGAGACGCACATTTTGCCCACCGGCGGCCGCTGAACTCCCGCTTCCGCCCCCGCGCGGTCGGCCGGTACCGCGAGGGGCTCCTGCGTGCCACCGCGGCCCGCTACATCGACGCGATCAGGGACCGTGGCGCGGCCGACGCAAACGCCGACATCTTCGAGCCGACCAGCATGCGCGCTGTCGGTGACGTGATGGGGTTCGGCGACGTCGACGACGCCACACTGCGCCGCTGGTTCTACGGATACGGCGCCTATCTCGTGGACTTCGGCCGGAGCGCCAGCGTCGCCAGGCACGGCCAGATGATCAAGGCTGAGGTCGCCGGTTACCTGGAAGGCCGACTGGGCGAACTTGAGGCGCATCCCGACGACAGCACGCTTTCGCTGATGCTGCATCACGGCATGCCCGCGGGAGCCGTGCGGGGGCTCGACGAGATCATCGGCGACACCGGCGTCATGATCGTCGGCGGGTTCCAGGAACCGGCCCACGGGGCGGCCAACAGCCTGCACGGGCTGCTCACGCGTCCCGACCAGGCGGTGAGGCTCGCCGAGAACCCGCGCGCCTGGTCTGCCCGCGCGGTGGAGGAGGGACTGCGCTGGGAGGCCCCATTCGGCATGACTGAGAAGCTCACCACTGCCGAGGTCACCGTCGGCGGGGTGCACTTCCCCGCCGGGACCGAGGTGGCCCTGGTCCTCGGCTCGGCGAACAGGGACGAGGCGCGTCACCCCGACCCGGACACATTCGACCTCGACCGCGCCGACACCGGCCACGCCTCGTTCGGCTACGGCATGCACTTCTGCGTCGGCCATTTCGTGGCCCGCCAGCTTGAGCAGGTCATGATCGAGGAGATGTTCGCCCGCCTGCCCGGGCTGCGGCGCGATCCGGACCGGGAGCCGACGGTGCACGGCTGGGCCGTCCGGGCGGCGAAGCGGCTGCCGGTGGTGTGGGACGCCTGACCGGTCAGCGCGGACCAGCTCGGCGCGTGGGCGCCCGGCCACCTGCGCTGACAGAGTGGTAAGTGCTGCAGACTGCCCCGCCTGCGTTCAGAGGCGGGAGGTGGTGAGAGCCTCGTCGAGCTTGGAGGAGGAGGTCGGCGTTCGCGTGGCCCACTCCTCGGGGGATAGCGCGTGGGTGGCCTCGGTCAGCCCGTGGTAGGCGCAGGCGGTCACAACTGCGCCGGCCCGGCCGGTGGCCGCGGAGGCGATCCGCCAGGCGAGGTCGTCGGCCTCGCTGCCGGAGTTCACCACCATCACGGCGTCCAGCCCTCATACGTCCCACCCGGCATCTACCGGGATGTCGTGGCCGGTGATGTTCTTGGCCCCGGGTGACACCAGGAACCGGATCGCCTCGGCCACGTCGGTTTCCTCGACGAACCGGCCCAGCGCGGTCTGCGCGGCGAAGTCGGCGTATACGGCCTCGGGCTCCCTGCCCAGGACTCGTGCCTTCTCGGTGACGATCCGGTCCATCCGGGCGCCGTTGGTGACGTTGGGGCAGACGTCGTTGACCGTGATGGCATGCGGGCCGAGTTCCAGGGCCAGGGTCCTGGTCAGGCCGCGGACCGCCCATTTCGACGCGGAATACCCGCTGCGGTTGCGGTAGCCGCGCAGGCCTGAGGTGCCGGACAGGTTGACGATCCGGCCGCCACCCCTGGCGATCATGTGCGGGATTACGTGTTTGCACGGCAGGAAGGTGCCGATCACGTTCAGCTCAAGGATCTGGCGGAAGTCCGCGGCTGAGTAGTCCCAGGCCGGAGTCTCGATCGGCCCGGTCCCGCCCGCCGTGTTCACCAGCACGTCGATCCCGCCGAACCGGTTGGTGACCGCGTCCACCATCGCGCGGACCTGTTCCTCGTCGGTGACGTCGCAGCGCCGCGGCAGGCTGTCCCGGCCGTGGAACTTCTCGTCTAGCGACACTGCCAGCGCACGGAGTGCCTGCTCGTCCCGGCCGATCAGCGCGACGTGAGCGCCGTCCGCGGCCAGGTACTGAGACGTGACGGCGCCGATGCCCTTCGCGGCCCCCGTCACGACCGCCACCTTCCCTTCCAGTGGCAGAGACATCGTCACCGCTTCTTCCTCCCCCGCTCGGGACTGCTGACGGCTGCACGGACACCGCGTCCGCCACTGGCGACCGGGCTGCCGCTCCGATCGCCGTCGTCGTCGGCCGGGCGGATCCGCGCTTCCGACGTGACCACGGGGGGCGAGGTGAACCCGAGGGCGTGGCCGATCGCCAGCGCCGCCTCGTGCACCAGCTGGATGTCGCGCCGAACACGCTCGACGGTCAGCCGCACGCTCGGCCCGGCGATGCCGACCGCGCAGACCACGTCGGTGTCAGACAGGACCGGAACGGCAAGCCCCCAAACCCCCACGTTGGTCTCCTCGAAGCTGCTCGCCCAGCCACGCGCAGTGATGGCACCGAGCTCGCGGCGCAGAGCCGCCGGGTTGGTAATCGTGGCCGTGCAGAACCGCTCCAGCGGTTGCCCGATCAGCTTTTCGATCTCCGCCTCCGGCATGAAGGCAAGCAGCGCCTTCTGGGAGGCACCGGCGTGCAACGGGAGCTGCCTGCCAGGCTGTACCGACAGCCGCAGCGGCTGCGGCGTCTCCACCCGCTCCAGGCACACGCCCCGGTCACGCTCTGCGGTGAGCACCGTCAGCAGCGCCGTCTCGCCGGTGGCCTCAGACAACCGGCGCAACGGCCCGATGGCCACCGGGCGCAGATCGGCTACCGCGCGGGCCCGCTCCCCCAGGTCGAGCGCCGCGACTCCCAGCCGGAACCGCCGGGTGTCCTCGTGCTGGCTGACGTAGCCGAGCCGCTTGAGCGCACCCAGAATCCGGTGCACGGTCGGCACCGGCAAGCCGAGGGCACGCGAGATGTCGGTGGTGCTCCACTCCGGCCGGGACTCGCTGAACACCTCCAGGATCCGGAACGTCCGCTCCAGGACTTGAAAGGCCGGCCGCGGTTCGGTCACCGCACTGCGCTGGGACACCTGCGCTTCCCTCCGGTTGCTGTGGCGCACCACATGCTAGCATCCCGATACCAAGCACCGAGAGGATATCTCACCTAGCGAGAAGATCGGAGCTAACGTGGACCGGCCAGATCTCGAGCTCCTGCGCGGCGCTATAGACACCCATGCGCACACAGCGCCCGCCCTGTTCAAGCGGCACATCGACGATGCGGCCCTGGCCGAGTACGCGACCGCGTACTGCATGCGCGGCTTCGTGCTGAAGGACCACGACGCATCCACCACCGGGCGCGCCTACTACGTCAACCGCCTGCACCCGCGGGTGCAGGCGTTCGGCGCGGTGGTGCTGAACCGGTCAGTGGGCGGCCTGAACCCCTATGTCGCCGAGGCAGCGATTCACTACGGCGCGAGGGTCGTCTGGATGCCGTCCAACCACTCCAAGTACCATGCCGAGTTCTTCGACATGCCCGACTACCCGCAGTTCGGGCGGCCCCAGAAGCAGCTTCCCGGCGCGGGCGTGACTGTCTTCGAAGAAGACGGCCGCACCCTCACCAAGGACGCGCGGACCATCTGCGAGATCGTGGCCGACAACGACGTCGCCCTGGCGACCGGGCATCTCTCCCTGGCCGAGATCCGCGCGCTGCACGATGCCGCCGTGCAAGCGGGCGTCAGCCGGTTCATTGTCACCCATGCGAACTGGTCCCTGTGCAAGCTGGACCTGGATGTGCAGCGGGAGCTGATCGCCAAGGGCGCGACGATGGAGTATGTGGCCTGCTCGTGCGTGTCGCCCATCTTCTGGGAGCAGCAGCCGGGTGAGCTGGCCGGGTGGATCACGGAGCTGCGCGGGGAGAACCTGATCCTGGGTTCCGACCTGGGCCAGTTCGCCGGTCCGCCACATCCCGAGGGCTTGCGGATGCTGCTGGCCGCGCTGCTCGACATCGGCGTGCCGTATGAATACCTGGAGAAGATGACCAAGCAGAACCCGGTCGCCGTGCTTGGCCTGGAGCCGGGCTGGAACCCGCCGCCCACACCTCCGCCAGGCTTCCAGGAACGAGCCGGCACCGCGCCCGGCCCCTCACCACGCCCCTGACCGCCCCCACGGCTCCCGGTAGCGCCAGGGGGCCGCGGCCGCGCCGAAGGGCGAACGATCTAGTTTCATCAGCCGAGAAAGGCTTGTTCTCTGCGAGAACTCGCCCCTAGCATCGAGGGCGGAGGGAAACGTGATGTTCACCAGGCCATTCCGCTTCGAGCGTGCGGAGCGGCTCGCTGAGGCCAGTGACCTGCTCCGGGAGCACGGCGAGGACGCGAAGGTGATCGCTGGCGGACAGAGCCTGATGCCGCTGATCAACCTCGGTCTGGCGGCGCCGCAAGTCGTGATCGACATCTCCCGAGCCGAGCAGGGCCGCGGGCCGCGGGTGATCAACGCCGCCGATGGATACCTGACCATCGGCGCCTTGGTCACACACGCACGGTTGGCCGCCGATCGAGTGGCAGCAGGGCAGCAGCCGCTGCTCAGCGCCGCCGCGGCGAAGATCGGCAACTCCCGGGTGCGCAACCGCGGCACGCTGGGCGGTTCGCTGGCGCACAGCGACCCCGCGGCAGAACTGCCGCTGGTCATGGTCGCTCTCGGCGCGGAATACGAGGTCAGCAACGGCGAACGGACGCGCTCGGTCCGGGCGGAGGAGTTCCATCTCGGGTTCCTGACCACGGCCCTGGAAGCCGACGAGCTTGTCATTTGGGCCCGCGTTCCGTCGCTCGGCCCGGAGTGGGGCTGGGCCTTCCAGGAGTTCTCCCGCCGCGACGGCGACTTCGCGCTGGCCGCCGCTGCTGCCCTGATCCGCAGCTCCGGCGGTGCGATCATCGAGAGCAGGGTCGCTGTCGGCGGGGTGAGCGACCGGCCGGTACGGCTCGCCGACATCGAGGCCGCGCTGAGCGGAGCCACCGCACAGGAGGCCTCCGGACGGATCGGCGCCATCCGGGGCATCAGCCCCATCGGCGATGCCGGCGCCAGTGCCGCCTACCGTAAGCATCTGGCCCAGGTGCTGGTGCAGCGGGTGGTCGTCGAGGCCTGCCAGCGATCGGAGGCCGCATGACCGGCCGTGGAAGCACCGCCGAAGGCAATGGCCGGACCCTGGCCGTGCACCTGACCGTCAACGGCCGGCCCATCACCCGGGTGGCGGGTGCCCACCTCACGCTGCTGCGCTGGCTGCGAGACGCCGCCGGGGTGACAGACCCGAAGTATGGCTGCGGCGAGGGCATCTGCGGCAGCTGCACGGTGCTCGTCGATAGCGCCCCGGTGTCCAGTTGCCTGGTCTTGGCCGCGCAGGTGGACGGCGCCGAGGTCGTCACGGCGGCGGGCCTGTGCGAGCCCGACGGGTCGCTCGGCCCGCTGCAGCGCGCCTTCCACGAGCGCCACGCCGCGCAATGCGGGTTCTGCACGCCGGGCATGCTCGTTGCCGCGGCGGCCATACTCGCCGGCGGGCCGCCCCGGTCACGCGCGGAGATTCGCTCCGAGTTGCACGGCAACCTGTGCCGGTGCACCGGTTACGGGCCCATCGTGGACGCCGTCGAGGCGGCCCTGCAGGACGCGCGACAAGGCGGCCAGCCCGGGCAGGCCGCCGCCGGCGAGGCGGGAGCCCCATGACTGGCCACGACGGACGCACCGGGATCCGCACCTCCAAGGAGGACGAGCTGCGGGTCGTCCGCCGGCCGCTGCCGCGGCACGACCAGGCCGAGAAGATCGCCGGGAGCACCCGCTACGCGGCCGACCTCGCGCTGGCGCACATGCTGCACGCCCGGCTGGTCCGGTCTGCGGTGCCATCGGCAACGATCACCAAGCGCGACGCCGCCGCGGCGTTCGCCGTGCCGGGTGTCGTCGCGGTGCTGTTCGGCGAGGACGTGCCGCACAACGTTATCCGGGTGGACGTGCCGGGCCAGGCGGTGGAGGTCGCGGCGCTGAAGGCCAGCATGGAAGTGCTTGCCACCGATCGGGTCCGGTTCCACGGCGAGCCGGTCGCGCTGGTGGTCGCCGAGACCGAGGACGCCCTGGCCGAGGCCTGCGACCTGGTCGAGATCGACTACGCCGACCTGCCTGCAGTTTTCGAGCCGGGCGAGGCGCTCCAAGACGGTGCCCCGGCGGTGCACGACCAGGGCAATCTGCTCAGCGAATGGAATATCGACACAGGTGACATCGCCGCTGCGTTCACCAATGCCGCCGTTGTGGTGGAGGGCACCTACCAGACGCAGGCGGTGGACCACGCCTATCTGGAACCCGAGGCTGGCGTTGGGTGGGTGGACGACGAGGGCGTGCTGAACCTGCGCGTCGCAACTCAGGTGGTCGAGCACTACCGGGACGTGGCGCGAATCCTCGGCATCCCGGAGGCCAGGGTCCGGGTGATCGCGCCGTATGTGGGCGGTGGCTTTGGCGGCAAGGAGGACATGACCGTCGAGCCATACCTGGCGCTCGCGGTCTGGCGCACCCGGCACCCGGTCCGGATGCAGTGGACGCGGCAGGAGTCTTTGCTGGCGCGCCCGAAGCGGCACCGGATGCGGATGCGCTACCGCACCGCGGCCCGCGGCGACGGCACCATCCTGGGCCAGGACATCGAGATCACCGCCGACGCCGGCGCGTACGCTTACCTGTCCGCGCTGGTGCTGTTGTACGCGTCCGTGCACGCCTGCGGCCCGTACAAGACCGGCGCGGTGCGGCTGCGGGCCCGGTGCGCCTACACAAACAATCCTCCAACTTCAGCGTTCCGCGGCTTCGGCGGCATGCAGGTCGTATTCGGCTACGAGTCTCAGATGGACCTGGTCGCACGGCGGCTCGGCCTGCCACCGGCTCAGATAAGGAAGCAGAACGCGCTAACGCGCGGTGATGTCCTGCCGGTAGGCCAGCCAATCGAGACTGAGGTGCAGCTCGCCGCGACCATCGACGCTGTGATGAGCCGGGCCGGGGCCAAGCCGCCTCCGTCCGGGCCGCGGAAGGCGACCGGCCGCGGCATCGCCTCCAACATGCAGTCCTACGGCCGCCTCACCTGGCTGAACGACTCCGCCGCCGCATGGGTCGGCTTCCAGCTCGACGGCAGCCTGTCGGTGCGCTGCGGGGTCCCCGACATCGGCGGCGGGCAAGCGTCGTCACTCGCCCAGATCGCCAGCGAGGTGCTGGCCGTTCCAATGGAGGCCATCACCGTCCACTTCGGCGACTCGGCGCTCACCCCGCTGGCCGGCACCACCACCGCCACCCGGCAGCTGCTCATGTCCGGGAACGCGGTTTACGAGGCAAGCATGCAGCTGCGTGAGCAAATCCTCGGCGCGGTGGGCGCGGAATCCGGCCGGCCAGCCGGAGGGCTGCGGCTCCAGCCCGGCCGCATCGCCGGGCACGGCACCGCGGTCAGCCTCACCGACGCGCTGGCGACCTGCCGCCGGGCGAACGTGCCGATCGAGGCGCTCGGCACGTTCTTCGGCCCGAAAGGCACGCCAGCGGTCCGGCAGCTGCAGGCGGACCGGGTGTTCCCGGACTTCACGTTCGGCACGCACCTGTGCGACCTGGAGGTGGACCTCGACACCGGGCAGGTCACACTGCTGCGATACATCGCCGCTCACGACGTCGGCCGCGCCATCAACCCACTATCAGTGGCCGGGCAGATCAGCGGGGGCGCCGTGCAGGGACTCGGGATGGCCCTGCTGGAGGAGGTCGTGGTCGAGGACGGTGTGAACCTGACCGGCGGGTTCTTCCAGTACCTGATCCCGACCGCAACCGACGTCCCGGACATTGAGGTGGTCGTGCTGGAGTCCGGGGAGGGTATGGGGCCATTCGGTGCCCGCGGCATCGGCGAGCCGCCCATCGGCCCGCCGGCCGCCGCGGTCGCCAGCGCCATCCACGACGCGCTGGGCTCGCGCCCGACCGTGCTGCCGGTCACGCCCGAGCGCGTACTGGAATGCGCTGGCGCCCTGACCGGCCCCGGCCAGAGCGTTCAATCCTGATTGTCCGACATCGGGCGGCTGGGCGGCCCGCCGTGGGCCGGGCCAGCCGCACGGAGGCGGCGTGATAATGCATCCGCCGGACCTGGACATGATCATCGGCGGGGGACGGGTAGGCGCACTATCCGGTGAGCGCTCGGCGGTGATCAACCCCGCGACCCAGGAAACCAGGGTCACCGGGCCGGCCGGTACGCGCGGCACTGGGCATGTGCCGGGGGGCGGCCGCTGACGGCGGCCGCCCCCGGCACGCAACTGCCGCATGTCGCGCTATGGCAGCCACGCGAGTGCCTGGCCGCTCCCGTATCCGGCTGGCTGGTGTGTGACCTGGTGTAGGTGTGAGCCGTCGGCGTTGATTGACCAGATGTTGGTGAGGTTCGGGTTGCTGGTCCCTCGCTGGAACAGCAGCTGGCTGCTGTCGGGGGACCAGGTCGGGTGCAGCGAGAACAAGCCGCCGGTGGCCGGCGTGAGCTGGCGGAGCCCGGAGCCGTCGGGGTGCATCAGGTAGAGCTCGAACAGGCCGCCGGTTGCCTTGGAGGCCATTGAGAACGCGATCCACCGCCCGTCCGGGGACCAGACCGCATCCCAGATGTTGCCCGAGGGGCCAATGCGCTGGAAGCTCGATCCGTCTGCGCTAGCGATGTATACGGAGTGAATCGTGGTCTGCCAGAAGGGCCCGTTCGCCGCGGCCACGGCGACGTGGGTTCCGTCGGGGGACCAGCTGACGGAGTCGTAGGAGAAGACCACCGCCGTGGTCGTTCCCGGGGGGGTCAGCCTGGTCAAGCCGCTGCCGTCCGCGCCGACGACGAACA
>Ga0207646_10003041_pt1 | contig 19297 bp, 20 predicted proteins | sample KBSK5502metaG_FD_184343 | JGI IMG/M metagenome (GOLD analysis project Ga0207646, IMG submission 184343) | Corn, switchgrass and miscanthus rhizosphere microbial communities from Kellogg Biological Station, Michigan, USA - KBS K5-50-2 metaG... | ecosystem: Host-associated > Plants > Roots >...
GGTAGCTCGCTGGCCGACGCGCTCGGCAAGCACCACCCGCGCCCCTTCTCGCGGCTCTACATCAACATGGTGCGGGCGGGCGAGAAGGGCGGCGTGCTCGAGACGACGCTGCGCCGGCTCGCCGGCTTCCTCGAGGAGTCGCAGGAGTTCCGTGACGCCCTCGTCTCCGCGCTCATCTATCCCGCGCTGCTCACCGGCGTGGGCGCGGCCGCCGTCGCCTTCCTCATGGCCTTCGTGATCCCGCGCTTCGCCGTCATCTTCAAGGACCTGGGTGCGACGATCCCCCTGCCCACGCTGATCCTCCTGGAGGTGAGTAGCGTGATCCACCACTACTGGTGGCTGCTCGCCCTGCTGGCCGTGGCCGGCGTGCTGACGAGCCGCATGGTGCTGTCGACGCCGCGCGGGCGCCTCGGCGTCGATCGGCTGCTGCTGCGACTGCCGGTCGCGGGCGAGGTCATCGTCAAGACCGAGGTGGCCTGCTTCACGCGGATCCTCGGCACGCTGCTCCGGAGCGGCGTCGCCATGATCCCGGCGCTCACCGTGGTCAAGGACATGCTCGGCAATCAGGTGCTGGCCCGGGCCGTCGAGGGCCTGGGCGACGGCGCGCGGCGGGGCGCCGGGCTCGCCCAGCCCATGGCCGAGGCCGGCGCCTTCCCGGCCCTGGCCGTTCACTTGGTGCGCGTGGGCGAGGAGACGGGCCGGCTCGAGGAGACGCTGCTCCAGGTGGCGGCGTCTCTGGAGGCCGACACGCGCAAGCTCGTCAAGCGCCTGATCGCGCTGGCCGAGCCCTGCATCATCTTGTTCATGGGCGTGGTGGTCGGCTTCATCGTGGTCGCCATGCTACTGGCCATTCTCTCCGTCACCGATCTCCCGCTATGAGGCGGTCACTGACCATGAGGCTGCTACTCCGGGATCAGCGCGGGTTCTCGCTCATCGAGCTGCTGGTCGTCATCATCATCCTCGGGCTCATCGCGGGGCTCGTAGGACCGCGCCTCTTCGGCCGCGTGGGGCAGAGCAAGCAGGCCACCGCGAAGGCGCAGATCGAGCTGCTCGGCGCCGCGCTGGACCAGTACCGGCTCGACATCGGCGCCTATCCACCGTCGGGCGCCGGATTGCAGGCGCTCGTGCAGAACCCCAACGTGGCCGCCTGGAACGGACCCTATCTGAAGAAGCCGGCGGTGCCGGCCGATCCCTGGGGACGTGCTTACCAGTACAAGTGCTGCCCGGGCGATCACGGCGACTACGACATCTGGACCCTCGGCGCCGACGGCGCACCCGGGGGCGACGGCGAGAACAGCGACGTCACCTCCTGGGAGACCAAGTGACGCGCGGCTTCTCCCTCATGGAGCTGGTGGTGGTCCTCGCGGTGCTCGCCATCGGCGCGGCGGTGGTCGCGCCCGCCGTGGGCCGCACCGCCGATGGCGTGAGGGCCCGGGCGGAGGTGGGAGCGGTCGCCGCCTTCCTCCGCTCGGCGCGCGAGCGGGCGGTGACCCGCCAGGAAGCCCTCGAGGTGCTCGTCGACAACGACACTCACGCGCTCGTCATGCGTCGGGCCGGGCACCATGGAGAGGCCGCCGTGGTCGCGAGCCGGGCCGTCTCGCGGTGGCTGCGCCTCGAAGCCGACCCGCCCCCGCCGCGCGTCACGTTCCTCCCGCACGGGATGTCGAGCGGCGCCCGCTTCGCGGTCGCGGCGCCCGGCTCGCGCGCGTACGTGATCGCGGTGGACGCGTTGACGGGCCGCGTGAGCACTCAGCGGGTGGGATCATGAGCCGGGGGTTCACGCTGCTCGAGGTGCTGGTGGCTATGACCATTCTGGGGATCGCCATCGTCGCGCTGATGCAGCTCTCCTCCCAGGGCCTCCGCTTGCTGCACCTCTCCGACGACTACCAGCAGGCGGTGACCGTGGCCGACCGCATCGCGCGCGCCACCGACGCGCTCGCGGAGGGCGTGGACGCCGGCCAGGAGGGGCGCTTCCAGTGGGAGCGGCGCATCACCGTGGTGCCGGTACCCGAAGAGCTGACGCCCGGGGCCGGCCCGCAGCTCCGCCTCTACGCGCTCTCCGTGGGAGTGCGCTGGGGACGCGACCGCACGCTCGAGCTGGCGAGCCTGCGCGCGGTCGCGGAGCGTCCGACGAAATGACCCGCCGGGGGAGGGGTGTCCCCGGCTTCACCCTGGTCGAGCTGATTCTCGCGCTCGGCGTCGCGGCGGCCTTGCTGGTGATCACGTTCGGCGGGCTCCGGGTGGGCCTGGCCGCCTGGAACAAGGGCGAGGCTCGGTCCGCCCAGCTCGACCATGCCCGCAGCGTGGTGATCCTGCTCGAGCGCGCCCTGGACGGGGCCTTCCCCTACCGGTTCACGCCGGAGGAGCAGCAGCAGCCGCGCATCCTCTTCGACGGCCGCCCGGATCGGCTCACGTTCGCCACGCTCTCGCCGCCCTTCCCTGCGCCCGCGCCGATCGCGTTCACCGCCGTCAGCCTTTCCAGGGAGCCGGCGGGGCTGACCCTGCGCCAGCAGGTCCTGCCCAACCGGGTCGCCCTCGACCGCCTCGCGCCGATCCTGGTGGATCGAGAGACGCAAGCCGTGCGCTTCCGATATCTGGGTGAGGAGCCCGGCGCCTGGCAGGACGAGTGGGACATGGGCCAGGAGGAGACAGTGCCGCGCGCCGTCGAGATCACTCTGGTGAGCGGGGCCGGCGCGCGCGAGGGCGCTCAGCAAACGCTCACCGTTCCAGTACGAGCCACGGCGCCATGACGCGCGAGCGCGGTTTCGTCCTGCTGGCGGTGCTGCTGGTGCTGACCCTGCTGGCAGTGGTGGTCACCGAGCTCGCCTTCTCGGCGCGCCTCGAGGCCTCGATGGTCCGCTCCTATCGCGACGGGGTGCTGGCCCGCCATCTGGCCGAGGCCGCGGTGCACCAAGCCATGCGCGAGATCATGAGCCCGTCGCAGGTGGCCGCGCTCGACGAAGCGGGCCAGGTCGTCTTCTATCGCGCCCTCCCGGGACAGACGACGCCGACCAGGCTGCCCGCCCTGCCCCGCCAGCGAGTGGCGCTGGGCCCGGGCGAGTTCTCCTATCGCATCGTCGACGAGAGCGCGCGGCTCGCCATCAACAGCGTCGCGCCAGACCGCCTCGATCGCCTGCTGGCCGCGCTGCGGCTTGACCGCACGGAGCGCGACATCATCAGTGACTCGCTCCAGGACTGGCGGGATGCCAACGAGCTGCACCGCCTGCACGGGGCCGAGAGCGACTTCTATCTCCAGCTCCCCGTCCCCTATCGCGCGCGCAATGCCAATCTGCAAGACGCGGCGGAGCTCCTGCAGATTCGCGGCGTCACCCGTGAGCTCTACTTCGGCGCCGAGGACCGCCCCGGGCTGGGCGAGCTGGTCACCGCGGTGGCAGTGAGCTCCGTGAACCTCAACACCGCCTCCCCGCTCGTGCTGAAAGCGCTGGGCCTTTCCGACGCCGAGATCGCCGACGTGCTGCAGACGCGCGTGCGCGCGCCCTACCCGAGCGTCCCGGGCCGCTTCGCCGGGCGAGGCCTGGCGGTGGGCAGCAGTGTCTTCCGCGTCGAGGCCGAGGGGCTCGTGGCCGGAGTGCCGCGGAGCCGCGTCGTGGCCGTCGTCCAGCGCGGCCGCCGCAATGCGCCGCTCGAGGCGACGATCCTCTCCTGGCGACCGGGAGCCGACGAATGACGCCGGCGCGGATCGGCGTCTTCCTTCACGACCGCCGGGTCACCGTGGCCGCGCTCACCGGCCGCGATCGCCTGGAGCACTTCGTCGTCGAGGAGGCGGAGGACCTGGCGCGGACCCTCGCCGCGGAGCTCCGGACGCGCGGCCTCGCGAGTGGCCGGCTCCGCGTGGGCCTCGATCGCCGGCTCGCGGTCGTGAAGGCCATCGAGCTGCCGCGGGCGGACGGCGTCGATGTCGCGAGAATGATCGGGTTCGACCTGGAGCGGCACGTGCCCTTCCCGCCGGACAACACCCGTTTCGACTGGATCGAGCTGCCGAGCAGTCCGGCGGAGCCGCGGCGCGTACTGGCGGTCGCCACCGAGGGGCGCACCGTGGAGCGCCCCCTCGCGCTGCTGGCCGGCGCACGGCGCCGTCCCGCCACCCTGACGGTGGCCTGCCACGGGCTGACTGCCCTGCTTGCCGGCGCGCTTCCGACCCGTCACGCGATCTGGGCGCATCGCCACGACGGGGTGGCCGATCTACTGTTCCTCGACGGCCGGACGCTGCTGACGAGCCGCCAGGTGGCTGCCGCGGATGCCGCGGAGCTCGCGCAGCAGATACGGCGCAGCTTGCCGGTCGTGCACTGGAGTGGCACCGATGACGTGTGGCTCTCCGGCGACGACGCCGCGGCATGGCGAATCGAGCTGAGCGCATCGCTCGGCGTGCCGGTCCCGGCGCCGCCGTACGCGGCCCCCTTTCATTCCCTCATCGCGATGCTGCCCGCCGACAACCAGGGCGCGGGCCTCCTCGCGCTCGCCGTCGCGGCGGGGCCACGAAGCCCGGCCCTGAACCTGCTGCCCGGCCCGGCGCGACCTTGGACTCCCTCGCGGGCCCAGCTCGTGACGGCCCGCACGGTCGCGGTCACGGCGCTGCTCGGCGTGAGCCTGGCGCTCGTGCACGTCATCAGGATCGAGCGCTATGTCGGGCGAGTGACCGCGGAGATCCGCCGCCTGGAGCCGGAGGCGAAGGCGGTCGACAGCCTGACGGACGAGCTCGGCCGGAAGCGCCGGGTGCTGGCCGCGCTGACCGCCGCCGAGGACGGTCGCGTCCAGGCGCTGCCGATGCTGCGGGAGCTCACCGAGACGCTGCCCGCGGGCGCGTGGCTGCAGTCGCTCGTCATGGACCGCCAGGGCGTCGAGCTCACCGGCCAAGCCGACAACGCGAGCACGCTCATCCCGCTGCTCGAGGCCTCGAGCCGGCTCGAGCGCGTGGAGTTCACCTCGCCCGTGACCAAGACGCAGAACAAAGAGCAGTTTCGCATTCGCGCCGCATGGGAGGTCCCTCACCCTCAAACCCCCCACCTTCAAACCCCTCACCCGACCCTCTCCCCAGAGGGCAGGGTGAGGGGGCCGGCGGGAAAGGGGCGGTAGGATGCCGGCGCTCAGCGTGCGCGAGCGGATCGTCATCGGCGCCGGCGCCGCGGTCGCGGTCGTCATCGCCGGCTATCTCTTCCTCGTCGAGCCGCTCGTGATGCGCTCGCGCTCCGCCGAGGCCACCGTGCCGGCGCGTGAGGCCGCGCTCGAGCGGCGGCGGCTACTCGTGAGCCAGCGGCCGCGCCTCACCGAGGAGCTGGTGGCCGTCAACGCGCGCCTCGAGAAGGAGTCCGCGCGCCTGCTCCGCGGCCCGACGCCGCCACTGGCCGCGTCGGAGCTTCAGAGAGTGATCAAGGACCTGCTTCCGGCCGGGAGCGTCGAGATCCGGAGCGAGCGCGTCCTGCCTCCGTCGGATCTACAGGGTCTGCAGGAGGTCGGCATCGAGCTGACCCTCGTCGGCAGCATCCGGGACACGGTCGCCGCGCTCGCGCGCCTGGAGGGCGCCGACCGGCTGCTCGCGCTCCGGGACGTCAAGATCCGGGTGGTCGCGCCCGGGCAGCCACGCGAGCTGCTGACGACGCTCACCGTGGCCGGCTACCTCCTGCCCGGCGCGACGGCTCCGGGCTCCACGGCGACCAAGGTCGACGCGAAGACCTCCGGCGCCTCGGGCGACGACTCTAGCCCGTGACGAGACGGCTCCTTCTTCTGAACGTCGTGGTGGGCCTGCTCGGCTGTGTCTTCGCGGTCGGGCTCACCCGTGAGCTGCTCGCGGTGGATACGCTCCCGAGCCCGCCCGAGCCACGCGGCGCGCGGCCGGCGGCGGTCTCGGCGTCGGCGAGCCCGGCCTCCGCGCCGGCGCCGCCGGCGTATGGCTTCATTGCGGCGAAGAACCTCTTCAGCCCGAGCCGCTCGGAAGCTCCGGCGGGACCGGTCGCCGCCGTGGGCCCCAAGCCACTGCTCCACGGCGTGGTCGTGGACGGTGCGAAGAGCCGCGCGTTTCTGGAGGATCCGGTGGCCAAGCGTACCTTCGGCTACGCCGTGGGCGACACGATCGGCGGGGGCCGAGTCGAGGCGATCGGCGTGGACCGGGTCGTAATTGGTCGGAGCGACGGGCTCGTGGAGGTGCTGCTCCAGGATCCCGCCAAGCCAAAGGGTCCGGCGGCGGCCGAGGCGCGGCCGCCCACTGCGCCGGTCCCCGCAGCTCCGCCGCCGCGAGTGCCCAATCCCGAATCGAGGGTGAGTGAGCGATGATCCGGCCGGGGCGCGGCGCATGCTGGCTCCTCCTGGCGTCGCTCGTGGCGGGCTGCGCTTCCGCGGCCTCGCCGCCAGGCGGCCCGGCGGCCAGCGGCTCACCGGCCGAGCCTGGTCGGCCGCGGGTCGAGATCACGACCGAGCCGGCTCCCGCGCCCACCGCTCCCGCGCCGCCTCCCGCGACCCCGGCGGCGCCTTCGCCGGCGCCCGGGGCCCCGAGGGCCGCGTCGCCTCCGCCGGAGGCGGACGCGGCGGCGTCTCCGCCCGCCGCGACGACCGAAACCTCGGTGGCGCCGGTGGCGCGGCCGCCGAGCCGGCAGCTCGTGCTCAACTTCGACAATGCCGACGTCGAGATCGTGATCCAGGCCGCCGCCGAGATCGTGGGCTTCAACTATGTGCTCGCCCCCACCGCCCGCGGGCGAAAGATCACCGTCCAGACCGTGGGGAAGATCTCCAGCGACGAGGTCTTCGCGGTGCTGCTGACCATTCTCGACGTCAACGGCCTGGCCGCAGTGCGCTCGGGCAATCTCTATCGCATCATTCCGCGCGAGGGCGCGCCCCAGACGTCGGTGAAGACACTCGTCGGCCGCGAGGTCGGGGCCGCGCTGCCTTCCGACGAGGTGGTGACGCAGATCGTCCCGCTCCAGTTCATCAACGCCCAGGATGCGGTGACGCTCCTGCGGCCGTTCGTTCCCGCCCAGGGCGCCATCGCAGCCCATCGCGAGACGAATCTCCTGATCCTCACCGACACCGCGTCCAACATCCGCCGGCTCCTCGACGTGCTGAAGCTGGTGGACGTGGAGGTGGCGCTGAACGAGCTGCAGATCATTCCGCTCAAGCACGCCGACGCCCAAGAGCTGGCGCAGATCCTCGCTCAGCTCTTCGCCAGCGGCCGCCTGGGCGCGGCGCCGACCGTGCCAGGTCCGCCGGCGCCGCCACCCCCGCCCGCGGGCCCGGCGCCGCCGCCGTCCGGGCCCGCGGGCTCGGGAGCGCCGGCCGCCGATCGCCCGCTCATCGTCCCCGAGCGCCGCTCCAACTCGCTCGTCGTTCACGCGCGCAAGCAGGACATGGAGACGATCCGCCGGCTGGTCGAGCGGCTCGACGTGGACATCTACGGCGGGCAGCGCGTCTTCATCCACTTCGCGGAGAACACCAAGGCCCGCGACCTGGCCACGACGCTCGACGCGATCTACGGGCGTGGCGATCGGGGCCCAGCCATCACGGGCACTCAGCAGTACCAGCCCGGCTCCACGAGCATCTCCGGGCCGTCCGGGTCCTACCCGGGCCGGCTCTCCTCCCCACCGCTCTCTCCGCCACCGCTGCTGCCGCAAGCGCCGCCTCTCCTGGCAACGGGGCCGCGCGGCGCGGCCGGGCCCGCCGCCTTCCCGGGCGTCTCCGGCGAGGGCGCGCCGCCCGTCGTGGAGATCCGCTTCGTCGCCGACGAGGTCACCAACGCGATCATCGTGACCACCTACCCGCGGCTCTGGAAAGAGATCGAGGAGACGATCAAGAAGCTCGACAAGATGCCGCGCCAGGTGCTGATCGAGGTGATGGCCGCCGAGGTCACCCTCACCGACGACACCAAGCTCGGCGTCGAGTGGGCCGTCCGTTCCGGGCGCTTCGACGTCAGCTCGTCGCCTTCCGGGCTGATCCCCGGCCGCCCCGCCCCGTCGATCATCCCCTTCGGGGGCGCGGCGCCGGTCGGGTTCAACTTCTTCACCTTCGCGGCCGACAAGTTCCTGGCCGCTCTCAATGCGCTGGCCAGCGAGAACCGGGTCAACGTGCTGTCGAACCCCTCCATCATGACCGCCGAGAACCGCAAGGCAGTCATCAACGTGTCGACGTCGGTGCCCATCGTCACCTCGCAGCAGGTGCCGGTGGCGACGGGCGGCATCACCGGCAACGCGATCACCCAGACCGTGGAGTACCGGGACGCGGGCATCATCCTGACCGTGACCCCGCGCATCGGGGAGCAGGGCACGGTGGCGCTGGACGTCAAGCAGGAGGTCAACGAGGTCGGCGAGAACGAGCCGCCGCCGATCAACTCGCCCCGCTTCACCAAGCGCGAGGCCGAGACCTCGGTGGTGCTGCTGAACGACCAGACGCTGGTGCTGGGCGGCCTCATCCAGAACAAGCGCACCCGCATCCGCGTCGGCATCCCGTGGCTCAGCCGCATCCCGATCCTGGGCTACCTCTTCGGCTCCGTCGAGCACAAGATCGAGAAGACCGAGCTGCTGCTCCTGATCACGCCCCGCACGGTGGGCACCGCGCTGGACGCCGCGCGCATCACCGAGCAGATGCGACGCGTGACGCCGGAGCTGGAGCAGTCGATGCGCCTGGCGCCGCGGCAGGCGCCGGCGACGCCGCCACCACCGCCGCCGTCTCAGTAGGACGCGAACAGCCCCTCTCCCCAGGGGGGAGAGGGAGATGTATCCTGAGGGGCGATGCCTTCCCCCGCCGACGTGAGCACCCGGCTCGATGAGCTACGCGAGCAGATCAACCGCCACAACTACCTCTACTACGCCGAGAGCCGGCCCGAGATCAGCGACGCCGAGTACGACCGCCTCTGGCGCGAGCTGGTGGCGCTGGAGGAGAAACATCCCGAGCTGGTGACGCCGGACAGCCCCACCCAGCGGCCGGGGGGCCGCCGCGCCGAGCTCTTCGCGCCCGTCGAGCACCAGGTGGCGATGCTCTCGCTCGACAACGCGATGGCGCCCGAGGATCTCCACGAGTTCGAGGCGCGGATCAAGCGAGCCCTGCCGGGAGTGGCCTTCGCGTACGTGTGCGAGCCCAAGATCGACGGGCTCGGCGTGGCGCTGCTCTACGAGCGCGGCCGCTTCGTGCGGGGCGCCACCCGGGGCGATGGGCGCATCGGCGAGGACATCACCCAGAACCTGCGGACGATCAAGTCCATCCCGGCCACGCTCGGGGGCCCCCTCAAAGGGGCGACCAAGCTCGAGGTCCGTGGCGAGGTCTACATGCCGCGCGACGCCTTCGCCCGGCTCAACGCGGGGCTGGAGGAGGCGGGGCAGCCCGTCTTCGCCAACCCCCGCAACGCGGCGGCGGGCGCGGTGCGCCAGAAGGATCCGGCGGTGACCGCCGCGCGGCCGCTCGAGATCTTCCTCTACCACGTGAGCGTGCTCGAACCGCCCGCCTTCCACTCCCAGTGGGAGCGGCTCGAGGCCCTGAAGAAGAGCGGCTTCCGGGTGAACCCGCGCTCCGAGCGCTGCCCGGACATCGACGCGGTGCTGGCTTACTTCGGCCGCCTCGAGGCCGAGCGGGACGCGCTCGGCTACGACGCCGACGGCGCGGTCGTCAAGGTGGACGATCTCGAGCAGCAGCGCCGCCTCGGGGCCACCGCGCATCACCCGCGCTGGGCCATCGCCTACAAGTTCGCGGCGCGCCAGGCCACCACGCGCGTGGTCTCCATCACGATCAACGTGGGCAAGTCGGGCGCGCTCACGCCCACCGCGCAGCTCGAGCCGGTGGAGCTGGCGGGCGTCACGGTGTCCAACGTGAGCCTGCACAACGAGGACGAGGTGCGCCGCAAGGACGTGCGGGTGGGCGACACCGTGCTGATCGAGCGGGCGGGGGACGTCATCCCGTACCTGGTCCAGGTCGTCACGTCGAAGCGGCCGGAGCCCGAGCCCGAGCCGTTCCGGATGCCGAGCCACTGCCCGGCGTGCGGCGGTGCCGCCCTCCGCGTCGAAGGCGAGGCGGTGTGGCGCTGCACGAACACCGCCTGCCCCGCCCAGCTCCGGGAGCGCCTCTTTCACTGGGGCTCGCGGCGGGCCATGGACATCGAGGGCCTGGGCGAGGTGATCATCCGCCAGCTCGTGGACCGCGGGCTCGTCCGAGACTTCGCCGATCTCTACGGGCTGTCGGTGGAGACGCTCGCCGACCTCGAGCGGATGGCCGAGAAGTCGGCCCAGAATCTCCACCGCGCCATCGAAGCCTCGAAGAGCCGCGGCCTCTCGCGCCTGCTCAACGCGCTCGGCATCCGCATGGTGGGCGAGCGGGCCGCCCAGCTCCTGGCCGCGCGCTTCGGCACCATGGAGCGGCTGCTCGCCGCCACCGAGGCCGACATCAACGAGATCTACGGCATCGGTCCCCAGATCGCCCAGGCGGTGACCAGCTTCTTCGCCGAGCCGCGCAACCGCGCGACCATCGAGCGGCTGGCCGCGGCGGGCGTGACGATGACCGAGGAGGGCCACACCGAGGGGCCGCGGCCGCTCGAGGGCAAGAGCCTGGTGCTGACCGGGGGCCTCGCCACCCTGAGCCGCGACCAGGCCAAGGACCTGATCATCCGCCTGGGCGGCCGGGTCACCGGCTCGGTGTCGAAGAAGACGGACTACGTGATCGTCGGGGAGGACGCGGGCTCGAAGGCGGACGACGCCAAGCGCCTGGGCGTCGCCACGCTCGACGAGGACGCGTTCCTGAAGCTGGTGGGGCGGGCGTGAGCCGCGCCGTCGTCGCCCTCGCCGCGCTCGCGCTGCTCCTGGGGCTGCTCGCCCCCGGCGCCGCCGCGCAGCCCACCGGGCCGCTCACCCGTGAGGAGGCGCTGGCCGACATCAAGAAGCCCGATCTGGAGGCGCGCCGCCGCGCCGCGGCCTGGTTGGGCGAGGTCGGCCGCTTGGCCGATGCGCCCCTCCTGCTCCGCGCGCTCTCCGACGACGACGAGGTGGTGCGGGTGCTCGCCGAGCACTCCATCTGGAAGGTCTGGAGCCGCTCCGGCGACGCGGAGGCGGACGGCCTGCTCCAGACCGGCATCGAGCAGATGAGCCACGGGGACGGCCCCGCCGCGGTGGAGACGTTCACCAAGGTGATCGAGCGCAAGCCCGAGTTCGCCGAGGCCTGGAACAAGCGCGCGACCGTCTACTTCCTCATGGGCGAGCACGAGAAGTCGCTCAGGGACTGCGACGAAGTGATGAAGCGCAACCCGGCCCATTTCGGCGCCCTGGCCGGCTACGGGCAGATCTACCTCCGGCTCGACCAGCCCGAGCGCGCGCTCGAGTACTTCCGCCGCGCGCTGCGCATCAATCCCAACCTGCGCGGCGTGGCCGAGATGATCCCTCAGCTCGAGGAGTTGCTCACCGAGCGGCGAAAGGGCACTATCTGACGCGACCCCCACGCCAACCCACAACGCCAATCCACAATGGAGGATACGGTGCCCCTCACCACACAAGAGGTCGAAGCCCTCAAGAAGATCACCAGCCCCAGCGTCGCCAACGCGATCGAGACCTTCAAGGTGCGCCCGCGCGAGCAGGGCAACCTCTCCTCGGCCATCCGCGCGCTCTTCCCCGAGATGGGGCCGATGGTCGGCTACGCGGTCCCCTGTATCATCCGGGCCGAGGCCGGGCCCATCGAGGGGCACCGGGCCAGCACCTACGGCTGGTGGGACTATGTCCAGACGATCCCGGCCCCACGGGTGATCGTGGTGCACGACCTCGACGACCCGCGCGGCCAGGGTGCCCAGTGGGGCGAGGTGCAGGCCAATATCCACCGCGCGCTCGGCTGCGTGGGCGTGGTCACCGACGGCTCGGTGCGCGATCTGGACGAGGTGCGCGCCCTGGGCTTCCAGTTCTGCGCCGCCCACGTGTCGGTCTCGCACGCCAACGTGCACATGGTGGACTTCGGCATCCCGGTCAAGGTGGGCGGGGTGTGGGTCAAGCCGGGCGACCTGATCCACGGCGACCAGCACGGCGTCTGCACCATCCCCCACGACATCGCGGCCAAGATCCCCGAGGCCATCGCCAAGGTGGAGGCCGACGAGCGCAAGATCATCTCGGTCTGCCAGAGCCCCGGCTTCACCGCCGACAAGCTCAAGGAGCTCTACAAGCAGATCCGTCCCGGCACCTATTAGTGATCGAGATCCGGCTGCCGCGGGTGGCGGACGAGGTGGGCTGCACCACGCTCGCCGCCCAGGTCATCGGGGAGGAGCGCGCGGGCGCCTTCATCCGCTCCCACATGGAGCGGCATCACCTGGTCGTGGCGGAGGCGGAGGGCGAGGTGATCGGCTTCCTCGCCTACCGGGTCGACTTCTTCCAGTGCACGTTCGTCAGCCTGGTCGTGGTGCGCGAGGATTTTCGCCGCAAGGGCATCGCGCGCGAGTTCTTCAAGTCGGTGGAGGCGGTCTCGCCCACCCCGCGCCTGTTCTCCTCCACCGAGGAGACCAACGTCGCCTCGATCCGGATGCACACCGCGCTCGGCTTCACACCCAGCGGCCACATCGACAACCTGCCTCAGGGCGTCCGCGAGCTGCTCTTCTACAAGCGCGTCCCCCCGCGCGGCGCCTGACCCCACGGAGGAGCCCATGTCGGAGAAGACGACCTTGCTGAGTGAAGCGGAGGCCGAGTTCATCGCCTTCAAGCGGGCGCTCGCGGGCTTGAGCGAGCCGCAGATGCGCGAGGTCTGGCTCGGGACCTGGAGCGCGCGCGACGTCGTCGCCCACATCTCGGGCTGGCACCGCGAGTTGGGGCCGGCCCTGGGGCGCATGCAGAAGGGCGAGCGCCCGATTCCCGAGGGCGTGTCCTATGACGACGTCGACGCGTGGAATGCCCGCTTCACCGATGCCAGGAAGGCCGTGGCCACCGCCGACATCCTCAAGGAGCTCGACGCCTCCCACGCCGCCTTCATGCAGGCGGCGGCCGGCGTGCCGGACGAGCGCTACGTGCCGGGCAAGACCGCCCACAAGATCGTCGACTTCAACAGCCGGCATCACTATCACGAGCATCGCCAGCAGATCGAGGAGTGGCGCAAGCGCAAGAGCGTCTAGTGAAGGACCAGGACGAGGCAGTCAGGAGCAGGTGGCGAGCCAGCGCGGCAACTGTCCGATTCTTGCGGAAACATGCCAGTGCGCCAGGCCGCACATTCACCGCCGCACGTCCTACAGACAGGTGACGTATCCTCGGTGATCCTTGGAGGTGCGGCATGAACAGGTTGGTAGCTGCCGTCATGCTTTTGTTCGGTGCGGCCCAATTCGCTCACGCGGCCGAGCACGTCTATGTGACGTCGGCTGGACCGGACAGGTACAAGGTATCCGTCGAGCGCGAGTACCTCAAGACGCAGTACTGCTATGAACGAGCCGACCATACCGCCGCGATCATCGATGGCCGACGCATCATCTTCGTGGACAGCGGCGACGCCTGCAACATTGAGGAGGTCGTAAGGGGACACTAGGTTAGGCGTTTCGCGAGGTACTTCGGGCTGGGTAGTGGGCCCGCCTGGTCGTTGACGGCATCGTGGTCCCGGGCTAGCATCACGATCCCCTGACTCGTTGTCCCCGAACTCCTTTGTGTTTCCTACGCTCCGGCGGAGCGAGGTGATAGGCTCGCCGTCGTGGTGAGTGCGCCCCGGTCGTTGAGCTCGACGCTCGTGTTCTGGTGGGGCGTCTGTCTCGTCATCCAGAGTGCCGAGCGCATGTTCCTGGTGGCCACGACCATCACCCGCGAGCCGCCGACCGCCGCCACCCTCGCCACGACCCTGAGGGCAGGATTCCGTGCGGATCTCATGGGCGCGGCCGGCGGGATCGTCATCGCCGTGGTCCTCGGCCTGGTCATCGGCGCCGGCCTGGCCATCGCCAACCGCTGGCGCAAGGGCCAGGCGGTCCCGGGGTCGCCGTGGAATGTCGGTATCACGGTTGGCGGCGTCGTGGTGGCGCTGCTGATGCTGGCGGTGGCGACGGCGGACATGGGGTACTACCGCTACAGCCAGCGGCGTGTGGATACCGTGTTCCTGGAATCCGTGATCGACGTGTTCTCGCCGCCGACCCGCGCGCGTCTGGACAGCGGCCCGGCCGACCGCCAGACCGCTGCCCAGCTGGCGGACGGCGCCAGGTGGGTTGGGTACGCGGTGACGTTCGCGGGCGCCATGGCCGCGGCCATCGTGGCGTGGTGGCTGGCGTTCACGCGGGCGGCCGGGCCGCTGCTGCGCCGCTGCATCGCGGCGGCGCCGCGGACCAGCGCGGCCGTGCTGGTGCTGGCGCTGATCGCCACGGGCACCAGTTTCGACCTCGACTCCAGGCTCGAAGTCCACCGCGTTTCGGTCGTGAGCTCGACGTACTACATGCTGGCCCAGAATCCATTCTGGTCCATCTGGAACACCCTGGAGCAGGTGATCGGGGCGCGGGTGGCCGGCACCGAGGCCGCGTTGCTGCGGACGGTTCCGGAGGAGACGGCCGTCCGAGTGACCCGAGAGACGGTGGCCCCGGGCGCAACGTTCCCGTCGCCGCGCTATCCGCTGGTCCACACCACGGTGGGCGATTCGGGCGTGCGACTCGGGCGACCCGACCGGCGTGATGGCCGGCGTCCCACCATCCTGGTGATCTTCGTCGAGGGACTCGATCGGCGGTTTCTGGGCCGGACGGTCCGCGGCATCCGTGTGACACCGTTCCTCGACCGCCTCCGCGGTGAGACCGTCTACTTCGAGCACTTCTTCTCGAATGGCTCCTCGACGTTTCACGGCCTGTTCGCCTCGTTTTGCTCCGCGCTTCCGCGCTTTGGCTTTTCGCCCATCCGGACGCACTACGGGAGCGACTTCCTCTGCTTGCCGGAAGCGCTGAAGCGTGGCGGGTACCGGAGCGAGATGATCATCGGACAGGGTCGCGACCGGGGCCAGTCCCACCTGGGGCTGTTCATGGCGCGCAACCGCCTGGACGCCCTCCACGACGAAGGGAATTTCGCGCCCAAGACGCCCCGGAACCGGCTCGGCGTCCTCGACGGCGCGCTGTTCGATCTCGTGCGCTCACGCGTCGAGACCCTGCACGCCGCCGACCGGCCCTTTTTCCTGGCGACCCTCACCACGGGCACCCATCATCCGTTCCAGGTTCCCCAGGACCATCCGGAGGTGCGAGCGCTGCGCGAGCAGTCGGATGGCTACGTGACGGCGATGCGCTACCTCGACATCGAGCTCGAGCGATTCTTCTCGGGACTGCGCCGCGATGGGCTGCTCAGGAATACCGTGGTGCTGATCCTGGGTGATCACGGCCGGCACGGAAGGACCCGACGTACCGACGCCGAGGCGATGGTCGGAGATTTTCTGGCCCCGCTGTTCGTGTGGATGGACGAATCACTGGGCGACCCGACCATCTTTCGACCACGGACGGTCTCGCCAGTGGCCAGCCAGGTCGACCTTCTGCCCACCATTCTGTCGATGACGGGTCTCATGCCCGCGCTCACGCCGTTCGTCGGCCGCGACCTGAGCTGCGCCTTCGTCCGGGATTGTCTGGCGGACAACGTCGCGTACCTGAGCAACGTCACCGAGAACCTGCTCGGCCTGGTCGACCGCGACGGGATCTGGATGTATCCGGTCCGGGCGCGGACGGGCCACGAGATGGATCTCGGGGTGACCGGAGCGTCCCGTGAGCGCGCGGTGACCGACCCCCAGGTGGCGCCACGGCAGCAGCGCCTGCTGTCCCTCTATGTGACCGGCAACCTGCTCCTCGTGCGAAACCGGCTATGGTCCACCCGGGAGTTCTCGGACCCGGGTGACGGCGTCACCGCACCTTCTCGACCCACGCCCTGAGCGTCGTGATGATCTGCGGGTTGAACTCGCCACCGGACGAATTCGCCTTCGCCCAGTACTCCGGCAAGTGCCGGCTGGCGAGCGGCGACTGTGCCATCGGCTCCTGTACATGAGATCCAAAGGGGCGGCCACGATCACATCGCACTTGAGCGCGACCGCCCGCGGCAGTTAGGCCTAGCGCCGTCGCCTGCTCTTCGGCTTAGCCTTCGACGCCCGGTTGGTTGCTCGTTTCGATGCGGCGGGAGGAGCGGGGGCGGACTTCCTCACATCAACCACGACTTCATGCCACCAGTGCTCGGCTGGTCCGCTCTCTAACCCGTCGAGCCGCCCGCGCGTCGCGGCGAATTGCGGGTCGTGGTGCCAAGCCTCCCAATCGGCCCGAGTCTTCCACGTGCCGACGATCACTCGCCGGTCTGGCTTATCGGATTGCCGGAGGAGCTGTCCTCCCACCCAGCCCGGTCGCTTCTTCGCGGCCGACAGACGCGTGCGCATCGCGGTGTCCCACTCACCTCCAGCCCCTTCTTTCAGGTGTACATGCGTAACGATAGTCATCATCGAGTTGGTCCTCCTTGGACCTAAATCGAGCGTGATTCTTTCGCCGGCAGGCCGCCCTCTTCCACATACTCTCTCGTCCAGTAGATCCCGGGCAGCCGGTATTTCAGCGCGGCCTCGACGAACCGCCTGCGGTGCACCAGCACGGATCTGGCCCGTCGTGCGCTTCATCCAGCCGGCACCGATGGCGGCGCTATCGTAGCCGAAGAGCGGCGACTCGACCAGAGCGCACTGTCGACTTGACAGCGGTAAGGTACCGGTGGACAGTCCTCGGAGCATCGTGAATCGAACTGCTCGCTTGTGGAACGTCAGTCGACAAAGGAGGGCCCACCATGAACCGGCCGGGACTCGTGGCGCTATCGTGCGTTATATTGCTCGCGTCGGCCGACTATGCTGCCGCGCAGGTTGCCGGCTCGACCCGCCTCGGTGTCGCTGTCGAGGAGATGAGGGCGGTGGCAGTCGGGTGGAGCGCGAAGAAGCAGATCCTTCGCCAGTCTGTCTATAACGAGCAAAACCAGAAGGTCGGGACCATCGACGACCTCATCATCGCTCCCGACACCTCCGTATCGTTCGTGATCGTCGGTGCAGGAGGGTTCGTGGGCCTCGGCAAGCACGACGTGGCGATTCCGGTGAATCAGTTGAAGCAACAGGACAACAAGTTCGTGCTGCCCGGCGCGACTAAGGACGCGATCAAGGCCCTGCCGAAGTTCGAGTACGCCAAGAAGTAGCGTTTCGGCCGGGCAGCGCCACGAGCGTCGGCTGGTCAGCACGACGGGGCCACGAATGCAGTGTATCGGCAGGAAGGTCCGCCTTCGCGCTTTGCCTGGCGCTGGCGATCGGCGCGTTCCTCTCGGCCTGCCTGGTCACCGAGACGCGCTGCCGGAACATCTGGAGCGCTACCTGAGATCGGGCTAATCTAGGCGGCGCCATGGGGGCGATTCGCGAGCTGGCCGAGCGGTCCTGGTCGGGTGGAGTGGAGCCTAGCCTGTTCTGGAAGCCGACCGGTCTCAGCGAGGAGATCGGCCCCGGGGTCTTCTTCCTGCACGCCTTCGCCAACGTCACCGTCGTCCGCACCGGCAGCGGTCTCGTGCTGGTGGACACCGCCAACTACGCGGCGCGCGCGAAGACGTTCGCGGCGGTGCGCGCCATCGATCCCGCGCCGCTCCACGCCGCCATCTACACCCACGGGCACGCCGATCACGCCTTCGGGCTGCCGCCCTTCCTCGCCGAGGTGACGGAGAAGGGCTGGCCTCGCCCGCGCATCGTGGGGCATCGGAGCGTGGCTGCCCGCTTCGACCGCTACCGCGCCACCGCGGCCTACAACGGCCTCATCAACGCGCGACAATTCTCCATCGCCGCGTCGTGGCCGACCGAGTACGACTATCCCGACACGACCTACGATCAGGCGCTCGCCCTGCGGACCGACGGCGCGGTCCTCGAGCTCCAGCACGCGCGCGGGGAGACCGACGACCACACGTGGGTGTGGTGGCCGGAGCAGCGGATCCTCTGGACCGGCGATCTCTTCATCTGGGTGGCCCCCAACGCGGGCAATCCCCAGAAGGTGCAGCGCTACGCCGCCGACTGGGCGGCCGCGCTGCGCGAGATGACCTCGCGGGGCGCCGAGCTGCTCATCCCCGGGCACGGGGCGCCGATCTTCGGCGCCGGGCGCGTGCGGCAGGCCCTCACCGACACCGCGGAGTGGCTGGAGTCGCTCGTGAGGCAGACCCTCGCCCTGATGAACGCGGGCGCCACGCTCGAGCAGGTGCTCCGTGAAGTGCGGCCGCCCGCGCATCTGGCCACGCGGCGATACCTCCAGCCCGTCTACGACGAGCCCGACTACGTGGTGCGCAATATCTGGCGGCTCTACGGCGGCTGGTACGACGGTGCGCCCGCGCGGCTCCAGCCGGCGCCGGACGCCGAGATCGGCCGCGAGATGATCGCGCTGGCGGGCGGCGTCGACGCGCTGATCACGCGCGCCCGCGCGCTGGCCGCGGCCGGACGCCTAGCGCTCGCGAGCCACCTCGTGGACTGGGCCACCGCCGCCGAGCCCGACCACCGCGACGCGCACGCGGCGCGCGCCGAGATCTACGAGCGCCGCGCGCAGGGGGCCCGCGCGCTCATGACCCGCGGCATCTTCTCGGCCACCGCCCGCGAGTCCACCGAGAAGTCCCGCGTCGACGATCCCCTCTCCCCTCAGGGCAGAGGGCCAGGGTGAGAGGTGGTCGTGGCCACCACGTATCGCCTCAGCCCAGGCCGTCGTGCCGCCAACCGCCTGGTCCGCCTCCTCCTGAAGCTCGGCCTGATGCCCGGCCCAACGTACTTGCTCACGGTCTCCGGCCGTCGCACCGGGCGGCCGATGTCCACGCCGGTCACGCTCGTCGTGGAAGGCAACAACCGCTGGCTGGTCGCCCCCTACGGCGACGTCGCCTGGGTCCGCAACGCCCGCGCCGCCGGCCAGATCACTCTGAGCCGAGGCGGTCGCTCCGAAACCCTCTCGATCCGCGAGCTCGACGCCACCGACGCCGCCCCCGTGCTTCAGCGCTACGTAACGCGCGTCCCCATCACGCGCCCCTACTTCGACGCCAAACCCGACTCCCCGCTCACCGCCTTCGAAGCCGAAGCCCCCCGCCACCCCGTCTTCGCCCTGGCCTAGACGACTTCGTCGGTGCGCGACAATACCTCGCCGAAGCGGGAGAGGGCGGGAGGCGGCAGGGACTTGTAGATCTCGGCGATGCGGAGATTGATCTCGCGGTTGGCGAGGGCGAAGAGGCTTCGGCCCTCGGCGTCGCCTTCCACGAGGAAGGGACCAAGGCGGTTGACCTCGAGCACCCAGAGAGCCTGGGCGATGCCCAGCTCGCGGAGCCAGTGCACCTCGCGTACGCGGGTGATGCCCCGGCCGTACGCCGCGCCCATGCCGTAGCCCACCGTGGTGAGG
>Ga0207646_10003042_pt1 | contig 19296 bp, 16 predicted proteins | sample KBSK5502metaG_FD_184343 | JGI IMG/M metagenome (GOLD analysis project Ga0207646, IMG submission 184343) | Corn, switchgrass and miscanthus rhizosphere microbial communities from Kellogg Biological Station, Michigan, USA - KBS K5-50-2 metaG... | ecosystem: Host-associated > Plants > Roots >...
CGTTGATCCACCAGCGATGTCAACCCCTCGCAGGGGTAGTAGATACGCCGGCCTGAAGTTGCCGATTTGAGTAGCACCGAACAAGTGTTGGTGCTTCCGGACATGCGACGAGTCTTGCCGGCACCTAAGGGTTTTGCCGGATGTGCAGCGGGCAGGCCACGGGGTATGCTCCGTGCAGGGCTCGCCCAGGGGCAATGGCAGGTCTGGAGAGACAGCGATGCCAAAGAACGACGCGGGCGACGGGCGGCGCATGGCACTCGAGGAGTTTCGTGGGCCCGGGGCGCCTGCAGTGCTGAGTCGGCGCGCCTTTCTCGGGCGCGGCGTAGGCGCGGCAGTTCTCTTGCTTGGGACCGAGATGGTGTCCGGGCGCCGACATTTGCTCGATCTTTTGCCAACCCCTGCGGATGGTGGTGGGTCGGCAACTTTTTTCCTGTACGGGCTGCCAACATCCGATGCCAAGCTTCCGGGCGCGATCCGATCAGCCGTCGCAGACGGCGCAACCCTGCGCTTGGCGTCGATAGCATCAGAACTCGCGGCGCTGCCGATCAAGTCGCCTGATGGCGGTTGGCTTGCCCTCACCTCCATATCTCAAGACGGTGCTGACGCTGCGTTGACCGTGTCGCTCCTGGACACAACCACCGGCACGACGTCACTGCGTCGCACGTGCAAACTCCCCAACGTGCCCGCCGACGCGAGCCTACTCGTCACGCCAGCGTGGGCGGTCGACTCGACGGTGCTGTGTTTGGTCTTGTCGATCACCGTGCCGACGTGGACAGGGCTGATCACGAAGGTCGACCCCCTCACTGGTGCGGGAGTCGATGTGCAAACAGCGAACTGGCGATCGCATCATGAACTCCTGTACTTCGACGGCAAAAAGGGTGACTTCATCGGGCCGCTCGACCTTGATGACGCTCCCTCCCTCGCGTCGGTCAATGCCGTGGCTACCGACAAGGAGCTGTTCCTGTGGACAATCGATGAACCGGCGTCATTTATTCGAGAGAAGGGCAGCGACGCGGCCCCCAGCACGCGGCTATCCGTGTTTTCCCTCGGTTCGGGGAAGCCGGGCCGTGTCATGTCTGCCCCTGGACCGTGGCCCGTGAATGGCGAACCCGTTCTGCCGCTTGGCACAGGCCAGGTCGGTCGCCTTGTGTACGGGACGGATCTGCACGTCTACTCGTCGACCGACGACAGTATTCAGGGGGTCAACTTCCCGCAGTTGACAGTTGCTGCGAGGCCGTCAGCGCCAACAATCGAGTCGCGGAAAGACGGCACACTGTTCATCTCAGCGCCGGTCCTTGGGCAGGCGTTGATTGTCGACCCAGCGAAGGAGTTTTCGATCATCACGTCGGTGAGCTATCCACCGCCCCTATATGCGGGCGGGGCCCCTGACAGCAAGGCAGCTCTGTCCGCTTCCGGCGACACCCTCTATGTTCTCGGCGATCCTCAGACGGGCGGTCTGGCCGCATACGACACGGCCTCAGGAAAGATTCGAGACGCATTCGCTAGCGCCCAGCAGTTCTCAGGTGTTCAACTTCTGCAGGACGGCAACATCCTCGCAGTGGCTCCCGATGCCCCGAGGCTCGGCGTTTTCGGGCCCGACCTGAATTCGATTTTCTCAGCCGATACGGACATCGACGTCGTCGCGATCTTCTAGTTCGGGTCCCACCTCGCGATAGCCAGAGGAGAGGTGCGATATGGCCGAGAGCGGATACGACACAGCCAGCTACATCTATGACGTGCGTGTGGCTGCGGACGCCACCTATGGCTCACCAGACTATTGGCTCCGCTACTTCACCCCGAGTCCGAACGGCACGGTCGACCTCGGTTCAGCTCACGCAAACCACGAGTGCCGAGACGATTGGGACAGTGGTGCGAAGCACCTGAGTCCAATCACCTCCCCCACCCAGTCTCGCCTCGGCGGAACTTCCGCTCAGGGTCTCGCCGACGCCCAAGCCTTTGTGAACGCCCTCCAAAACGTGTACGTCTGGGTGACGCCTCTCCTCCTACCAACGAATGACACGCTGCGCTGCTGGTTAGACCAAGAGTCGAGCACATCGATGAGCGCGAATTATTGGGCGGGGTGGTCGAACTACATCAACGGGTACACCTGGCCTTCTCACGGCCAGCCGTTGTATGCCTGTCTCTACTGCAACCCGTGCCATGGGGCGGGTCACAACTGCACAACTATTGCCGGGACAAACTGTTTTGCGATTTGGTCGTCGACGCCCGAGATATGCGGATACTCGATGAACAACCTTCCCGCGTTCAATCCAAACAAGTGTTCGGCGTGCATTGCGAATCCTCCCGCTTCGTTGCTATGGCAGTTCGCGGAGAAAGGCGTCTGCAGCTTGTCAGTCAATATCGACATGAACGAAGGCACGCTCACTCCGTACTCGTTCTACCTCAACGCAAGGCCTTGAGCTTCCGCAGCCGCTGCTAATCCCCGCGAATGAGCCGGACCCGGAGACTCAGGGGGTCACGAGTTTCCAGTGAATGACCGATGGACCATTTAGCAGCCACACGTCGTCGCCGTCGACGGCGATCCGCCCGCCGGTGTCCCCGACTTCGGTGCTGCCAACCACGCCTCCTGCTTCGTCGATCCTGAGCAACACCTCTGACGAGGAGCCTTGGTAGACGAGCGCAAGCAGGGCCTGCCCGTCCGCCGCTGCAGCCTGGAGAGCTGGTGTGGCCGTGCGAGTGACGGTATGCCCTGATGAGTCGATGGTCTGCACCCAGTCCGCCGCAGTGAGCCACGCGCCCTCAGCACCCGCGACGAGCCCGGTCACCTGATCCGCATCGGCCAGGTTCGTCTGGCCAAGGATCGAGAGATCGGTGGGATCAAGGCGATAAAGCACATCATTGCCGGCCGCACCAACGGTCAGCAGAAGGCCGTCCGGGCCGTGGGCGAACGAATTCACAGCCGGCTCACCAAGCGTCAGACTCGCGCCCGGAATGGCAGTTGTGGACCGGATTGCAAGTGAGTTCGGGTCAACCCGAAGAACTCGGTCTGCGAGTGCCACCCAGACATTGTCGGCATCGGCGGCTAAGCCGATCACCGCTCCGCGGAGCTTCTTCCGAGCGGTCACGGATAGAGTTGCACTATCGAGCCGGATAATCTCGTCGGCCTGGTCGGTAAAACGCGAAATCACACTTGTGCCGATGTACAGCGACGACCCGTTCACAACGAGGCTCGAGTAGTAGGCGGCAAGCGGATCCTGGACAAGTTGGTTCGTGACGGTGCCATTCGGATCGATCCGGAAAATCACGGCGCTTCCGCCTGACGACTCGACTCGTACGCCGAAGAGGCGGGATTCTGACGCGGCCATCAGCTCAGCCTCGAAGTCGTAGACGGCCACCTGTTTGACCGAATCAGGTAACACGGGGTTGGCCGAAATCGACGGTATAGCTGAAGGAGTGGTTTCGGTAGGCGTGGCGGGCGTGCTTGGTATTGGCTTTGGAGACCCAGAGGCCGCGGCGGCAGGTCCGCGCAATGGGGGCAGGCCAGCTGAAACAATCGCGACTATTACGATCACTAGGACGGCGGCCGCGATCGCCCCCCCGAGGCCTACGTCTGCGAACGAGCCTCTGCGCGCGGCTCGGTGCGGATGGCTGGTTGGGATCAAAGCCAGACGCGTCCGGAGACTATCTGGAGCAGGCTGGGCGGCAATCCGTCGTGCCGCGGCGCGGACCGCCTCCTCAAAGCGATCGTCACTCATCGCGTTACCTCGCGGGCGTCTGCATCCACCGCGGCGCGCAGCGCCCGTAGTGCAAAGTGGAGTCGGCTCTTCACAGTGCCCGTCCGCGCGCCTGTCCGCTTCGCGATCTCGTCGAGCGAGCAGTCGGCAAGATATCGAAGTCCGACAACAGCACGATGGTCCGGCGACAGAGCCAGCATCGCCCGCTCAAGCGCATCGCTTAGTGCGATTGCACTTGCAGGGTCCGGCGTGTGGAGACGTTCCGTATCGGAGCCCGTGATCGGGCGGACCCGGTGCTGACGCAGGCGATCTCTGCAGCTGTTCACGACGATTCGCGAGAACCACGCATCGAAACGAGCCGGATCTCGTAGGTCGGCAAAGTGTTGCCAAGCACGTAGGGCCGCGTCGTTAACCGCGTCCTCCGCTTCCAACAGGTCGCCTCCCAGAATGAAGGTAGCGACCCGGTAGGCGACATCGAGTTCAGGCTCAACGAGGCGTGCAAATGACGCGGCCGGGTCGTCGGGGGAAGTAGGACGGTATCCCTCCCCGGTCATGCGGCTATCTCGCAAGGCGCCGTAGTCCACATCCGATAAGACTGGTATTAGGGTGCGCTGGTTCAATCCACGCGATTTGTGCGGCCTTGCGGTCGCGGTTGAACACGACAGCCGGTAAGAGGCTGCTCGAAACAAGCAAGTCGCAGCCTAGCCACGCCGGCGAAGGCCTACTCGTTTGTGCCCCTTACCGCTGATGATGCTCCCGATGCGCCAGGTCGCGCAGTGTCTCCCACCACATCGGGTGCGGCGTCACGTCGCCAGCCTTGACGCGCCGGACGTAGCCGCTCGACAGCCCGGTGGCCCGCACGACCTCCGCGGGCGTGACATCGGCCAGGCCGGGCAGGATCTCGCGCGCGAACTCACCCATGTCCTCGGGCCAAGGGTTTGTCCTCCGCCACGCCTGCGCCGCGCGAAGCAATTCGGTCCCTCGCGTCCCGATGCGGTGGCGTCCCGCCTGGGTGAGCTCCCGGTGGAAGCCCACGGCGCGCAGCGCATCCAGCGTTGCGGCGCCGGCGGTCGCGAGGTTTGCGGCCTGGTCGGCCGCTGCGACCGCCGCGCACGCGTCCGAGCAAGCGCGCTTCTGGCCCACGGTCGGTGCCCCGCAGGTCGCGCAGCGGCGAGGGACCGCGCCCACGGCTGACCGCGCCCGCCTGGCGCGGGCACCCTGCGGCCGTGAGGCAGCCCGCCGACGGCCGGTGATCGGCGTCGGGGGAGCCGGCCGGGCTGGGTCGGTCAGGAGCTGTGCGACGTCCTCAGCCACGAGCCCGACGGCCCGAGCCCAAACGGGTGAGGTGGCGGCGAGATCCCGAGCGAGGTCAGGCGTGATCCGGCACGCGCCCTGTCGCGTCTCGTGGAAGTCGGCTGTCGCGAAGAACCGGTCTGCCAACAGGTCGAGGACGAACCGGTCGACCAGCGGCCGGACCGGCTCCATGAGGTCAGCAGCGAGCGAGTCCCGACTGTCCTGGTCGGCGTGGAGCACGCCGAGGCCGGGGTCGAGCCCAACGATCCGGGCCGCGATCGCGGCCTCGCCCTCGAGCAGCGCGTAGAGGTAGTTGAGGAGGGTGTTGGCCGGGTTGGTCGCGACCCTGGGCGAGCCCGTGAGCGCCGAGGCGCGGCCGCCGAAGGTCCGCCAGTGCTCGGGGACGACGCCCGGGTCGCGCCGCGCGAACCGGACCGGCACCGCCGACCACGCCGACCAGTACGCCGCTGCCGCCGCGGCCTCAGCCCTCCTGATCTCGTCGCGCCCGACGGCGACGTGGACCGCTGCGGCCGCGACCTGGAGCGACCGGATGGCGACGTCGGCGACGGGCGCCAACCGATCGACCGCCGATAGGGTCTCGGCCTGGGCGGCGACCTTCTCCGCTACGAGCCTGCGGGCGACGTCGTCGCCCTGCGGCGTGTCGAGGGCGGTCGCCTGGGCCCGGCGCAGGCCCGGTCGGTCAGAGCCCTGCGGACCGAACACCGCGAGGACGCGGCCATCCTCGTCGATCTGCAGGTAGCCCGCGCCGACGTCGGCCAGCCAGCGGATGGCGTCGAGCGTGACCGTACCGGTGTGGCCCAGGACGACCAGCCGCCTGAGGCGACCGGTCGCCCGGTGAACGATCGCGTCGCGGCGGGCCCGGCCGATCCCGTCGGCGACGTGCAGCCGGCCGCGCCAGACCCTGACGGAGAGGCCGTAGCCCGAAAGGACGAGAATGCCGCGGTGAGGGGTCAGCTCGGCCGGCCACGCCGGCGACGGGGTAGCCTTTGTGCGCATGCGGACTTACCTCCGGGTGCACGCCTCAAGGATCGTTAGCCCGGTCCTTGGGGCACTTCCACGTGCAGAATTTTCGCCAGCGCTGTCAGACCGCGCTGAGCTCAGCGCAAATAGCGGAGCGTCCGGGCTCCGGGCTGCTGGGGCGTCAATACGTGTGCCTCGAGCGCAGCGGCGGCAAACGGGTACTCCCTCAGCGCCAGGAACGAGACCGCGATGAGCGCCGCGAGCTCGGACGCGGCCAAGCGGCGGACAATGTCCGGTACCTCGCCCGAAGAGAGATAGATACCAACCTCGGTCGCAAGTGCCCGCGCCGCGAGGAGGTCTCCGTCGGTCGAGCTATTGATCATGTCGCGCACCCTGCGTGGATCCCACAACGTGGCAACGAAGGGAAGCTGCGTGGTCTCATCCGCCGTGAGGCCGCCGAGCCTCCCGAGGGCCTCTTGCCCACGTGGGTCTGCTTCACCCTCCAGCCCGCTGCCAAGTGCCCGCGCGACGTAGTCGGAAAGGCCGACCGTAACGTCGGCTGCCTCGGACGGCCCGGCGACGAGCCCTGAAGCGAGAAGTGGGCGGAGGAGCGCTTCCGCGGCAGTTCCGATCGCGTCTGTCGGTGAGTCGAGTAGTTCGCCTCGGCGAGCAGCAAGCGTCTTTCCGAGGCGCTCGAATCGTCCCAGATCCGCAGCGTGGCCAAGTCCGCGACGAACCGCTGTAGAGCTCACCGGGAAGCCGGCGAACCACAACCGGAGCGCGACGACGTCGAGGTCCCGAATGTGCTCGGTGAAATGAACCCGGCACAACTCAAGAAGGGCACGACCTGTGTCGGCAGACGAGACGATCGCTCGACGCCCGAAGCCGTAGTGGATAGCCGCCGCCGGCGGGACGAGGCCGCGCTTCGTCCAGTAATGGACCGCGGGCGCCGTTACGCCGGCGAAACCATGGTCTCGGGCGAATTTGGCGAGATCTTCGTACCGCCGCGCATCGGCCATCCCGGCACGCTAGCGCACAGCGGGTAATTTCACCCACCCTCAGATCGGCCGCGGTCCTGTTTGCTGGATTCCCGCAGGCGCCCGCCCGATTGGCGCCCTGCCAGCTAGGAGGAACCGTGCAAAAGCACCGCCGGACTCGCAAGCCACTCGACCGGGACTCGTCCGCGCGCGAGCGAGCGCTCGACGCCCTCGCGTTGGCCCGCCGGGAGGGATTGTCCCTCCGAGCCGCATCGGATCTCGCGCGGACCGATCCGCGGACCGTGCGGCGGCACGCGGGTCAGGCCTTCCGCAAGCGCGGCTCGCGCTGGGTCCCAACCCCGTATGACCGGATACCACGCCCGATGACGGCGGTGACCCCGGCAGGGCCCATCCCCGTAGTTGTCCGGGACTCGCGGACGGCGTCCCTCCTCGCGGAGCACGCCAACGCCGTGGCCAAGTACATCGAGCTCGGCGACGAGGAGCCCCTCGGGCACCTGCGGCGCCGGGTCGTCCGGATCCGGGGCCAACCCGTGGTTCTCGAGACGGACCCAGCGCGGCTCGACCGGCTTGCCGCCGGCCACGAGCTGCACTTCGAGCTCTATCGCCATTAGCCAAGGAGTTCCCCAATGGACCCTGACATCACCGCACTCCGACGCGAAGGCCGGAAGCGGCTCGCTGCGGACGTCGCCTGCGAGGCGTGCGGAACGACCATGCACGTCTCGCTTAGGAACGCGCGGGCCCTCTGCTACGCGTGCCGACGTACGGCGGGCGGGGCGAGACCAGTTGAGCGCGACCACATCGCCGGCCGCGCCAACCTCGGCGGGCTCCTGATTGACCTCCGCGCGAACGACCACCGGACGGTCACTGAGCTGCGCCTCCGCATGGGCGTCGACAGGTGGCCGCCGGCAGCGGGCGACCCGCTCCTGGTCCTCGCGCACGTCCTCGCAGGCCTTGCATCGCTCATGTTCCTCTTCGCCCAGTGGCTCGTTGCGCTCGCCGCGGACGCCGCCGCCCGCCTTGGAGCCGCTGGCTGGGAGGGGGCGCCTCCGGCGCCTGTCGTCGCGTGACGGCGCGACCCGGCGACGCCGTCCTCGAGACGCGGGTCGCCGTCCGCGCCTATGCGCCCCGGACTCGCGAGAGGCCCGAGCCCCGCGTATACGACGCTGCGCGGCTGGCCATCGTCCTCGACACAGAGACCCGGACCGACCACGCCCAGGCGCTCCTCGCCGCCAGCTACCAGATCCGCGAGGTCAGTGGCAAGCTCCGTCAGGAGGGCCTGATCCACGGCGAGGTGACGGTGGCGGAGATGGCCATCCTCGAGCAATACGTCGCCGACCACCCGTCAGCGAACGGCGGGCACCTCCGCTTGCACAGCCGCCGGACGTTCTTGCGCGAGGTCTTCTGGCCGATCGCGTACAAGAGCCGGGCGCGGGTCGTGGGCTTCAACCTGCCGTTCGACCTGTCGCGGCTTGCATACGCCTGGAGCCGCGCCCGGGACGGCGGTTTCCGGCTCGAGCTGTTCGAGTCGATCGACGCGGACGGCGTGATCTGGCCTGACCGGTACCGCCCGGCGATCCGGATCAAGACGATCAGCTCGCGCCAGCAGTTCATCTCGTTTGTCGCGCCGGCGACCCTCGACGCGGGCGCCCGCGAGGACGGCCGCGTGTACCGGGGCAGGTTCCTCGATCTGCACATGCTCGCCTACGCCCTCACCGACAAGTCGCTCTCGCTCGACCGCGCCGCCCGTGAGTTCGGGCTCGAGGTCGGCAAGGGCGCGGTCGCTGAGCATGGGCTCCTCACACCTGAGTACATCGACTACAACCGCCGCGACGTCGACGTGACGTGGGCGCTCCATCAGGCGCTCGTCGCCGAGTGGGACCGCCACCCGATCCCGCTCGCGCCCGAGCAGGGCTACTCGGCGGCGGCGGTCGGCAAGGCGTATCTCGCCGCCATGGGCATCCGCCCGCCAGCTGAGCGGAGCGACGTCTGATGGGCCGGCTCGGCCAGGCGATGACCGCCTACTTCGGCGGCCGGACAGAGGTCCGCATCCGGTGGACGCCCGTCCCGGTCCGATACGTCGACTTCGCCTCGATGTACCCGACGGTCTTTGCCCTGCTCAGGCTCTGGGACTGGGTCATTGCCGGCCGGCTCGCGGCCGAGGACGCGACGCGGGATGCCCAGGCCCTCCTCGCCACGCTCGACCGTGCGGCGCTCCACGACCCTGCGGTCTGGCCGCGGCTCGCCGGCGTTTTCTGCCGGATCCGGCCGCGCGGTGAGCTGCTCCCAGTCCGCGCCCGCTACGGGGGATCTCTCGGCATCGGCAATGGCGAGCCGACGACCGGCTCCGCGGCGTGGACGATCGGCCTGAACAGGCTCGAGGCCGACACCGACCTTTGGTTCACCCTCGCAGACTTGCTCGTCGCCAAGCTCCTTGGCTCGGCGTCCCCCGAGAACCTCGAGGCGTTCCGGGTGGTCCCCATGGGCGTCGCCGCCGATCTCGCGCCGATCCGGCTGCGCGGGTCGATAGGGGTCGACCCCCGCGCCGACGACCTGTTTCGGCTCGCAACCGAGGAGCGCGCCCGGACCAAGGCCGACAAGCGACTGCCGGCATACGAGCGCGAGCGCCTTAGCCAGTTCCTCAAGACGCTCGCCAATGGCGGCGCCTACGGGATCTTTGCTGAGGTCCGCCAGCTCGACCCGATCAGCGGCGGGACCGACGTCCACGTCGACGGGCTTTGGCCCATCGACGCCCACGTCGCGACGCCCGAGGAGCCCGGCGCGTACTGCTTCCCGCCCCTGGCCGCGACCGTAACCGGCGCCGCGCGGCTCCTGCTCGCGCTCCTCCAGGCCGACGTCGAGGCGCGTGGCGGGACGTACGTCGCCTGCGATACCGACTCGCTCACCATCGTCTCGTCCGAGGCCGGCGGCCTCATCGCCTGTCCGTACGGCCCTAAGCGCCTACCCGATGGGCGGCGAGCCGTCCGAGCCCTCTCCTGGGCCGAGGTGTCCGAGGTTCTCGCCGGGCTCGAGTCGCTCAACCCGTACGCGCTCGGCACGGTGCCGTCGCTGATCAAGTCCGAGCGCGAGAACTTCGCGGCTGACGATGCATCTCGCCCGGTCGAGCTGCGCGCCCTCGCGATCTCGGCAAAGCGCTACGTCCTATACGAGCGCCACGGCGACGAGATCGTCATCCGCAAGGCGTCGTGGCACGGCTTCGGCCTGTACCGGAGCCCGCTGCCCAAGCGCCATGCCGGCGAGGCCCGCTGGGAGCAGGCCTGGCCGGAGTGGGTCGATGTCGTTTGGCGTCGGTTCATCGCCGAGGCCGAGGGGCTCCCGATCGGGCCGGAGCCCGGCTGGTTCGCCCTCCCAGCGGTCGGCCAGCTTCCGGTCTCGAGCCCCGCGGTTCTTCGGCCGTTCACCGCGCTCAACGCCGGCAAGCCATACGAGGATCAGGTCAAGCCCCATGGCTTCCTCCTCCTCGGCCACGTGGATCCGCTGGCAGAGCTGCCCGAAGGGCTGGCCGACGTGACGCCGCTCGCGCCGTTCACGGACGACCCGTCGAAGCTCCTGTCGCTGCCATGGCGGAACCGGCGCGACGGCCGACCCATCGCGGTGACTACCCGGCCGGGTGGCGAGCGCGGCAAGGTCCGCCTGGCCACCATCGGCGACGTCGTCCGCGACTTCCGGCTGCACCCCGAGGCGAAGAGCGGCGACGGCCGGGGCGGCCTGGGGCGACGGGGTTCCGTCGGCGTCCTGCCGCGGCTCACGGTTCGTGCGGTCGGCCTGCCCGTCCACATCGGCAAGGAGAGCAACCGGCTCGAGGACGTCCAGGACGGCCTGATCACCGACCCCGACGACGTCTACGTCGAGTACCGGGACGAACGGCGGGAGTGGGAGCAAGTCCTGCCGGCGCTCCGGCGCCTGCGGGACGAGCGAGGCTGGCGGCACCTAGCAGAGGCGTCGGGGCTGTCGGAGCGCGAGCTCCGGTACGTCCTCAACGGCGGAAAGGTCCCTCACGTACGCGCCCGGGCTGCTCTGGGACAGCTAAGCCGCGCATCGCGACTGACCGAACCCGATCCAATCAGGTTGCGCGGTCGAACAGTGGCAGGAACCCCAACAGCACAGCGTCGACAAAGTTCCCGAAGTTCGCCAAGTCAGTCAGGCTAACCGCGGCCACGCCAGGATCGCCGAACACCAGTGTTGTCTCCAGCTCGAAGTGTGCTGGGCGGTGGACGCCTGGCGGAGTGCGGTACACACATACAACGGTGCCGTCTTCGATCCGTTCGAGGTCAGATGGCGACTCGACGTCGCTTGCCTCGCCGTCAACGAGCCGGAGACGCCCGGCGTGTGGCGCGCTAAACACCGGCGCCAGGACGCGGTGCTTGTCCCTGTCGTCCAGGGCGGCAATGGCCCCGATCAGCCGCTCGCCGCCCATGTATGGCTGGCAGATCTCGAAGACTTCGACGGCTTCCTTCGGCACTCCTTTGAGGTACGTCGCCGTGTGGCTGTCGAAGTCACGCTTCTTCTCAAAGATGGGGAATTGCGTCCGGTCGCCGCGCCCTGCCTCTCCCCGCGGCCCTAATGCGGCGACCTGGTAGACGAGGTGATCCAGGGCCGCGCGGTAATTGTGGATGACGTCGCCAGCCAACACGCCAAGCCGCAGCGGCGGCGCGGCGAGAACGCGCGCACGGATCTCGTGGCGGCCGGCGTCGTCATCGTAAGCCGGGACATAGAAATAGGGCTGCGTGTCGAGGAACGCCTTGCGCTCCACATCCAGCTGCCGAAAATGCTCGCGCGCTCGGGCGAGCTTCAGTCTGGAGCTGTCGAGAGGGTGGCCCATCGCGCAAATTGTCGCTGGTGGCCCACGTTGCTGCGGCGCTGAGGGACCGAGCCGACAGGCCTTGTGCCCTCGATGCGCCGCTTACACTCCAAAGCCTTAGCCCCGCACCGAGGCCGCCTTGGCGGACGACCTACTGTCGTTGCGCGAGGCGGCGGCGCGGACCGGACTCAGCACATCCCACCTCCGGCTCCTCGCGAGGACCGGCAGGATCGAGGCCAGGCTGATCGGGTCCTACTGGGTCACAACCGAAGCCGCCGTCCGCGCATATCTCGCGAACGAGGCGCTACGGAAGAAGGATCCGTACAAGCGCCGAAGGGGTGGGTAGGCAAGAGTAATCACCTTCGATTACTGTTCAGCCGATGGCGGATGTCGATCGAGCGGCCGCGCTCGTTGCGGCCGTGGCGGCCTGCGATCGCTGCCCGCTAGCGGTCACGGGAAGGCCGTCACTCACCCGACTGCCGTCGCGAGCGAGTCTGCTCATCCTCGGCGAGGCCCCGGGGCAGACCGAAGCCGAGGCCGGGCAGCCCTTCGTCGGCGCGTCGGGCCAGACACTGGATATCGCGCTGAGCGAGGCAGGGCTCTCGCGCGAGCGTGCGTACGTTACGAACGTAGTCCTCCACCGCCCCGCCGACGTCGAAGGCAACGACCGCCCCCCTCGCCCGGCGGAGGTGGGGGCGTGCGGCCCGTGGCTCGACGCCCAGTTGGCTATCGTGCGCCCAAGAGTCGTACTTGCCGTTGGGCAGGTTGCAGCGGCGCGCCTCCTCGGGAGGTCGACCAGGCTCGAGGAAGTGAGGGGGCGGGCCCACCGGTGCGGCGACCGCTGGGTAGTCCCGACCTACCACCCGGCGAGTCTGAACCGCGTTGCAGGGCGCCGAGACCTGTTCTTGGAGGACCTCCGGCTCGTGGCTAGCCTGTTGAACCCCATCGCCTGAGCCTAAGCGCCACCAGGGGGCCATCCGTGCCTCACCGACCCGAGACCACGAACGACCACCTCGGCTACATGACGAGGCGGTTGAACCGGCGCCTCAGGAGGCGCATGGGGTCGGACCCGTCGTTCGCGCCCCGCGCCTCGACGAGAGCCGCGAGATCGACGTCGTCCAGGCCGATGATGAAGCCGCGGCCGTCGTTTGCCGTGTCATGGCACCGGGCCTCGAACGTCGCCTTGTCGGCGATGGTCCGGCAGACGAGCAGGCCGAAGGTGCCCCGCCTCGGGCTGAACCGGCCCGCAAGCTGGTCGAGCGCGGGGTTGTCGGGGTCTTCGGCGTAGTTCTTGCACTCGGCGAACACGAACGGCACGTCGTACCTGTTGCCAAGCCAGTCGAAGAACCCTGCCGTGGCCGTGTTGTCGAACCGGATGTCGACTCGCTTACGGCCCTCGTGGATCTCCGCCTCGTGGGCGAGGTTCGAGAGCCACGGATAGAGGAGCGGCACGAGCAGCGCCTCCACCGCCCGGTGATACCGGGTCGCCCCGGCGTTGCCGGGCGCGACCGCCGCGACCGCCGCCAGGAGCGCGTCCCAATCAGGGGGCTCGGTGCCGGTCACGCCGGCGATGCCGTCGTGCGTAATGGCGGGCGGGGCGTGACGCCTCTTGCTCCGGCGGTAGTCACGGAGCAGCTGCGGGTGCGTCCGCGTCATCTGCTCGTTGAAGGCCTTGCCTCTCGGGTACTTCTCCCTTACGTCCTTCTTATCGACGCGCGGCTCGCCGGTTCCCTTGAGCAGGCGGACCAGCTCGGTCCCGGCGCGGATCTCCTCCTCCTGCAGGAACGGGACGATGTGCTTGTCGTAGTAGTCGTCGGCCTCGAAGTCCATCTTCCGGCGGACGATGACCTTCGGCACGAGGAGGAGCGCGTGCCGGCCGACCCAGGGCAGGGTCGCGAAGCCCTGGGTCCATTCCTCGGTCGCAGGGTCCCAGACCGGGCCGGCGTAGACGTCCACGTCCATAGGGATGCCGAGGTCCTCGCAGACCTGCTGCGTGTAGGTGATCAGCGGCTGCCGGATGACGTTCGTCGTGATGTCACTGATGAGGTCCCGCCCGATGAGCGGGATCATCAGGATCGTGTCCTCCAAGTCCTGGATGAGGCCGGTCCTTAGGGCCTGGCTGCGCTCGAGCTGCGCGCGCACGGCAGCGGCCAACTCCGGCCCGAGGGCGTGGCCTGCTGGTCGTCCCTCCGAGAACCCGAGGCGGGTCTGGTTCGGCTCACGAAGTTGACCGAGGAGTTCGTCCGCTTTGGCCCTGTCGCCAGCCTTGATGGCGGCGAGCACGCACCCGAAGTAGGCCTGGAGCAGCGCGACGCACGCTTGACCCCACTCGGTCCGCAGCTGACGTAGAGCATGTGGGTCAACGTAGAGCTCGGTGTCACTCGTCACGTCGACGTCGACGAAGTCGAGCTGCGGCTGCGACAGCCCCAGATCGAACTGCTCCGAGACGCGGGTCATCCCGCCGCCGCCGGCATCAGTCCGCGGTTGGCAGATCGGGACCGGTCAGCCGCGCCGGAAGCCTGGCGGCTATGACGCACGGATCCCCTCCTCCAGCTCTTCCTCGGCTACCTCGAGCTCGCCGACGAATCGGAGGATGTCCGACTTGATCTTGATCACGTCCTCGATGCCGCCGCCGACCATCTTCTGGACGAGGAACTCAGCTGCGGCCTCGGCGATGTTGTGCTTCACCCACGTGATCGTGTCATTGACGTGGCCGAACATCGGGTGGTCGAGATTGCTCGACACGACCAGCCTCCGGCTGGCGCCAAGGCCCTCCTCGTCCCAGGTCTTGTAGAGGCTCTGCGGGCCGAACCGGACCGGCAAGTGCTCGACATTCAGGTCTAGCAGCTTGGTCCGGGTGCGCCGCAGCACCTCTCGTGTCTCCGTGGGCGTCCGTGGCCTCTTCGCCGCACTCAGGTCGACGACATCGGCGCCCTTCGGCCCGTCCTCCGTGGCCTCGATCCCGTGTGTACCGTCACGGCGGCTCCGCTTCTCGACCTCAACCGGAGCGAGCTCCCCGCTGATGACGTCGGCGAGCATCTGGCGGTCCAACGCCCTGGCGAACTCCTCACTCTTGAGGGCCGTCTCGAACGTGTCCTCGATCGCCTCGATCCGAGCCTTGTCCTCGGCGGACTGCTTGCCCGAGTACTTGCGGCTGGCCTGGAGTGCGATCGGGCGGATCTCGTCAGCGACCCGTTGCACGAGTGCGTCCCAGTCGGGCGTGTCGCGGACGAAGTCCGTCTTGTTGTTCACGACCTCGAAGTCGTCCAGGAAGATCTCGCCGACGATCTTTCCGTACTTCGAGTGCTCGAGGAGCTTGAACTTCTCGTGGCGCTTGACGATCCGCCCGTGGCGGATCAGATCGAAGCCCCAGCCGCCCTTCCGCGTGACCTTGGTCTGGTATCCCATCCAGCCGTAGACGCGCTTGCCATTGATCTCGAAGTCGAACTCGTGCTTGCCCTCGGGCTCCAGGTCCCATTCGAACGGCACAACGGGGATCTCGTTGACGACGATCTGGATCTGCTCGTTGAGCAGGAACTGCCGAAATGTCTTGGCGGCGTAGGTCGCGACCGTGTCGTTGACGCCGCCGTAGATCGAAACCTTCGGCTGAGTAATCGTGATCGACGTCCCGTGCGGGAACCGTTTCTTGATCTCCTCGACTTCGATCTCCCAGCGGTTCGCGGCCAGGAAGGCGTCCTCGTCGTACACGACCCGGTAGGCCTTGCCATCCTCGGCGCGGGCGGTCACGATCTCAAAGCGCTTGCCGAGGTTCGTGCAGGCCGTCTTCATGCCGAGGCCGAACCGGCCGATCTGTGTGCCGGCCTTGCCCGAGTAGCCCAGGCGCATGGCGTTTGCCAGCTTGTCGGCGTCCATCCCGCGGCCGTCATCGGCGACGCTGATCGTGCCGCCGTCCTTCTGGCCGAGGTAGGCGGCAATCGTCAGCAGCTCGCCGGCGATGCGCTCGTCGGCGGCGTTGTCGAAGAGTTCACCGACCGCGTCGGGGATGGTGTAATTCACCTGCCCGGACTTGGGCAGGAGGCTTGGGTCGGGGGTGATGTCGACGGTCTTCTTCGTTGGTGCCATCGCCGTGAGGCCTCGCTTTCAGGGGTGCTTTTGGTTTTTTCCGGCTATAATGCCGGTTGGACAACGGAGTATCGGATGAAGACCAAAAGAATGTCAAGCCTGGGCTCGAGATGATCGCGGCGGAGCCACTCCGAAGGGTCGCGTCGCCCCACTACGGAGCCTCCGAGGAATGGCGGTCGAAGTTGGGCCGCCTGTTACCGCGGGGACGCGCTGACCGTCCTTCCCAAGCTGAAGGCTGGCTCGTTCGAGCTGATATTCGCTGATCCGCCGTTCAACATCGGCAAGGCCTACGGCGAGAGCGTGGACGACGAGCGGGACCGCGAGACCTACCTCGGGTGGTGCCGGTTGTGGCTCGACGAGATGGTTCGGCTACTTGCTCCCGGCGGGAGCATGTTCGTCTACAACTTGCCTGTCTGGGCCGTCCACATCGCGGCCCACCTCGAGCATGAGCTCACGTTCCGACACTGGATCGCGGTCGACATCAAGTACTTCTTCCCGATCCGCGGCCGCCTGTACCCAGCCCACTACGCGCTGCTCTATTTCTGCAAGGGCGACCGGCCCGCGAGGTTCACCCCGCCCGGGATCCCGATCGTCACCTGTCCGCACTGCGGCAAGGAGGTCAAGGACTACGGGGGCTACAAGGACAAACTCGACCCCGGCGGGATGAACCTCAGTGACGTGTGGTCGGACTTGAGCCCTGTCCGACACCACCGCTACAAGCGCCGAAAAAAGGGCCTAAACGAGCTACCAGTCAAGATGCTCGACCGGATCGTCGACATGGCTTCCGAACGGGGCGACCGGATCCTCGATGCTTTCGCGGGCTCAGGGACGAGCTTGGTCGTCGCCGAGCTCAAAGGACGCCAATGGGTCGGCATCGAGATCGAGGATGTCAGGACAATCGTCGACCGCTTCGCGGCTATAGAAGAGGATGCGGCCATCATCGCCGACCTGAGCAAGTCCAAGAATCGCCTCTTCACGGACGATGCGCTCGTGCTCCGCAGCCGTCACAAGCATCCGATCGGGAAGTTCCGGATCCTGGACAGCCAACGCGACCTTGTCGAAGCGCCAATGAACGGACAAACGCCCACCGGTCAGGAGCGCCTTCCCCTCGACGACGAGGTCAAGCGAGTGCCGGGGGTTGTCACGGGTTGGCTAGCTGTCGAAGACAAAGGCAAGTAGCAGCCGCCGCGCCTCCGGGTGCGGGACCTTTCCGCGGTTGAGCACATACGTTGGCGTTGTGGAGCAGGCGGCCGACGACGGCTGTGGCGAGGTCCTTCGCGACGATCGGGTCAAACCGCCGGCACGACCGCGCGCCCAATCTGCGACTCTGTCGCAGCGAGTGAACTCCGTGGGGCACCAATGTGCGGACAGGTGGGCGAGGGGTCAATAGCGGAAAGCCCTTGAGCTAGGTCAGGATCAACTCACTCGTGATCTGCTGATAGGTCTCCGGCGTCATTCCGTGGACTTGCTCAACCACAGCCTCGGCTCCTTGCGCGATCTCGAGTGCCCCCGCCTGGGTCTTCATCTTTGGAAAGAGATCGTCGTCCTCGGTGTTCGCGAGAGCCGAGCGCACGGCTGGCAGGACGGCGTTGTCAATGAGCTTCCCGAGCACGGCGAGCCACTCGTCCAGATGCGATTGGGGATCGGCTGCTAGCGCCACCTTGAATAGGTATCCGGCATCCTTTCCAGCCAACCACACGCCGAGGATTCGACCGGCAGCGGCGATGACGATATTCGCGAATGCACCGTACCTGAAATAACGGTAGGTCTCTTCGGCACGCGTTCCGGCCGGGCCTCCCCCGTCAACATCACCTCGCAGCCGGACCTTCGCGTTCGCCACCGCCTCTCCTAAGAGGTACACGAAGAGGATGTGGCGCGGGTCGGTTGCGTCGCGGAAGGCACGCCGGTAGCGGGCCTCAACCTCAAAGACCTCCGACTTGTTGGCGGCGGCAATCGGCTCGCCGTAGAAGGAGATGAGGTAGGGCCCGAGCTTGTCCAGGTGAACGTCAGTAGCCTTCCGCCGCGCCTCTCCGCGGCGGAGCTGATACGTAATTCCGAAAGCGGAGAGTTTCTCCTGCAGTGTGAGCTGCAAGGGGTCGATGGACCTGCGATCCCAAGCCGTCACGGGGTTCTGGAGGTTGTTGTATCGAATGATCCTCAACACGAGTCCCGGATCGCGACATTCGATTGCTCTGAAGGGAACCCGGGCTCCGGCAACGCTCCCTTCATCGGCTGCTGTTCTAAGACTTCCGGTCGTCTGCGCGCCGTTGATGACGGAGACTCCCGATAAGCGCAGGCGCGTCCCATCGGTCGCGATCTCGTTAGTCAACAGAGTGATTCCGTTGTTGAAGATCCAGAAGTTCTCGGCTTCGGTCAGCGCTGTTGTCCGGATCTGGTTATTGATGTTCCGTGCCGTGTCGCGATTCCCCAGGAAGTCTCGGACGTTTGCGTTGAACAAGTCGTCGCCGAACTTGCGATGCCACTCGACCAGCTGAGTGCCTTCGACCGTGCCTGAAACAGCCTTCCATTCGCCGCCCGCGATAGCGACCAGCGGGCTGGAGGACTCGACGAAGACCTCGTCCTGGACTGCGATTGCATCGTGTAGAGCGCGGCGGTGAGAGTCGACCGATGCGGCATCGAGTTGAAGGGCGCGCCCTTCGATCGGATGCTCCTCCGTCGTATATCGCTCGAGAGACCCAAGGAGGTGGCGCCCGACGGTGGCGAGCTCCGCGTCAACCTCATGACTCCGCCCGAGGTTGTGCACGAAAAGAATGTCCACTCGGCGGATTGCGCCTCCGATCAATGCGTCCCGTAACTCCTCCGCCGCGGCGCGGATGGATGGTCTCGGGATCTGGTCAAGGTCACTGTCGAGCAACCATGCAATTGCCGTGTTCAGGTCAGAGGCCTTCGACGCCGGGGGGCTCTGCTTGCTCCAGTCTGGTGATTCGAAGCTCTGTGCAATTGTCACAACGCCGGTGTCGGACGCGAGGTCGAAGAAGTCGATCTTCTTGTCGTCGGGACCGTCGAGAAGATTTGCCATCTCGAGGGTCCTCGTGTCCAGGGTCCCCAACCACAAACCCATCGCGTACAGCAAATATGTCTGGCGCGAATGATCGATGCGCAGTTCCTCGACCGCATCCTGCAATGGCGAGCGGGCGATGGGAGGGCCGGCGGCGGGCTGCGAGGGTACCGACACCTGACGACGATAGTCGCTGCCAGGCCGGCGGTCCAGACAGCCGCGCTGCGCGGGCTGTCATGTGGCGTTCGCCGACGGCTGCACGGAACCCGGCAACTTGGAGAGGTCCTACCTACTACCCCGTCAACCCCTCGCGGGGGTAGTAGAACTCAGGCCGGCCGCTCGTCCGACACTGTGGTCGACGAGAAGACGGTCATGCCGTCCACCCGCTGCTCGATCTTCAGTGGCATG
>Ga0207646_10003043_pt1 | contig 19296 bp, 17 predicted proteins | sample KBSK5502metaG_FD_184343 | JGI IMG/M metagenome (GOLD analysis project Ga0207646, IMG submission 184343) | Corn, switchgrass and miscanthus rhizosphere microbial communities from Kellogg Biological Station, Michigan, USA - KBS K5-50-2 metaG... | ecosystem: Host-associated > Plants > Roots >...
GGCAGAACAACGCGACTTCATCGAGGACTCGAGCAGCTATTTCGGTTTACTTTTTCAATCCCGGAAAGATGATGTTTGTACCGACTCTTCTCAGCCGGCCAAAACGCGGGAAACTGCGGTTCGATCGACGCCGAAACCTCTCAGCATTATCGAAGCGTGGGAATCAAGGAGCGAAACCAGCTCCTCTAACTACCTCGGCCATAGTAGCAACAAATTCAAAATTGGGCAACATTTTTTTACACCGCGTGTAAAACGTTGATTCTGTTAGAGAAAGGTGGCAGGCTCGAGGGTCCAAACTCTGGAATATTCACCCGATTAAAACTTTTTGGTGGTTGGAATCTGGATAAAGGCTGGAGTAGGGAAAGCATATGACGTCGTCATTCGTAAGCGTATTCCGCAAAAGAATCAGTTGCCCGTCGTCTCAAGCTCTACTTGCCTTTCGCCGGTCGCAACTTCCATACATGGACAAGGCGGATGTTGAAGCTCATCTGGGGTTCTGCGACTTCTGTAACGCTGAGCTGCAACTGTTAACTCTTCATCGCAATGAGTCTGAAGAATATGCCTTCGCCGAAATGCCCACACACCTTCGCCGTCTGGCACAGAATCTTTTACGGCGCAGCTCAATCAACTTCAAGTCTTTTGACCTTCGGGAAATCCATCAGTGAGAAGCACTGGTTCGGTAGCGTCGCCGTTCTGGGTCACTGATTCGTCCATTTGCTGACCGGTTGTACGTGGGAGTTCGATCGTAAACCGGGTTCCCTCGCCAAAACGGGACTCAACTGTAACCTCGCCGTCGTGCGCTCTGGCCAGATGTTTGACGATAGCCAGTCCCAGGCCGGTTCCGCCAAGCTCGCGCGAACGCGCTCGGTCCACTCGATAAAATCGCTCGAACAAACGATCGAGATGATGGGAAGGGATGCCTTCACCAGTGTCTTCGACATGAATTTCATCCCGCACGGCGCCAACATGCGTGATCGATACAGTTCCGCTCTCACGGTTAAACTTAATTGCGTTGTCGATCAGGTTCGTGAGCATTTGCACCAGCCGATGTGGATCGGCAAATACGCGCGCGTCTTGTTTGATCAAATTCTGAACCTTAACGGCACGCGCGGCGGCCGCTGATGACAGGCCACTAATTACATCTTCAACCAACAGCCGCAGGGGTACGATCTCTGGTTGGACTTTTACGTTGCCGGCCTCGATCGCGCTTAGTTCGAGAATGTCATCGATTAGCCGGTGCATGCGCGCGGCATTTTTTTGAATGATCGAAAGAAACCGGCGATTGTGCTCGGGATCGTCGATAGCTCCGGATTCCAGAGTTTCAGCCAGCGCTATGATCGAAGTCAGCGGCGTGCGCATCTCGTGGGAAACATTGGAAAGAAACTCCTGCCGGACAACTTCCAGGCGTTCGAGCCGTGTGACATCAAAGAACACGCCGACCGCTCCGCTCGGGCCGCGGCCATTCGGCGCGGACAAGGGCACGACCCGGAGGTCAAAAACCTGCCGTGCGCGTCCGTGCGTTTCGACCTTTACTCCGAGGCGTTCAATTCCGCGGACGGCGTCCAGGAATGCGTCATAAATAGCGGGATTTCTGGTGAGTTCAGTCAAACGACGCGAATTAATGGAAGTGTCGAGATTTGAGAAAAGTTTGCGCGCGGTTCGGTTGGAAGCGACCACGCGCATCTCGTGATCAATTACCAACAAGCCCTCTCTCATTTCGTTCAGCGTTGTGTCGAGTAGTAGGGATGAAAAGTCGACTCGTGGTGCCCCGCTTGAGGCTGCTCCTCCCTCGATTGCGTTTCTGGGACCCGAACTAGTTCGCTCTCCCAGAAGCAGGCCGGCGATCAAACCCACGAACAAGGTAAGCCCTGAAGCTGTGAACCAGAATGGAAGTGAAAAGGCGAAGGCAGTAATGACCAGCAGCGCGGCAAGTCCAAGGGCGAGGCCAGCAAGAGAACGGAAACTAATCATAGGCGGCGTCAGCGGCAGTCCCCGATTCAGCTGAACTACCAATAAATCGATAGCCCACGCCGACTACCGTCTCGATGCAGTCGCCACAGGCGCCCAGCTTTTGTCGCAAACGGCGAATGTGAACATCCAGAGTACGCGCATCTCCGTAATAGCTATAGCCCCAAATCTGATCCAGCAGTTGTTGTCGAGTGAGGACCCGGCCACGCTTTCTCGCCAGCGCCGACAGTAACAGGAATTCTTTATTAGTAAGTTTCACGTTGGCGCCACTGCACGTCGCCCGCACGTCAGCAAAATCGATCGCCAGCCGGCCATCGTCGTAAAGTTCTTCGGCCTCGTCATCGGCGCGTCGCAACACCGCGCGCACTCGGGCCATCAACTCCTTCACCGAAAATGGCTTGGCAATGTAGTCGTCAGCTCCCAGATCCAGGCCGGCGACGCGATCTGCTTCTGAGGCTTTCGCCGTCAGCATAATGATCGGCACCCGTCGAGTTTGGTTCTCACGGCGCAGACGGCGGCAAAGCTCCATTCCATTCATTCCAGGAAGCATCAGATCCAGAACTATAACCATGGGTGGGTGGGGCGAGTCGAGCGCAAGTGTCAGCCCTTGCTCGCCAGTTGACGCGACAACTGCGGCGAAACCTTCAGACTCGAGATTGTATCTGATGCTTTCGGCGATATCTGGATCGTCTTCGATGATGAGAGCAGATTTTGGCATAACGCCTGTCAATGCCGGTGTTTTATTACCGCAGCTTCGGCCATATAGACGGTCAACTCGCAGATGTCTGTGACATAGTCGCCAATTCGCTCGAGGTGTTTAGCCACAAACAGCAGGCGCGCGTCTCGCGTGGCAGTTGATGGCTCTTTTGCCATCATTTCGATCAGGTCGTGAAAGATTTGGTTATAGAGATCGTTAATCTCCGCGTCGCGCTTAATGACATCGCGGGCGGCTTTGGCATCGTTTTTGGTAAATGCGTTAAGCGCCTGTTCCAACATGGATGAGGCGATCTCGCCCATCTGAAACAGCCGGACATGGTTCGTCAACTCGGGCTCGTTGTTGAGATCAAAAACGGCGCGGGCGATATTGCAGGCGTGGTCAGCGATGCGTTCCAACACCGGAGCCATTTTGGCCACTGACATGACAAACCTCAGGTCCCGCGCGGCCGGTTGCCTGAGTACGAAGATGTCCACGCATTGGCGATCAATTTCGATCTCCAACTCATCGACCGCGTCGTCATGATCGAGTACTTCACGGGCAGCGACGCTGTCGCGCTCGGTCAGCGCCTGCATTGCCCGCTTTAAGGCTGCTTCGGCTTCGCCGCCCAACCTCAGCACGTTGTCGCGCAAGGCGTCGAGTTCCTGGTCAAATTGCCGGTGAGATTCCATTTGCTTTTTGATCCTGATTAGCCAAATCGTCCGGTGATGTAGTCTTCAGTCAACTTTTGACCCGGGGCAGTAAACACTTTTTCCGTAGTGTCCACTTCAATTAGCTTGCCGAGCAGGAAGAATGCAGTCAAGTCAGAGACGCGAGCCGCTTGTTGCATGTTATGCGTCACGATAACGATCGTGTACTGCTTTTTGAGATCGACGATCAGCTCCTCGATTTTGGACGTCGCGATAGGATCGAGGGCCGAGGCCGGCTCGTCCATCAGAATCACTTCCGGCCGAATGGCCAACGCCCGCGCGATGCAGAGCCGCTGTTGCTGTCCTCCCGATAATCCCAGCGCTGATGACTTTAGACGATCCTTCACTTCGGACCAAAGGGCCGCGTCGTTCAGCGCCGCCGCGACCCGATCCTCCAGCTCACTCTTGTTGGAAGTCAGCCGGTTGATCCTGAGCCCGTAAGCAACGTTGTCAAAAATCGATTTGGGAAATGGATTGGACTTTTGAAACACCATACCCACTTTCCGGCGCAGGTCGACAACGTCCGCGCCCGTGGCATAGATGTCCTGACCGTCCATCAATACTTTGCCCTCTACGCGCGTTCCCGGAATTACATCGTTCATGCGATTGAGCGTTCGCAGGAAGGTCGTCTTCCCGCAACCCGACGGCCCGATGAAAGCCATCACCATACGCTCAGGAATGCTGAGTGTGATGTCGTGCAGCGCCTGGGTGCGGCCGTAGTAAAAATTGAGGCCGTCGACCGCGATCTTTGTCTGGCCGTGCGGCGAGGCGGTACGGCTGTTCACTTCAAATTTCGGGGCGATGGTTTGCGTTGGAGTAGACATCGACAGCCTAGAACTTTTTGCGAGTAAGAAACCTCACCAGAATATTAATGCTGAGAATCAGGGTCATCAGGACCAGGGTCGCCGCCCAGGCCTGCGCGTGCCATTCGTCATAGGGCGAAATTGCGTAGTTGTAAATTTGTACAGTTAACGAAGCGATCGGCTCGTTCAGGTTCCTGGGAAAGAACCGGCTGCCGAACGCCGTGAACAGGAGCGGCGCCGTTTCTCCGGAAACGCGAGCCACCGCCAGCATGGCGCCGGTCGCAATCCCCGAAGCGGCGGCCGGGATCACCACGCCCAGTGTGACTCGCCATTGCGGAGCGCCCAACGCCAGCGCGCCTTCGCGCAAGCTATGCGGTACCAGCTTGATCATTTCCTCCGTGGTGCGCGCGACAATGGGAACCATGATCAGAGCCAGAGCAATGCCCCCTGCCAAAGCCGAAAAGTGTCCCATCCGCAGCACGACGACGGCATAGACGAACACGCCGGTTACAATCGAGGGAATGCCGGTCAACGTGTCCACCAGAAAGCGGACCACGCTAGCGAATAGTCCGCCACCAAATTCAGAGAGATAGACTCCGGTGGCGATGCCCAGCGGTATCCCGACTACGCAGGAAAGCAAGAGCAGCACGGCCGAGCCGACAATGGCGTTGCCAATACCGCCACCTTCGCCGACGGGTCGAGGAGTATCGACCAGAAAGCGAAGATTGAGCGCGCCGATCCCACGCATCGCGATGTAGGAGAGAATGATCAGAAGGATTCCCACTGCCACAACGGTACAAAGCGCAGTTAAGACAGTCATGACGCCGCTGGTCGCGCGTCGGGTACGATCTGTTCGGTTAAGAAATGCCATCCGCGCTATACCGCCATTCCCACGCTGGTGGTTCGGCGCGTAACTCTCCACACCAGCAGACGCGCAATCGCGTTAACCACGAAAGTGACAAAGAAAAGAATCAGACCCAACTCAACCAGCGAGCTGAGATAGATGTCGGCAGTTGCTTCGGTGAACTCGTTGGCGATTACCGAAGCCAGAGTGTAAGAGGGCTGAAACAGTGACAGGCTGATTTCTGGGCGATTGCCGATCACCATCGTTACCGCCATCGTTTCGCCAATCGCCCGGCCCAGCCCCAGGATCACTGCGCCGGCAATTCCTGGCGCGGCATTAACTAAAACTACCTGCGTCGTCTCCCATTTCGTCGCGCCCAGCGCGAGAGCTGCCTCCCGTTGAGTATTCGGCACCGCTGACAACACGTCTCGGACTACCGCAGAAATGATCGGGGTTACCATAATTGCCAGAATTATGCCGCCGGTTAGTAATCCAATTCCCGTGATGGAGCCCTGAAACAGCGGCAGCCAACCAAACCAGCGGGCCAGCGGCGGTTCGACATACACGCGTAGAAATGGGGCCAGGACAAAGATGCCCCATAATCCGTAAACCACGGAAGGAATCGCCGCCAGCAACTCAACCAGAAAAGTGATCGGACGCGCGAGGTAATAAGGGGCCTGCTCGACCAAAAAAATCGCAATGCCGAGGGACAAAGGAACGCTGATTATCAAAGCAATCAGCGAAGACACGATGGTTCCGTAGATAAAGGCCAGCGCCCCGAACTGGTCCTTGATCGGGTTCCATTCGCGATCGGTAAGAAAACCGAAGCCAAATTGGCGAATAGAGAGGGTAGAGTGTGACGCGAGGGCGAGGATCATGGCTACCACGATTAAGACCATGAAAGACGCCACTGCAAACATCGCCGCGCGAAAAATCGCATCACCGGTGTTGCCCGTGGGAGAGAGCCGTCGTCGCCAATTAGACATAAGACTAACGCAGTGGCTGCCCGCCCGCGGTCATTGAGTTGATCTTCGCTTCGGCGCGCTTGACGATCTCTTCGGGCAAAGGCGCGTACTGCAGTTCTTTCGCGAATTTTTCGCCGTCGTGAATTCCCCACCACAAAAAATCGACCAGCGTTTTTCCCTTTACCTGATCAGGTTGAGCTTTGTAAGCCAGAATGTAGGTGTAACTGGAGATTGGATAGGCCGTAGCGCCGGCGGCATCCGTAATCGAAACGCGCAGGTCATCCGGAGTGGTCGCGAGTGAACCGGCCGCTGCTGCGGTCACTGCATCTATCGACGGCTCGACGAAACTGCCTGACTTATTTTTGATTAACGCTACCGGCAGTTTGTTTTGCACGGCATAAGCCAACTCAACATAGCCGATCGTGTTTGGTGTGTTCTTGACCTGTCCGGTTACACCTTCATTGCCTTTCGCGCCGATTCCAATAGGCCACTTCGGTGACTTGCCAGCTCCAACCTTGTCTTTCCACTCCTGACTCACCTTTGACAGGTAATCGGTAAAGACTGCGCTGGTGCCGCTTCCGTCCGAACGATAGACGACCGTGATATCGCCGCTCGGAAGACTGACACCAGAGTTGTCCGTCTTGAGTCTGGGGTCGCTCCAGTTCTTAATCTTGCCCAGATAGATGTCCGCAATTACGTCGGGAGCGAAACGCAGTGGTTGGGTAATACCTGACAAGTTATAAGTTAGAACTACTGCGCCCAGGACAGTGGGAATGTGAAGGATCTCTCCGGGTGCGGACTTTAAATCGTCATTGCTCATCGGCGCGTCAGAGGCGCCAAAGTCAACGGTGCGGGCTTGAATCTGCTGGATGCCGCCACCGGAGCCAATCGATTGATAATCAATCTTGACGTTTGCATGCAGCTTGCCGTATTCGCTCAACCACTTCTGGTAAAGCGGATTGGGAAAAGTAGCGCCGGCGCCCTGCAAGCGAATTTCGCCGCCGCTGCCGGTGTTACCACCACAACCAATAAAAGCTGTTGAGACCAGGGCGGTGAAAATCAGAATAAAAATTGCGCGCGTGGTTGTTTTCGAGAATGACATTTGTGTCCCTCCAGCTGCGATGAGTCGCAGCATTCCAAAATCAAAAGCTGAATACGATTTGCTCCTGGATGCGATACTGGCGTGGCGTGAACCCATTCAGCGGCACGAAAAAATTCGGAAAGTCTCCGCTGTTGCGCAGCTCGCTTTGAATGAAGAGCAGGCTTTGCAGCGTCACCTTCTTTGCCAGTCCGTAATCAAAGCGAAAGTGGTTGGTGCGAATATTGACGCCGCTTCCCGTGCCTAAATCGTCATCGGTGACCTGCGAAATCATCGAATTCGCGCCTTTGGCTGAATACACATAAAGGAAAGCCATGTCGCCACGCTGCGTGACTCTGCCGATTTGGAGCGCGGCCAACAGCGCATCGCGCTCCCTGAGACCGATGCCGACGTTGCGAGCGGCCTGGAAGTTGAACGTAACGGGATAAGTGCGAGTCCCGCTTTTGAATCCCGCCCAGTTCAGACGATAGGTGAGGCGCGCAATTTGAAAGTTTCTCGCCGTATAGATCGCACCGCCCGCCGTAGTAGTTGCGTTACCCGTGCCGGTGACCGGACCTGAGAGCGCTATGCCCAGTCCGTTCTGAACGATCAGCGCCACACCGTTCGCCGTCGATGCCAGTTGGATCTGATTTGGATTGCGATAGAGCTGAATATCGGCGCCGAACTGACTGCTCCAGCGGTCGTTGAACTTCTGATTCAGCAGCAACCCCTGATGAAAAAGATTTGAACTTCGTCCCGTCGATCCAACAATCGCTCCTGCCTGGGCCAGCGGGCTGCCGGCCGTCACGATTGCCACGTTCGGATTACTCAGGATGTACTGACCGGCGCGGAGTTCCAGGCTCGAGACTTTCAGGCTGTTGTGCTTGAACGAGAAGACATATTTTTCGTTGAAGCCGTTGAAGCGAACGTCGTCGTCAAACAGAAAGCGTGAGTTGTCGGCAAAGACTTCCTGCACCCGTCCGCCCTGAAGTTGCACTGCTTTGTTCGGATGATAGTCCACCCAGGCTTCGCTGATCAGGAAAGGATGGCGCGTGGTGGTTTCGCCAAAGTCCTGATCCATCGTGAGCGAATTATTCAGTGGCCCGGTCGCCAGCTGTCCGTGAAAGCTGAGTTTTGAATTGATGTCCGTGTCCAAATTCAGTCGCAGGCGATAGCGCATGCGCGCGTTCTGCTGATGAGTCAGTGGTGCAAAACCTGCGGGCGGCGCCGGGTCGGCTTTACGAAAGATCCCATCAAAACGGAGCCGAAAGTCTCCGCTGAAACGGAACGGTCCAATCTTCATGACCTGGCCTTCGAGCTTCTTCAAACGATCTTCGAGCGCGGGCGTTTGATTCTGGGTGGTGGTCCCGGCCGATTCGACTGCGGCTGCCACAGTCGTAGCATCTTTTTGCTCTCCACTCTTTCCATCGATTGGAGAACGGGCCGAAAGTGTGGCAATCAATCGCCGCTGCTCGGTAATGAGGGCGCGCATTTCTGTGAGTGCGTTGTTCTGCTGCTGCAGTTCGGCCTCCAGCGCCTTAAGCCGGTCTTCGACATTGACACTACTGGTACTCGAAGCGGCCGGTGTTTCAGATCGAGGCGAAGACTCAGCCTGTGTCTTTGCTACTGACTGGGCCGACGCTATTGCAGGTGTAAAAACGAGCGCGATGAATACCAGTAGTGATGAGAGTGCAAGGGTGCTCCGTCGTTGAGACATGTCGTCCTCCTCAGACCGCTGCGGAAATCGTGGCAGTCATTCGCTTCGACCTGTCGCGAATGCAAGATCAGTCGGCTTCCGATTCAAGACTAACGGAAGGTTCAGATTAGAGGACGAACGTTAAATCGATCTTACTGGCGTCTTAAATCTATGTTAACGAACACACTTCAACTAAGGTCGCCTTCGCGCGACCTGATCGGGGATGACTTAGAACCTTGCCCCGGACTCAGAAATTCAGCCGCAAGGCGAACTGAATCTGACGATTCGTTCCGAGGCCGACCGTGCGCTCGACCGTTTGGCGCAACAAACCGAAAGTTGATCCTGCTACCGATTGCGTAAACGCTTGCCCCGGCTGTAGTCCTGAGCCGAGCACAAAAGCGTTGGCGGTTGTGTTGAAGGTTAAGGTCGGTAGCGCGACGTTAAGTGTCGAAGCCGGATTCGAAAAGTTTGCATGATTCAGAATATTGAAAATCTCGGTGCGAAACTCGAGACTTTTCGACTCTGAGAAACGAAAACGTTTGTTCAGAATCAAATCAAACTGTTGGAAGCCCGGGCCTTTCAAAGCGTTTCGCGTCAAGTTACCGAATGTTCCGGCCGCCGGAACCCCAAACGCCGCGGGATTGAGAAAGTTGCGATCGCTATTGAGGTAAGGACTGACGCCCGGCAGCAGGTCGGGGCGACGCGTTTGCCGCGAAGCGCCACCGCCCGGAGCGTTAACGACCGCTGTGAATCCTGCTGGCAATGGTTGAGTGCCGCTAATGCCTGGAAGTTGAACCGTGAATCCCTGGGGAACGAGCGTCGTAGTCGTGGCGCTGTTATTAATGGTGCAGCCGGCTGCGACCCCGCAGACTGCAACAACTTCCGGACGCGTTATGGTTACATCGATAGGTAGCCCCGAGCGCCCGTTAAGGATTGTCCCAATTTCCCAACTGCCGAGGATGGCATTACCGACACTACCCAAATCGAAGCGCTTGCCTTTGCCGATAGGCAGGTCGTAAACAGCGCTAAAGTTGAACGTGTGCCGCACGTCAAAGCTGTTATAGCCCGCGTCGGCCGCATAATTATTCACGTCGCCGCTGGCGCGGGGTGTTCCACCGAACGGTTGCGCCGCGGTTCGTGATTCGTTTGAGCCCGATGTCATGCCAAAGCTGCGCGAGAATGTGTATTGCGAATTCAGAGTCAGCCCGGCATTGAAACGGCGGGTCAAAGTGAACTCCAACGCATTAAAGCTATCGGTTCCCCCGCTCGTCTTGGTATCGATTTCCGCGAATGGTTTGCAGATGGCGTTTGAAGCAGAGGCCCCGCAGAGAGCCGGTTGATTGATGATGTCAAAGACGCGTACGGAAGTTACGCCTACAATGCGACCGGTCACTGGGTCAGTACGATTTACGACGCCTGCGTTAGCGGGTAACGCCGCTCCGTTAACGATGGTTGCATTACCGTCGCGGAGAGTATTCGAGAGGCCGCGCAGAAACAGATTCCGTCCCCGGCTTCCTACATAGGCAACCGTGCCAACCACCTTGTAAGGCAGCTCCTGCTGCACTGAGATAGTGAAGCTATAGACCTTTTCGGGAATTCTGTATTCGGAAGCATAAGCTCGCGGCTGATAGACGCGGTTGCTGGGGTTACTGATGAAGTTCGTCCGCACACTTTGAACAAACGCATCTATGTTTGGATCAAATGCCGAGTTGCTTACCGTTGACGATATGCGATCGCTCTCGATTGGCTGAATCTGATCCTCGACCTGGCCCACGCCGTAGAAAATGCCGAAACCACCACGCAGCACCGTACGCCCGCCGCCCAGGAAACCGTTTCGATTGGGCATAGGCGACCAGGTCAAACCGAGACGCGGACCAAAATTATTCTTGTTCCCCTTCAAAGGATTCTGATCCCTGGCTGAGGGTTTGAGGACACCGCTGATCGTATCAAAGTAAACTTGCCCGTTTCGCGCCTCGTACAGTGGAGTGAAGTATTCATAGCGCAATCCGAGATTGAGCGTCACGTTCGGGCGGATCTTCCACTCGTCTTGAGCATAGCCGATGTAGTACTCGCTTTTGGCCAGGCGTTGACCCGTAAGTCCACCGTTGAAGGGACTGGGGTCGCTTTCATCACCCAGATACTGAATCGAGGCGGCGCGGTTCGCGAGGAAATCAGTCAAACTGTTGAAAACGTATGTCGTGCCACCTAGCCTGTCGGTATACATCCGATTGGGTCGAAACTCGACTCCGAATTTGAGGTTGTGATTCCCTTTGGTCCAGCTCAGATTGTCAATGAAAGAAAGTGAATACGCCGTGTAAGGCTGACCGCGTCCGTTCGTCGCGCTGTTGGCACGGATCAAACCACCGGGATTCGACGTACCCGCCGAAGTGCCCTGGCCGGCGATTGCAAAGTTCGCGGTATTTCCCGAGATATTAATCGCGGCTTTCGATAGATCGACGCCGGGAACTGAGCGAGCTATTCCGTTGGTGCGAGTGTACGCTGAGTTATAACCGAGCTTGATTTCATTTAGCAGCGTTGACTTTATTACTGATTGCAGCGCCACTACGCCGTTTTGCGGGACGGCAACGAAATTTACGCGCCGCCCTGAGACACCTTCCGGCTGATCATTCGTGCCTTGATCTCGGAAGAAACGAAAGTAAGCCGACTGCTTGTCGTTGAACCGGTGGTCTAACCGGAACGCAAAGGCGTTTTCGTTTACGGCAGCGCTTGCCTGGAGCTGCGCCACGTCGAACAGGTTACTACCGGTCCCGGTTGAGACGATTGCAGCGTTTGGATCGCGGAACGCCGGCAGCAGTACGAGAGTCCGCGACGAGGCCCCATTCGCCTCCACGCAGGGAACGCCGCCGGGCGCCGGAGCGCAAATGCGCGACAGGGCGCCGGGCACGGCCTCGATTGAGTTTATTCCTGCGCGGAGACGATAGCCCTCGTAACTAAAAAAGAAGAAGGTCCGTTTCTTAATGATGGGTCCGCCGATTGAGCCACCGAACTGATTTAGTCGCAACGGGTTCTTTTTGCCCACGACATTGTCAAAGAAATTTGCCGCATCCAATCTATCGTTTCTGATGTACTCGAACACCGAGCCATGAAACTGATTACCTCCTGATTTTGTAACCACGCTGATTTGGCCGCCTGTACCGCTACCGAATTCCGCTGGATAGTTTGAAGACTCGACACGGAACTCTTGTACGTTTTCCAAGCTCGACTGCAACCGAAAAGGTGCGGGGACTTCGCCATTCAGGTTCCCCGGCGAAGCGTCGATAATCGCGGTGCCGTCGACACCGTCATAGCGAATGATGTTTTGCTCGACCGCGCGACCGGAAAAGCGTATGTCTCCGTACGTGCCGGACCCGCTGTTTACCGAGCCGGGCGCTTGCAGATAAAGCTGCGAGAGCTGGCGTCCATTCAGCGGCAGGCCGGCGACTTCGCGCGGGTTGACGTTCGCTCCCATACTGGCGGAACTGGTCGTGGCTGCTATTTCTTCGCCGCCAATGACGTCGATTGTCGCCGTGACATCTGAGACCGCGAGCGTGAGATTCAAGGTCAGCCGCTGTCCTACGTTCAGGTCCACTCCTGAAACTTTGGCCACCAGTCCTGAGGCCGACCCGCTCACGGTGTAAACCGCCGGTTTCAAAACCGGAATCGAATATGCTCCGTCGGCATTCACGTTGGCGGTTCTTTCTTCACCGGTGCGCTCGTTCTTTGCGATTATGGTCGCGCCGGGAACGATCGCGCCGTTCTGATCCTTCACGTTGCCGGCGATGCTGCCGGTATCGGTCTGGCCGGACACAGCGACCTGAATCAACACCAGGAACATCAGTGCAGGGATCAAACGAATAGCTCGACATAGTTCTGGACACAGGTTGGACATGGTTATCTCCCTTGAGTTTGCTAACAGAAGAAGGCTGAGCGATTGGCAAGTGAGAGATTAACGCGCGCGGGTTACAAGCAAGTGAAGGCGAAATTAATTCGGCGTGAAAGAAGAGTTACATTCGAGTTAACGGGGAACGTGGACAACCGGGGCGCCGCTAAGCTATATTGCGGATTCTTCGAATCCACCCGAACGCTGGAGTTGAAACTCTAAATGGGTCTGCTCAATTTCCTGCCGAAAGAGGAACAGTATTTTGATCTCTTTCTGCAAATGACGCTGTACATATGCGACGCCGCTCGCGAGCTGAAGGGGATGCTCGCCGACAAGAACCACAACTATGAGGAGTACTCGCATCGCATCAAGGGTCTTGAACACGCTTGCGACGAGCTTACTCATACCATTGCCACCAAGCTGAATAAGTCTTTCATCACCCCTTTTGACCGCGAAGACATCTACATGATGTCCAGCGCGCTGGACGACATCGTGGACCTCATCGACGATGCGGCCAGGGCCATAATCGATTTTGACGTTCATGAGATTAAGTCATACGCGCGTGAGTTTGCGGGCGTGATTGAGAAGATGGCTGAGCAGTTGCGCGAAATCGTCTCAATCCTGCGGAAGCCAAAGAATATTACCCAGCGACTGGTGGAGATTCACCGGCTTGAGAACGAGGGTGACGATATCTATCATGCCGCTGTCCGCGAGCTCTTTCACCAGGAACACGATCCTCTCACGGTGCTTAAGTGGAAAGAAATCTATGAGAAGCTGGAAGCGGCCGTCGATCGTTGCGAAAACGTCGCTAACATAATTGAGAGCGTCCTTATCAAGCACACCTAGCGGTCAGTGGCCGGTGGTAAGAAGTCTGTGGCCGCGGCTGTCAAGTTGAACATTGAATCCCTCGAATGTGGCCAGGGGCGTCAGATAACGACTGACTACTAAGACTGACAACTGACAATTTCCATGACAGCCACTTTTGCCTTCGTTCTGGTTCTGGTTGCCTTCGCCCTCATCTTTGATTACATCAATGGCTTTCACGACGCGGCGAATTCCATTGCGACCGTGGTGTCGACCCGCGTCCTCTCACCGGGTATGGCGGTGCTCTGGGCAGCCTTCTTTAACTTTGTTGCCTTCATTGTTTTTGGGACGCGCGTGGCAAAGTCGATTGGCGACGGGGTGCGGATGGATCTCATCGCTGCCGATTTGCGTCTTTACGTTTTGCTGGCGGCTCTGATCGGAGCAATCATTTGGAACCTCATCACCTGGTATCTCGGGCTGCCCACGTCCAGCTCACACGCATTGCTGGGCGGTTACGCCGGCGCCGGAATCGCAGCTTATGGAGGGATCACGGGGCTGCTGAAAACAGACGTCTGGGTTCGCACCCTAACCTTCATAGTGCTGTCGCCATTGATCGGATTGTTTTTGGGCTTTGCCTTAATGGTCGCGGTGCACTGGATCTTTCGGCGCTTTACTCCTAAACGCGTGGACGGGATTTTTCGCAAGGGTCAGCTTTTTTCCGCGGCGGCTTTTTCGTTGGGGCACGGCGGCAACGATGCGCAAAAAACTATGGGCATCATTACCGCGGTTCTCACTGCCGGCGGCGTGGCTGGACTTACTTACGGACCAAAGGGAACGCTGCCGGCGATTCCGCTCTGGGTGGTTCTCTCGGCGCACGGGGCGATCGCGTTGGGCACTCTCTCAGGCGGTTGGCGCATCGTTCACACGATGGGGTCAAAAATTACCAAGTTAAAACCCATCGGTGGCTTCTGTGCGGAGACAGGAGCGGCATTAACGCTTGCCTATGTGACTTTGACGGGCACTCCCGTTTCAACTACTCACACAATCACCGGAGCCATCGTGGGCGTGGGCGCGACTCGACGCCTGTCCGCCGTCAAGTGGGGAGTTGCCGGGCGGATACTCTGGGCCTGGGTTTTGACAATTCCCGCCGCCGCCACAATCGCCGCACTCACATTCTGGCTGGTTGAAGCGATTCACAAACTGGCAAATTAGCTTTCGAGACTCCATCCTCGTTCGGCCTACAGGGGTAAGCTTAACGCCATGTCTTTCACAAATTGGATTCGTGATAGTTGGGAAGGGCTTAGAATCTACTTCTTTATTCTTGTAAGTTTCTCGATCGTCTTTCTTCTGGTGGTTACGAGCTTTGTCTTGCTTCGATGGTGGTGGGAAGCACTTTGGAAATAGAAAGACGCATTGTGCCATACTTCGGACTGGCAATTTCAAATTAGGACACCATTCATGTTTCGATAACGGAAGCAATGACAAATCCAATTCGCATTCTATTGCAGACCACAATTCCGGCGGCGGAAGACAACTGGAGCATTGAGAGGTTTTCGCTGCTGCACAACCACCTTGCTTCAATCAAAGACAAGGATGGGAATCCGGTTTACGAAGTGACGGCGCGCGATCGGGAATCGAATAGCGAAGGCAATGACGCCCTTTTGAGCCGCCTTGATGAAACTGATTTTGATGAGCTCTGGCTGTTCGCAGTGGACGCGGGTGACGGACTTAGCCAGACAGATTGCGAAGGGATTACTCGCTTTCGCCAGAGAGGCGGCGGGATGCTGACAACTCGCGATCATCAGGATTTGGGATCGTCTCTGTGCACTTTAGGCGGAGTCGGCCGCGCGCATTTCTTCCACACCAGAAATCAGGAGCCCGATCCGTCGCGCCACGTTCGCGACGATCGGGACACGAGCGACATCTCGTGGCCCAACTATCATTCGGGCAGCAATGGCGACTATCAAAGAATCTCGGCGGTGGCGCCGGTCCACGAGCTGCTTCAGAACCCAGCTAAAGGCTCAGGCGTGATTGAATACTTTCCTGCACATCCTCATGAAGGAAGCGTCGGTGTTCCTGATGGCGAAGAGCATGCCCGCGTGATCGCAACCGGAACGAGTAAGGTAACTGGCCGCGACTTCAATCTGATTGTCGCGTTCGAGCAAGCAAATGACGAACACGGCAATTCTCTGGGCCGCGCCATAGCCGAATCAAGCTTTCATCATTTGGTGGATTACAACTGGGACACTTCGAGTGGTTGTCCGAGCTTTCTGCTCGAGCCACCAGGCGATCAAATCAAACGCGAGCCGGAAAAACTCGAAGACATTAAGACATATGTGAGTAATGCGGCACGATGGCTCGGGCCGAAAGACTGAATTCGACGATCGGAGTGAGTCAGAACCGCTTGCGGTAGCAAGCGGGTTAAAAACTCAACTAGTGTGTCCGTCGATAAAGCAGCGAGGTTACGCGGGGACGATTCTTGGCCACCGGGTGGGTTGAGTCCTTAACCCGCCCGCTACCGCGACTCGTCGGCATCAATATACTTGACTCATAGGACCGCAGTAATCATCGAGCAATGCCGATAGTGGCTCTGCCACGCCGATGCGCGGCAAGTCTCCGACTTGCCGGCTACGAACCTTTTTTCCCAAGGGTCTCCGACCCGCTGCGGTCATAGACCGTTAGACTAAGTGGGCACCTAACGGCAAGTCCAAGACTTGCCGCGCATCAGAGTGGCAGAGCCATTGGTGTGGTTGCGTTGATGTGCCACCGAACTATGTCCGCTCGGGGTAAAGCTCTAATGTCAGGCTCCCGGCTATGCTTTCCTGTATGATGCATTGACGAAATCAGCGATGCACTGTTGCACGCCCCGGTTGCGGACTACGCTACCGTTCCCCTTTATTCGATGAGCGAAATCGATCCAAAAAATCCTTTGGTGCTGGTGGTTGAGGACAACGACGACACCCGCTATCTCATGCGGATCGGACTTGAGGCGCGGGGCTATAGAGTTTGCGAAGCTGAGAATGGCGAGCAGGCGATTGAGATTGCCGGTCGCGAACAACCCAATGCGATCCTGATGGACATAAGTATGCCGGTGCTGAATGGATTAACGGCCACCGCCCGCATTCGCGAGCGTCCCGAGTTGAGCACCATCCCAATCATCGCCGTCACTGCCCACCTCGACGTCGACATGCGCGAAGGCGCCCAGGCGTCTGGCTTTACCGCGTACGTAACCAAGCCTATTGATTTCGACTGGCTCGATGATTTGATCAAAGGTCTGGTTAAGTGAAAACGAGAGCAAAGGCTTTACCTTCTGCTCAAACTCGTCCACGTACATGATTCCTTCGATCACATCACGCACAACTCCATCTCGATCAATAACCACAGTCACAGGCAGCGTCTCGCTCGAAGTGAATAGAGCTTTGCTTGCTTTCGTTCCGATCGCGACAGGGTAATTCATCCGGAGTCTGCGCGCGAAGCGCCGCACCTGAGCCAGCGCCTCTGGCGGATAAGTTATGCCGATAATCTGCAAACCATTATTCCGGTACTGTCGCTGCATCTTTATCAGGTCCGGAATTTCCTGGTGGCAAGGCGGGCACCACGTGGCCCAGAAGTTTATCAGCACTACTTTCCCTTTGTAGTCCGCCAGGTTGAGCCGGTGGCCATGAATATCCTTTAGGCGCAGAGACGGCCGCGGCAGCGAGGGCTGGGCTACGGCCGAAACGGTCGGGAACAAGAGCAAAGCTGTCAGAATGATCTTCCTCACGACTCTTCAAAACAGATACTTCACTCCGAGCAGAATGTTTCTATCGGTACGCAACACCAGCGGACCCGTGTTGCGCACCAACGGAAATTGAAAGCTTCCTTCGATCACAAATCGCGGCCGCGCGGCGTATTGAAGGCCGGGAGCAAGATAGTATTCGGTCGCCCTGCTTCCTGCCACCGGCAGCCCATTGAGGCGGCCGGTATTGCGATGAACGAACGTTGTTTCCAGAATCAGAAATAACTCGCCACCGGGTTTCTGGCGATCGTGTGGCAATACAAACTCAAGATCGGTACTGAAACGCTGTTCGTGACCCATGCGAAACCCGTCACGCTCAGTGCGAAAAATCGCTTCCGCATTCCCGCCGAAAATGAATCGGCCACCAGCCTGTGAGAAGGCGAGATCGAAATGCGGCGACAGCCCGCCGTTTATGGGCGTGAGTTGTTGTCTGACAAAAGCAGGCACGTTGATTTGCGTCTGGCTGGGAGCATCTTTCTTCCCGGTGGGTAATTCGAAGCCCACACGCAACGCCGCTTGTTTGTCGCCGTAGGTCTTTACCTTGCGAAAGAACCGGTACTTTGCCCAGCCGGTGATGTTGCCGACACCGGATCCCGAACCTTGCGTGAGTCTGTTGTCGTATGAAGTACGCGAGAAAGGCGCTTCGATTTCCAACTGAAGCCGCGGCGAAGGAGTGTAGGAAACGCTGATGTCCAACAGTTGCCGGTTTACTTCCAGACTTCCCAGGTGCTGTTTGATCAGATAGAGACGCGGCGTGACCGCCCCTCCTTTGTAAACGGTCAGACCCGGCGAAGTAACACGAATTGGCGCAGGCGAGAATTTCGAACTGCGAAATTCGGATTGCGGATTTGGCGCCATGAAATCGCCGGGGTCACTCGAGCGATCTTCGTGTCCGGTGGCGAGGCTTACAAAGTTGGCCTTCGCGAAGTTTGCGAAAGATGATGACGTCGAGTCTCTGTTCCGAAAACTCCCGCTCGCTTTGCCGGTCTGCGGAAAGATCATCTCGTGCGCGGTGGCGCCGGCGCCGATTGTCTTCCAGTCGCCGGTGATTTCGATTCGTGCGCCCGCGCGCGCTCCCGCCAAAGCGGAATCGACGGACAGTCCTTCCAGCGTGAGATGTTGCCCTGAAGGTTGCACAATGATAGCCCAACCTTTGTCATCTTTCGCGAGCGTGCCCGCGACCGTGATGTCCGCGGAATCAAGCGTGTAGCCTGCTTTCTTCAGCGTCTCTTTCAACGCCGCGAACGACACGGGCTTGTCCGGTTTGGGCGTGAACACACCCAACCCTTTCTGAATGTCTGTCACCTGAATCTCTTTCAGTTTCGGTGCGTAGTCCAGACGGCTCACGGCCTTCTGAATGTTGTACACTCAATTGCCGCACAAATAACCGGCGATGTGCATCTGCACCCGCTTGACCTGCGCCGCAGAACTCGCTGCGCTGCCAAACAATAGAACCAAACCGAATATTGCGATGAAAGTATTGCGTCTCATTTCTCTTCTCCCTGATCTGTTTGCAGTCATGAACCCACACGGGTGCGGATTCTGGAACGACGCAAGCGCACACGAATAAATGTGCTCTTGCGAGTAGACACACTTCGGCCCCGTTTCTACTAGATCAGGAGTGCGAGATGCTGAATGTATTTTGGACTTGAGTCGTGAGGACTGGATGTCTGCGAATAACGACCTGACAGTGCCAAACCATTGAAGGGTATGGCGTTTGGAATAATCGCGTTCGGCGCTGTCCCTTGCTGGGGTGAAATGGTTGAAGAGGAACTTGTGCCGCTGCTGCCCGGCTCGGAACAGTTTAAGTTACAGCACAGCCGGGCCATTGAAACTTCAGGACTGTTGCTTGCCGACTGCGCCTTCTTGCAGCAATCCGGCATCCTGGTCATCGGGCAGGAGCCTTCCTGCTCATGCACACCAGCGCCGAACGCGCCACCGAGCATGGCTGCAATGAGAGCTAATGCTGTAAGCCACTTCCGCATTGATGTGGCGACTATATGGAGCGGCCTTGCTGGCTGTCAAGCAGCATAGATGGAGGCATTTTACTTATTCATCGCTTCCGCTTTCGCAACA
>Ga0207646_10003045_pt1 | contig 19290 bp, 15 predicted proteins | sample KBSK5502metaG_FD_184343 | JGI IMG/M metagenome (GOLD analysis project Ga0207646, IMG submission 184343) | Corn, switchgrass and miscanthus rhizosphere microbial communities from Kellogg Biological Station, Michigan, USA - KBS K5-50-2 metaG... | ecosystem: Host-associated > Plants > Roots >...
GTCGGCGGCGCTGAGGCCGCGCCGGACGGTGAAGGTTACAAACGGCATCTCCGGTCTCCACGGCTTAGGATGTACCAATTGCGTTGATGCGCTGAGTGCGCGCACGCCTTAGCCGCCATCCTGCAAGGCGGCAGATCCAAAGCGTTTCATGGCTCCTTGCTCCTTTGTGCTGTGCATGTGCTGGGCTCGTCAGGCTTGCTGTCCCGCGGCTTCGAGGATCAGCCGCGTGATTTCGTCGGGATGGGAGATCAGCGAGAGATGGCTGGCCTTCACCTCGATGGTCTTGGCGCCCATCCGCTTGGCCATGAAGCGCTCAAGGTCCGGATTGATCGTGCGGTCATCCGTTGAAACCGCATAGTAGCTCGGCTTCGAGCGCCACGCCGCGTGCGTGGTCTTGCCGGCGAGCAGAGCCTTGTGGAATGGCTCTTGGACCGCATAGAGCACCTTTGCTTTCGATTGCGGCAGGTCGCCCGCGAAATCACGCAGGAAAGCCTCCTCGGAAAGCCGTCCTTCATCGCCGTCGAACAGGATGCCGGCAGTCGCCGGCGGTGTCGGATAGGTCTTGGCGAGCGCCGCGTAATCCTCGCCGGCATCCGGCGCGCGAGCCGCCACATAGACGAGCGCCGAGACGTTCGGATGCACGCCGGCGTCGGTGACGATCATGCCGGAGAAGGAATGGCCGACCAGAACTGTCGAGCCGTCCTGCCGTGCCAGCACTCGTTCGACTGACGCGATCGCTTCAGGCAGCGTAGTCAGCGGATTTTGCACGGAGGTCACGTTGAGGCCGGCCGCCTGCAATCGCGCGATCACCTCGGACCAGCAGGAGCCGTCCGCGAACAGCCCATGCACGAGCACGATGTTGCGCGCCTTCGGCGGAGTTGCGTTTGCGGCCATGCCGCGAGTGGAGATCAGCGAGGCCGCCGCGCCGGCAAGCAGAGCGGTCGAAACGGTGCGTCTGGTCATCATCATGATGCTCTTCCTTTGATCGATCAATGAGGGGGGATAGTCTTGACGGCGCGGAATGGCCGCGCGGTTTCAAGCGGGTCCTTGCATCAGCGCGTCGACGTCGGGTGAACGCACGATGGTGCCGCCGCGCACGAAGGCCTCGTGGTTGTTCTCGATGCTGTCGTGGTCGTAGAGGTAGTTGACCATGATGCCGAAAGATTCCTGGATTGCGCGGGGCGCGGTGTTGCCGAGCCAGTTGATCCGCTCAAGCCGCGCGCCATTGCCGAGGTGAAAACGCGCTACCGGGTCGATGCGGCTTCCGGGTGATGGCCGTCGCGTTAGGTAGGTCGCACAAAGCCGCATTAAGGCCACGCGCAGCGGTTCGCTTTGCTCTGGATCGTGCCACCAACCGCCGCGCGCTAGCTTCGGCAGCAGCGCGGCATCGGGGTTGCTTTCTTCTTCAAGCTGTTGCGTGAGCCAACGGCCGAAGCCTGGCACCGGCGACAGCGTCGAGAAGCGCTTGAGCTTCGGAAACTCCGCGTGCAGCTCCTCGACCACCTGCTTGATCAGGAAGTTGCCGAGTGAGACGCCGCGCAACCCGTCCTGACAGTTGGAGATCGAATAGAAGATCGCGGTGTCCGCGCCTGCCGCCTGCGCCCGCGCCGTGTCCTCCTCCACATCCTGCGACAACAAGGGCGGCATCGATGTGGCCAATCCCTCGACCAGCGCGACCTCGACGAAGATCAGCGGTTCGCCGGGAAGAGCGGGATGGAAAAAGGCGAAGCAGCGCCGGTCGGGCGCGAGGCGCCGCCGCAGGTCGTCCCACCCCTTGATCGCGTGCACCGCCTCATAGGCGATCAGCTTCTCCAGCACCGCCGCCGGCGACTGCCAATCGATCCGCCGCAGCTCGAGAAAGCCGCGGTTGAACCAGGATGCGAACAGATGCTTGAGATCGGCATCGAGCAGCTTCAGTTCCGGCTCGTGGCGCAAATGCGCGGTGATCTCGCTGCGCATCGCGATCAGTGTGCTGGTGCCACCGGGCGCCATGTTCATCCGCCGCAGCAGTTCCTGCCGAGGCGGATCGGCGGCCTGCGCGAGGACGGCCGCGGTTTCAGCCGTGGTATCGGCGAGGTAGCGTTCCGCCGCGATACGCAGTGCCACGGTGTCGGGCTGAAACTCGGCCGCCAGATAGCGTTGGAAGCCGTGCCGGTCGCCCGCATCGAGGGCGCGCAGCACCCCGTGCAGCTCGCGCGCCAGCAGCGCGCCGGAGGCCTCGCCACGCTCCGACAATAGTGTCGAGGCCAACCCTTTGGCCCGATCGAGCGGCGACGTCGTTGCGTTGGTCGAGCCGTTTGAGCGTTGGGTGGTGGGGGTCATCGTCGCCTCCCTATGCATGGATGACCGTGCTTGCGTTCGGCTTCGCCGCCAGCGCGCGGAATTTGGCTGGTGGCGCATAGAGGCCGCCCGAGGCCGTCACGAGGTCGTCGATCGTCCTCGCGGCGAGCCAGTCGCGGGTCGCCGTTCCGACGTCGATGCCGAGATCGGAAGGTGACATCACGATGCCGTGGCGACGCAGGCGGTCGCCCGTTTCCGGTGACTGCCGCTTGCCGAAATCGGTGTCGCCGGCCACCGCACGTAATGCGGCTTCGCGTTCTTGCGGGGACCGGCAGCGCAGAAGATTGGCGACGCCCCGTTCGGTGATGACGTGAGTGACGTCGTCGCCGTAGATCATCACGGGCGGCAGCGCGAAGCCCGCGGAGACTGCGAGGTCGAAGGCGTCCAGCCGCTCGACAAAGCTGGGCGCGCCGTTCGGCTGATGGGTCTGCACCATCTGCACCACGAGCTTACGTCCGCGCAGGCTCTCGCCGGCTTCCCGGCCGGCACGCAGCCAGGGGGGACTGTCGTGACGCCGGCCGCGCGGGTCAGCGCCCATGTTCGGCGCGCCGCCGAAGCCGGTGATCCGGCCCTTGGTGGCTGTCGAGCTGTTGCCCTGCGTGTCGATCTGCAACGTGCCGCCGATGAAGAGGTCGCAGGCATATTGTCCGGCGACCTGGGCGAGCGCGCGGTTCGATCGCAGACTGCCGTCGGCGCCGATCGGAAACACGCTGGCGCGGCTTGAGACGTAGTGCTCCATGCCGAGCTCGGAGCCAAAGCAATAGACGCTGGCGACGAAACCGGTTTCGATCGCGGGTATCGGGGTCGGGTGCGGGTTGAGCACGAAATGCCGGGCAATCTTGCCCTTCAGCCCGCGCTGGGCGGCGAAGGTTGGCAGGATCAGCTCGATCGCCGCCGTGGCATAGCCGATCCCGTGATTGAGCCGCCGCACCTCATAGGGCTCGTAGACCGCGGCGATCGCCATCATTGCCATCAGAACGTTCTCGTCCCTGATCTTGGCGGGGTCGCGCGTGAACAGCGGATCAATCCGGTAAGGCTTCGGGCTCGGTATGACGACATCGACCCAGTCGCCTGGTACGTCGACCCGCGGCAGCCGGTCGACGATCTCGTTGACCTGCGCGACGACGATGCCGCCGCGGAACGCGGCCGCTTCGATGATCGTGGGCGTGTCCTCGGTGTTGGGACCCGTATAGAGATTGCCGTCGCGGTCCGCCTTGTCGGCGACGACGAGCGCGACCTGCGGCGTCAGGTCCACCAGCGTGCGCGCGTAGAGTTCGAGATAGGTGTGGATCGCGCCGATCCTGAGCGCCTTCGACGCGACGAGTTCGGCGAGCCTGCGGCTTTGCGGTCCAGCGTAAGCAAAATCCAGTCGGTTCGCGATGCCGCGTTCGAACACGGCGAGATGGTCGGGCAGCGCCAGGACGGACTGCACCATGTGCAGATCGTGGATCCGCGCCGGATCGACATTCGCCAGGGTGGCGGCGAGAAAATCGGCCTGCTTCTGATTGTCGCCCTCGATCGCCACGCGGTCGCCGGGCTTGATGACCGCTTCGAGCAACTGGGTCGCCCGCTCTGCAGGGCAGAATTTGCCGCTTGTACCGCAGACCGCAGCGGCTCGCGCCAGCCGCGAGGGGCGATCGGCTTCGTGCCGTGATAGGTCTGACATAACGAATCTCCTTCGCTTGCTGCTTTCCTCTGCAGCGAGTCGTCGAGCCGATTGGCGGGGCCTAGGCCCCGCCAATCGCGTGATTATTGCCTTGGAGGAATATCGATCACGGCGATGTTGTGCTTGACCTCGCGGGTCCAGCCGGAATCGACTGCGATCGCCGGCACGCCGGCAAAGGGCAGATAAAGCGCGAGATTGGTGATGTAGAGCCGGCTCTTGTCCGGGCTGAACACTACGCTTGCCGGAAACAACAAGCCCTGGATCGAGCCGTCACTGGCAACGCCGTTGAAATCGCCCTTTTTCGCCACGACCCTGCCGGTCGGATCGACGACAACGATCTCGTCACCCTGATTGGCCGCGACCCACAAGTTGTCGTTCGCGTCCACTGCGAGCCCGTCGGGTCCATTGATGCCGGTGGTGAACGTCACACCCGCACCGGCGCTGCCATCTGTCGTCACGGGAATCTTGACGATCGAGTTGTAGGCCGTGTTCAGGGCGAACAAGGCCGTTCCCTCGTTGTTGAACTCGATCCCGTTCGCACCGAACGGCGGGCTCAGGATCTCGCCTGCATTGGGATCCGGTAGCAACAGATCGTTCTGGCCGGGGTTGGTCGGCGCATACCAGGCGGTCGGCGTGCCGCCGCCCGGGCCCGTCCTCCAGATGACGCCCTGGAACGAGTCCGAGACATAAACATTGCCCGATTTGTCGAAGGTCAGGGCATTCAGGCCGGGTGATTTCCCGGTTATGATCGTTGGCGCCCGCATGAACATCGACGTTGTGTGGGTCTCAGGATCGACCTTCCACACCACGCCCTTCCCGAGATCGGCGATCAGCACACTTTTGGACGATTGCTGGTACTCCAACCCGATTAAATGCGAGCTAGACCCGATGACTGGGAAATCCGTTACGAGCTGGCCGTTCGGCGCGAAAACGAACAGTTCGCCATACCCGCCGAGTGCGCCGTCCCTGTTGTAGCCGTACGAGGCTGAATAAACGGTACCATCAGGTCCGACCGCCACGCCCTCGACATCCGACGTGCATGATTTCGCCTCGTTCGGGCAGGCGGCACCGGGGCCGCTTGGGGCAAAAGTGGGGATCGTGGCGAAGTTTTGGACATCACCGCGAACCCACGCCTCTGCAGGTCCAGGTGAGAGTAAGCCGAGTGTGGCGCTGAATGCCGCGCCGCCGAGCCAAATCCGTCTCATGATGTATCTCCTTGAGCTTTCGAGAAGGTCGGATCCTCCAGATGAGTTATCATCTCCTAATCGAGCGCATCCATTCCTTGGGGTAATTCTAAAAAGATCTAAAAATTGCCGTAGGGAACAGCGGGGTCACGGGAGTGCCGGCGCAGCGTCGACAATTGGGTTTGGATCCCGGACGGTGGGAGGTGGACCGCACGCGGCGTGAACTGCGGACGCAGGGAGTTCCTGTCCCTTTAGGGGGCCGCGCATTCGACATCGTAGAGGTTCTGGCTCAGTCGGCCGGCGAGCTCGTCACCAAGGACGAGATCATCCGCCGCGTTTGGTCGGGCGCGATCGTCGAGGAAAGTACGCTTCAGGTTCACATATCCGCGATCCGCAAGGCGCTCGGCCCGGATCGAGGAATGCTAAAGACGGCGTTTGGCCGCGGCTACCGCTTGCTCGGAGCCTGGACCATTCGGCAGGAGGGCAATTCCGCCGACCCGGTAGTCCTCCAAATCGTGCCGCCGACCGCTTTCGCAGCGAACTTCCCTTCCGCCTCGTTCGACCTGATCGGCCGCGCCGCTGCTGTGCAGCATCTGCTGGATTTTCTGTCGGCCTATCGAGTGGTCACGCTGACCGGGCCCGGTGGGATCGGCAAAAGCGCGCTGGCGCTGGAGGTCGCCCGCGCCCTGTTCCCGGACTTTGGTGGTGGCGCCTGGCTGGTCGAGCTGGCCTCGCTATCTGATCCCGGTCTGGTGCCGTCTGCGGTTACGGGCGTCCTCGGCCTCAAACTCGGCGGCGATCAGATTTCCGCCGAGTCCGTCGCTCGGGCCATCGGAGGAGAGAGGCTCTTGCTGGTCCTCGACAATTGCGAGCACGTCATCGATGCGGCGGCCCAATTGGTGGAAACGATGGTGCGCGTTTGTCCGCGCACGACCGTGCTGGCGACCAGCCGAGAGGCGCTGAGGATCGAAGGCGAATGCGTCTATCGCGTCCCGCCGCTGGAGGTGCCATCGGAGCATTGGGAGGAGCCATCTGATGTGCTAGGGCGTAGCGCGGTGGAGCTGCTCGTCGCCAGGATGCGAGAGCTGGATTCGGACTTCTCCCCCGACAGTGACGGACTCGCCGCGATCACGGCGATCTGTCGGCATCTCGATGGCATCCCGTTGGCCATCGAATTTGCCGCAACTCGCGCCGCCGCGCTTGGGCTCGAACAGGTCGCCTCGCGCCTGGATGATCGTCTCACGCTGCTAACCGGCGGGCGTCGTACGGCATTGCCGCGGCATCGGACGCTGCGCGCGATGCTCGACTGGAGCTATGAACTGCTGCCTGAAGCCGAGCAGCGACTATTCCGTCGTTTGGCGGTCTTCCGCGGCGGGTTCACTCTCGAGGCGGCGGCGGCGGTCGCGGGCGACAGCACCGCGTCGGCTGTCGCGGAGAGTATGGCAAATCTCGTGGCGAAGTCCCTTGTGATGCGGGATGGATCCGTACCAGCCGGTCGCTGGCGATTGCTCGAAACGATACGGGCGTATGGGCTTGGGAGGCTCGCCGAAAGCGGCGACGCCGAGCAGATTACCAGGCGGTGTGCGGGGTTCTTTCGAGACCTATTCGTGAGGGCCGCACCTGGCTCGTCGCGAGAAGCCGCCACCGCGGACTTGGCCCAAGCTGCCCGAGAGATCGACAATGTTCGCGCTGCGATCGACTGGTGCTTCTCGCAGAGCGGGCGCTCGGGGATCGGAGTTGCCCTTACGGCAGCGTATGCGCCGGTCTGGCTAAATCTTTCGCTGACGGCCGAGCTTCGTGATCGCGCTGAGCACGCGCTGGAGAGAGTCAATGCGAACCTGAGTGCTCGGACCCAGATGGAGCTGCAAATCGCACTGGGGACTTCTTTGACCATTACATTAGGATCAATCGAACGGACGAGAAGCGTCTTAACCGCCGCGCTCGAAATCGCGGAGTGCCTGGATGATTTGGACGCGCAGGTGCGTGCATTTTGGGCGCTGTGGGCCTTGTACTTCAACACCGGCGAATGCGATGCGGCGCAATCCGTTGCGGAACGCTTCTCACGCGTCGCATCCCGCACCGGCGATCCCGGCGTTATTTCGGTTGCCGATCGGGTTATGGGCTACACATTGCAATATCTGGCCAATCACCGCGCAGCCCAGCGCTGCTTTGAACGCGTGCTCCAAACGTACGTTGCACCGCAACGTCAGCGCGACAAGGTCTGGTTCCTTTATGACCAGCGTTCACTGACGCGAGCGATGCTGGCGCGCTCGTTATGGCTGCAAGGTTTCGTTGACCAAGCCAAAAGCGTCGCGCAAGCGAGCCTGACAGATGCCGAAACAGCGAACGACAAATTGACGATTTGCTTTGTGCTTGGGTTGGCCGTTTCTCCTGTCGCACTGATTACAGGGGATCTCGTTACTGCCGAGCGCTCTCTGTACAGGCTGATCGAGACTGCGACGAGACAGAGCTTCGCCCGATATGTGATGGTAGGGCGCTGTCTCGAAGCAGCGCTTCTGATTGAACGCGGTGCGTTCGAGGCCGGCACGGCTCTAATGGTCACCACACTCGACGCACGCACGAACTCCGGATGGTTGGGACGCTTCACCGAGTACCTCGGTATCTTGGCGCAAGGAATCGCCGGGCTGGGACAGATTGGCAAAGCCCTCGCCACCGTCGGCCAAGCGCTGGCGAGAGCTGATCGCGGAGCAGAGCGCTGGTACGTTGCCGAACTCCTTCGCATCAAGGGAGAATTGCTGATTCAGGAAGCGACGGCGCAGTCCGTTTCGGAGGCCGAAGACTGTTTCGTCGGTGCGATCGACGTAGCCCGGGAACAGGGCGCGTTATTCTGGGAGTTACGGGCCGCAATGAGTCTTGCGCGGTTAAGGGTAAGGCAGGATCGGCATTACGATGCGCGGCAAGTTCTCTCTCCGGTATACGATCGGTTCACGGAGGGCTTCGAGACAGCGGACTTGCGTTGCGCGAGAGCAATACTCCAAAGCTGCGGTCTCACCGCATAGGCGGATTAGGCGGTGAAGCAGGTCCCGCGGTGGTCGGCCCGACAGACGACGGTCGCGCCACAGTCATATACGGATCACGATAAGAAGAGCCCTGGCGCGCTTACCGTCTTGAGGACGCCTTTTTGGCCTTTTGGGGCGAACGCCGCGGATCAGCGGTCAGTGCGGTGGCTGAATGGCCGCTCACGGCGCTAAGCGGAAGCCCAGCTTGGACATCCTCAGCTTCCGGTTCTGCCCCCGAAGCCGACCTTCACCAAGGCAATCAGCATCGGCTGAGTCGGGGGGAGAGCCGTCCTTCGTCGGGGAGGGCCTCGGGCGACGCGGTTGTCTCGAAGGGCAGGCATCCGCAGAGCGATACCGGATCGACGCGTGTGCTCAGCTCAAATTGGGGCTATTTCCCAAATTCTTCAATTGAGCACCGGGCGCGCTGGCTCCCTCGCACGGGACGGCATACAAAGCGGCGGGCGCAAATTAGCGGGCCCGACAAGGAACATCTCGATGCGCTTACTGTATTCCCTCGGATCACCCTTCGCGCGTCTGGTGCGGATCGCGCTGCTGCAAACCGATCTGGGCGCACTCGTGACCAAGCAGGAGGTGACGCGCGCAGGGCTCTATTCGCCGGAGTCGGACGTCTTGGTGCTGAACCCGGTCGGGCGCGTGCCGACACTCGAACTGGATGACGGAACGATCCTGACCGAGAGCAAACTGATCCTGGACTATATCGACTCTCTCAATCCGGGGCCGAAGCTGCTACCGCGGGATGGTTCGGACGGTTGGCGGACGCTGGCGGAGATGGGCCAGGCCTTGGGCCTGCTGGAGGACATCGTTACCTGGATCCGGGCGCTAGTGCCGCCGGAACCGCAACGCGCCGCGGAGGCCATCTCGCATGAGTCCGAGCCGGTGAACCGTGCGGCTGACGCGCTGGAGGGTGCGATTGCTCGTGGCGCTTATGCGGGGCGGCTGAATGCGGCGCAGATCGTTCTGGGCACGGCGTTGGGACTGGTGAAGCCGCGGCTGCCCGTGTGGAAATGGCGGGAGGGACGACCCGGCCTGTCTGCCTGGTACGACGTGATTGCAGCACGACCTTCGTTTCGTGCGACGGAGTCATCGGGGTTGTAGGAATGGTGCTGATATAGACGCGGTGGCGCTTCCCATCGACAAACACATCGTCGGCATCGCCGCAGGTATCGCATCGGTAATGACAGCGCCATTCTGGCTCGACAGGACCAAGAGCCGCGCCGGGCTTCGAAACACCACCAGGACACGCTGCGCTTCACGATCGAGAGCCATCGGAAAATTCGCGCGATGGCCCCCGGTCGGGAAGGTCCCGATGGCCTCACGCTTCACAAGATCGACAATCGCGATCTGCCCCGCATCCGGCACGTTGACAAGGCTCGACCAGCGCTTTCGTCTATCTAAAAGCTCTCCGGATGGGCCTTGAGCGGAATGTCCCCAACCTTTGCCCGGCTCTTCGGGTCGATGACGGCAAGCGCGCCCTTGCCATATCCGACGAGCACCTGATTACGCGCTCTGTCGATCCTGACGTTATCCGCGTCATTCCCGAGATCGATGCGCGCTTTGCTCGTCAGATCTTCCGCCACAACAGCCGCACCGAGCCGTCTCCGGCGTTCGCGACATAGACTGTATCGGTCGACGGCTCATAGCCAATGCCCTGCGGTTCTTTCAGCCCGGGCATCGTGCTTTGCATCTTGCGCGCCGCAAGATTGACGACGCCGAGACTGTCGTTGTCCAGCTCGGCGACGAAGAGCTGCTGTCGCTTAAGGTCGACAGCGAGATGATCGATACGGCCGCTGACCGCTCCGAGCGGGATCTTGGTTTCGAGCTCGAGCGGAGCCCCCGCCGTCTGGGCCGCGGCGACAATCGGCAGCATGACCGACGCCGCGACGAGGAGCGCGCGAGCTGACCTGCATGACCAATTGACGCCGCCCGCCGGACTCACCGGCCTCGATCCCTTGGGTCCCAAGCTCCCGTTGCAGATCACCGAGAAAGTAGCGCACCAATTCGGCGTTCAGGACGACCGGCAGGGTGGTCGTGAGTTCGCGAGCATCGGTCCGCCGGACCGTCAATACGTCCTGTCCGCGGGCGGTGAGGCGCCAAAGCGGCGCAAACCTGCCTTCGTCCGGGCCGATTGCGTCAAACGTACCGATCACGCGGAGCTCGTACCGCCGGGCGAACGATTCTCCGGCTTCGAAGCCGTGCGCCAGCTCAACGATCGCGAGAACTCCCGCGCGCACGCCGACATACTCCGCCACAGATTTCGGGATCAGTGCTTCGCCCACCATAGGCGGTCGCGCCATTCCGTCCGTGACAATCAGCGGAATGCCGAGGATTGGCTGTCCGGCTGCTACGCCGATCCTCTCGTAGTAATCTCGCGCGAGATCAAAGCTGCCGTCTACTCCAAGAACCGCGATCCTTGCACCGAGATATTCCTGCTGCTTGTCGTTCTCGAAAACGAGAAATGCGGTTTCGGCGATGACCCCTATGTCACTGCCTCGATAAGGCGCTTCGACGGCAGCGATTGCGTCCAGTCCGCGCATTGTGCGCTTCAGATCGTCGATCTCGGTCTCGGGTACCTCCACGTCCGCCAGGAACGTGGCTGCACCGGCGGATTCGGAACCTTTCAGCATCATTGCCTGCTGGATCTGCGTCTGCCGTTCCAGGACCGATATCGCGCCAATCGTCACTGCCAGCGACAGGGCGGTCAGACCGGATCTCCATCCGGTCTGACGCAGGTCCCTGACGGCCAGCCAAAGCAGCGGACAACGCACGGCGACGTTATTTCAGCTCGGCGGCGATGTCGTCGTTCAGCTCGTCGAGCATGCCGGTTACCGTGGACTTGATTTGCGCGGGCGGCACGCTTGTCTTCAGCTGATTGCCGAGCGCGTCGAACAGCAGCTGCTGCTCGCGCGCCTCGCGCCCCGAAATAAGGCGGGAGATCCGCTTCCAAGCAGACAACGCCTCGCCGAAGCGCGCTTGCGCCTCGGCGGCGTTGCCTGCCGCGTAGGACGTATCGACCGCTGTCAGCGATTTGACGAGCTGATCGAGATCGCGTCGCCCCTCGGCTTTTTCGGCGGCGGTGGCCGCCATTGACGGCCCGGTCGCGAACGGCGCGGAGTACCACATGCCGAAGCACGCGCTTGCGAAAACGAGTGCCGCGGCGATCCTGCCAAAATTGCGTTTCCGATTGGACACGTCACCCTCCTCTGGAAAGAACGAGGCGAGGTTGCAGTCATTCGTTTAAGGCAGTTTTAGGCGGTGTCACGGGCCACGATCAGAACGGCGCCGGGCGCGCTATTGTCAGCCGCAACGAGAGCCCATATGATTCTAGTGGGGTCAAAGCAGGCACCCCGTCAGACAGCCGTCCAAGCTCTGCGCCTCTCGCCAAGCGAGGAGTGCCGCATGACCGGACGCTACCCGTCCTCTCGACCGTTGAAGATCGCAGTCCTCTGGCGCGGTGACGCTGAGGCGCGCTGCAATGCAACGCCCACAAACAATCGCTTTCACCGCGTCTTTGAAGAACTGGGGGCGGCCGGGATCGGTGCCGAACCCGCCGTCTACGACGAGTCATTCGCCGACGAGGTGCGAGATCAACTGCTCGGTGCCGATGGCGTCCTCGTCTGGGTTGATCCGCTGAGCCGCGGCAAAACGCGCGAGGCGCTTGATCCGCTGCTGCGAGAGGTCGCAATGGGCGGGCCATGGGTCAGCGCACATCCCGACGTCATTCTGCAGATGGGCGTGAAAGAGGTCCTGTACCGAACGAAACATCTTGGCTGGGGCACCGACACGCGTATCTACCGCAGCGCGGCGGAGTTGTACGACGAGCTCCCAGCGCGGCTGCAGAACTCCGGACCCCGGGTGCTAAAGCAGAACCGAGGCAATGGCGGCCAGGGCGTCTGGAAGGTCGAGCTTTTAGATAGATCATTCAGCGGAGCTGACAGCAAGGTGCGCGTGCTACATGCGCTGCGCGGCAGTGTCCCGGAGCAACTGCCGCTCGCAAGCTTCATGGCCCGCTGCGAGGACTATTTCGGTTGGGGCGGCTGTATCATCGATCAGCCATTTCAGCCGCGCCTGCCGGACGGCATGATCCGCTGTTACATGGGCATGGACCGCGTCGTCGGTTTCGGACACCAGTACATTAAGGCGCTGATCGAACCGCCGCCGGAAGGGCCGGATGCGTCGGCAGCACAACCTGGGCCCCGGATCATGCATGGGCCGGATGCGCCAGCGTTTCAGCCGATACGCACGAAAATGGAAGCGGAATGGGTGCCGCAGATGATGCAGATCCTAGGGCTTGATCCGGCATCGCTGCCCATCATTTGGGACGCTGATTTCCTCTATGGCCCGCGCGATGCGGCAGGGGCGGACAGCTATGTGCTGTGCGAGATTAATGTCAGTTCCTGCTTCGCGATCCCGGAGGAGGCGCCGGCGGCAATCGCAAAGCTGGCGCTAGCCCGCTCTCAGAGCGCGCCGAAACGATCGTGACCACTAAGGCCCGCGATGCTTCAGGTTCGCGATCTCAGCACGAGCATTCTCAAGCGGGCCTCATTCACACTGTCCGCGGGAGAATGTATTGCGGTCACAGGATCATCCGGCGCAGGCAAAACCTTGCTACTGCGCGCCATTGCGGATCTCGACCCCAATGATGGTGTCGCGTCCTTGGACGGCCGTGACCGGTCGACAATTGCCGCACCGGAGTGGCGCCGCCTGGTCGGCTATGTGCCGGCGGAACCGGGCTGGTGGGCGGAAACGGTCGGCGAACATTTTCGCGAATGGCAAGCGGCCTTTGCTTACTTGCGAAAGCTAGGGTTTTCTGAAGGGACGAGAACCTGGCCGATCGCGAGGATGTCCACCGGCGAGCGGCTGCGGCTCGCCCTGATTCGCGCTCTCATGGTGCAACCGAAGGTATTGCTGCTCGACGAGCCGACCGCCGCTCTCGATGCCGCCTCTGAAGCAGCGGTCGAATCGTTGATCTCTTGCCGATTAGAAGCCGGCGTTGCTGTCCTGTGGATTACGCATGATGAAGCCGCAAGCCAATCGCATCGCGCACCGACGACTTGTGGTCGAGGCTGGTCGCGTTTACGAGAGCACCGAGGAATGCCCAGCTACATAGCATTAAGTTATTGGGACCTCGCGGTAGCAAGTGTCCTCGTCCTGATCGATGCCGCCCTGTCGATCATCTTCGGTCTGCGAATTCACCGCAGCCTGTTAGTCGCGGCAATACGAATGACGGTGCAGCTCGCTTTGGTTGGCTTGGTACTGACATTTCTGTTCGCGGTTGTGTCGCCGCTGTGGACGGGTCTGGCGGCACTCGGAATGATCCTCTTTGCCGGACTAGAGGTCACGCAGCGTCAGGAGCGGCGCCTTTCCGGCTAGTGGTCCTATGGCTTGGGCACCGGCTGTATGATGATCTCTTCAGTTGTGGTGACGGTCTTCGCCCTCCTGACCGCGTTGCAGCCAACGCCATGGTATGATCCGCGTTACGCGATACCCCTGCTCGGCATGATTCTAGGTAATTGCATGACCGGCATCGCTCTGGGTCTCCACACCCTGACGGCCAGCCTCGTGAGCCGGCGGGCAAGCGTGGAGGCTCAGCTCATGCTCGGAGCGACGCGATGGGATGCCGCGGCGCCTGTGACCCGGGAGGCGCTTCGCAGCGCCTTGATGCCCACGATTAATTCCATGTCGGCAACGGGCCTGGTTTCATTGCCGGGCATGATGACAGGGCAGATCCTGGGCGGGGTACCCCCAGCCGAGGCAGTGAAGTACCAGATCTTGGTGATGTTCCTGATTGCGGGGGGTACGGGGTTGGGCGCAGTAGCAGCCGTGCTTGGCGGCGTCTTGCGCGTGACCGACGGGCGGCATCGGCTGCGTCTCGATCGCATAAGCGCCGCGAAGCCTACCTAGCCGAGCCCTTGCTGCAACGCGCCGAGTGTCGATGGCATAAAAACCCCACCGTCAATGGGCTGCTTCAGGTCGAAGTCAGCCGCAAGATCGGCGACCGGGAAGGTCTGCTGACGGCGCATCTTGCCCGTTAGCGCTCGTCCCGGCGAAGGTCCCTTACCTGAACCGATGGCGGACGTCAGCCCGCGCGGCGGGCACTGGTCTTCCCGCCCCAAAGCAGTCATCCACGGACAGCACCCGGAATCTGCTAGGCCGGATGATAAACCGTCGTTTGTCAAACGCCAGAGCAGCGCCAAAGACAGGACGGGGCACACGACGTCGGCTGAAACTCCATCGGTGACAGCCACCGCGCCCGCTTGCCGGATCATTAGGAGCCTGCGAAGGTGGTTTTGATCGAATTGCGATTCAGCGAGAGACCTTGACCAAAGCCTCCTGCGATCAGGTGCCGAATGGAGAAGCGCTTCGGCAAGATAGGCCCCGCTTCGTTCGGTGCGTGACGGCGAGAGGCCGGCATCTCGAAGCCGGCCTCGTTATTCTCCTTATTCTGGTTTCATCAGGTGGCGCGTGGGCGCAAGACGCGAACGGCACAGCTGGGGGTGCTGCTCGCGAACAAAGCACTGACGAGACGACAAAGCCGTTAGCATCCGATTCGCAGCCCGGTGCAGGCAGCAAGACCAAATCGGACAAGAGTGGCCCGTCACCGAAGGAGGAAAAAAAAACAGATGATGCGGCCCAGCCGGATTCGGGCATCAAGCTCACATTGCAGGAACAGAGCGAGGTTTGGGCCAATCTGGTCGGCGGCGGTAAGCGGGGCACCAGCTACAACGGCCTGACCACGGGCGTCTTGGACGTCGATCTCGAAAAGGCGGCCGGCTGGCAGAGAGCGCGCTTCTATGTCAGCGCCTTCGATATTCACGGCCACGGTCCCAGCCGAAGCCTGGTCGGCAACAACCAACTCATCAGCAATATCGAGGCGACGCCCAGCGTTAAGCTGTACGACCTTTGGCTGGAACAGCGCTTGCCCGGCCGGCTATCGATCAGGTTCGGGCAGGAGGGCGCCAATGACGAGATGATGACGACAGCCCACGGTGCCCTTTACTTGAATTCGAGCTTTGGCTTCCCGGGACTGCCGGACGCTGACTTGCCATCCGGCGGCCCCAATTACCCACTGGCGACGCCCTTCGTACGGGTTCGCTGGCGCGCTAGCGATCAGTGGAGCCTGACCGGGGCGGTCTTCAACGGCGACCCGGCGCCACGCGGCGTTGGGGATCCGCAGATCCGCGACCGCAACGGGACGGCGTTCCGGCTCAATGATCACGCCCTTGCCTTCGGCGAGATGCGCTACGCGCCGGACCTGGATGCACCAGACGCGCTGCAAACCAATTACAAGCTCGGTGCGTGGTACTACACGGCACGCTTTCCTGACCGGCGCCTCGATATCGCTGGCGGCTTGCTCGCCAGCCCGACGAGTTCGGGCATGGCGAAGCAGCACAGCGGCGATTTCGCGATTTACGGCATCGTCGACGAGGTGCTGTGGCGCCGCGAGGGCACTAAGGACCAGGGCATCGGCGTTTTTCTGCAGGTGCAGGCCGGACCCAGCGACCGCAACCTCGCCGATTTGTTCATCGAAGGTGGGCTGAACTGGTGCGCGCCGTTCCCCGAGCGCCCGAAGGATATCGCCGGGATCGGTTTCGCCTATCTCGGTATTAGCCCTGCGGCGCGACGCTTCAGCCGCGACCTCGTGGCGTTCGGGCGCGCCGCTTCCGGCTATGCGAGCAACGAGACAATTATCGAGGCGAGCTACAGGGCGGTGATCACTGACTGGCTGACCTTGCAGCCCGACGCGCACCTCGTGCTGAACCCAAATGCCGGCATGCCGGGGCCCTTCGGCAGCACGCCGCTGCCAAATGCATTCATTATCGGCCTGCGGGTGATAATTAAATTTGAGTCATCCTGAGCTCCGAGCGGGCGGTGTTGAGGTAAGGGCGGCGCTGGCGTAAGAAGGCTCTCAGGGGAACGCCCGAGGGCGAACAATGCGCGAGTATCGGTATGCGGTGCCTCGTCATAGAGGATGAGGCGGAGACGGCGCGCTACATCTGCAACGGGCTCGCCGAGGAAGGGCACACTGCGACGTTGTGCTGCGACGGCGTCGCCGGCCTCGACTTGGCGACGCACGAGCGCTGGGACGTCATCATTCTCGACCGCATGCTGCCGGGTGGCATCGATGGGCTTTCCATCCTGGCGACGTTGCGGGGTCTCGGCAACCCGACGCCCGTGCTGATCCTCAGCGCGCTCGCCACCCTCGACGAGCGGGTACGCGGACTGCGCGGCGGGGGCGATGACTATCTGACGAAGCCCTTTGCCTTCTCCGAGTTGCTGGCGAGGGTCGAGGCGCTGTTGCGCCGCGCGGCTCCGCGCGAAGAGGCGCGGGAATTGCGGGTCGCCGATCTGAAGCTCGATCTGCGGACCCGGCGGGCGGAGCGTGCCAACCGGCCGATCGCGCTGCAGCCGCGCGAATTCCGCCTGCTCGAATACCTGGTGCGGCACCAGGGCCAGGTCGTCACCCGCACGATGCTGTTGGAAGCGGTATGGGACTACTATTTCGATCCGCAGACCAACGTCATCGATGTCCAGATCAGCCGGCTGCGTCGCAAGATCGACCGGGACTTCTCGCGGCCGCTGCTGCACACCCTACGCGGCGTCGGATACATGATCTCGGCCGATGCGTAGTGTCTGGACCAGCGTCGCATTCCGCCTCGCGCTGGGCTACGCGATCCTGGCCGTGGCCTCGATGTCGATCATCGCGGCAGTGTTCTATTTTGGCACGGTCGGCGTGCTGGCGCGGAACACCGACGCGAAAATGCAAAGCCTTTCCGCCCGGCTTGTGGCCCATTTCCAGGATCGTGGTGCCGAGGCGCTGCGGCAGGAGATCGAACGGCTCCTGGCCGACGGCGTCGAGCAGGACACGGAAGTATACCTGCTGATAGGGCCGGACGGTCGCAGGCTCGCCGGCAACCTCGCGGGCTGGGCGCCCTCGGCCGCCGATTTTGACCGGTTCGAGGATCGCGGCATCATCCGCGACGGTCGGCCGTCCGTCAGCCGCATTCTGCCGCTGCTGCTGAGCGATGGCGCCATCCTGGTGGTCGGCCGCGATCTGCGCGACCGCCTCGAGATCGAGGATCTAGTCTGGCGCGCCCTCGCAATCGGCGGCGGCTGCGCTGTTATCCTTGCCCTTGTCGGCGCCCTGCTGTTTCGCCGGCAATTGGAGGCGCGTATCGCCGCGATCCGCCATACCGCGCGTGAGATCGAGGCTGGCGATCTGAGTCGACGTATCCCTATCGATGGCACCGACGACGAGTTCACGAGACTTGGCCGCGATATCAACGGGATGCTCGACTGGATCGAGCATCTGATGGACGGGGTGCGGCATGTGTCGAATGCCGTCGCGCACGATCTGCGAACGCCGCTCGGCCGGATCCGCGGCCAACTAGAGGAAGCGCTTCGGCCCGGCCACCGTGCTGCACAATTGACTGCGGCCGCGCGTTCCGCGATCGGGGGCGTCGACGAGTTGATCGCGCTATTCGACCGCCTCCTGCAGATCGCCGAAGCCGAATCGGGCACACGACGGCAATCCTTCGCACCGGTGCGCCTCGCTGCGGTCATCGCCGATATTATCGAGCTGTACGACGCGGAAGCCGAGGAACGCGGCATCGCGCTCCTCACAGATCTGGATCACGCGGCGGCGGCACTCGGCGACCGGGCGTTGTTGGCGAGCGCAATTGCCAATCTGATCGACAATGCCCTGAAGTATGCCGGTGCCGGTGCAACGGTTCGGGTGCGCGCAATGCGCCACCAGGGCAGCGTCTCGATCGTCGTTGAGGATGACGGGCCCGGCATTCCCAGCTCGGAATGGAAGCGTGTCATCGAGCGGTTTTATCGGATTGACGAAAGCCGCAGCATCCCCGGGAACGGCCTGGGCCTGTCGCTCGTCAGCGCGACGGCCTCGCTGCACCGGGGCGAATTGCGGCTGGAGGATGCCGCACCCGGGCTGCGGGCTCGGCTGGTGCTGCCACGCATCGATATGGCCCCGCTGACGGGCGCCGAAGAAGCGGAGGCGATAGGCGCAGGTCCGGCTGAATAAGCCAGCAAGGCCGGCGGCTCGACCTTTCCAATCGGTAATGTTGCAGAAAGCTGGAGGATAGCTACCGCCGGTTACTCTCGGAGTGCTGCCGGCCGTCGCTCGGAGAACACGGTCCCGGCCGGTGTGCTCAAGAAACGGGTGACCCGGTATGCTGTTCGTCGTATCGCGCTGGGCACAGGGCGTGGCCGTCGTCGGCGCCACGCTTTGCTTCGTACTCGGTATTGAGGGGCTTCCGCCGAAACCGGGTTTGTCCGCCGACCGGCAAGCTACGCCGGACAGGACGCCGGGCAGGTTCACGCCAACTAAGGAGGAATGGGCGGGCCTCGCGACGCAGCGGGTGGAGACGAGACTTTTCCGCCCGGAAGAGATCGCTGAAGGCAACATCGCCGTCGACGACGATCTGACAACCCCGGTGTTCTCGCCCTATTCCGGACGCGTCGTGCAGTTGATCGCCAAGCTTGGCGACAAAGTGGAGCGCGGGGCGCCGCTGTTTGCCGTCGAGGCGACGGAGTTCGTGCAGGGGGCCAACGATTTGATCGCGGCCTCGGCCGCTCTCAAGACCGCGCGCGCTCAGCTTTCGCAGGCGGAAATCAACGAAAAGCGGGCGCACGAACTATACCTGGCGAAGGGCGGCGCCCTGAAGGATTGGCAACAGAGCCAGACCGAGCTCGCGTCCGCGCAGAATACCGCCCGTTCCGCCGACATTGCGCTCGCTGCGGTGCGCAACCGGCTGCGCATTCTCGCCAAGACCGACCGGGATATCGCGGCGCTCGAAGCGCAACCGACGCAAAAACTCGAACCGCTAACGATCGTAACGGCGCCGATCGCCGGGACCGTGACGCAGCGCCAGGTTGGGCTCGGCCAATACATCCCGTCGGTGACGTCCGGCGCCAGCGGCCCGGTCTACACGATCGGCGATCTGTCGACCGTTTGGCTGATCGCCAACATCCGGGAGGCCGATGCGGGCCGCATGCGGGTGGGGCAGGCGGTCGAAGTCGCCGTACCGGCCTATCCCGGCCG
>Ga0207646_10003048_pt1 | contig 19286 bp, 14 predicted proteins | sample KBSK5502metaG_FD_184343 | JGI IMG/M metagenome (GOLD analysis project Ga0207646, IMG submission 184343) | Corn, switchgrass and miscanthus rhizosphere microbial communities from Kellogg Biological Station, Michigan, USA - KBS K5-50-2 metaG... | ecosystem: Host-associated > Plants > Roots >...
CTTGCCACGCGTCGCGCGGGCACTCGATGATTTTCACTGCATCCACCACGGTCTCCTTCGTGGATCGTAGTTGTCGCTTGCATATGAAAATAAAAAGCAAAAAAGGAGCGTGAAACCAAGGAAGAACGACGCGCTAAGGGCAACTTCCAAGACCGTATCGCCGGTCGTATGCGAGAAAAGTTTCCAGGATGAAATGCCCCAAGCAAACAAAATCGCACCAAGAAGTAATGACAAAAGGCCAAATCTAAAAAAGAGTCGAGTGCGGTGACTTATGACGACAATAAAATATTTTTTCCCTGGAGCACTCATGTTTGCAGCACTCCGGTCTTGAATTCCCTCACTTCTGGATTCAGGGCAGCGGCTTCGAGGGCCCAGATCAATGCATCGCGCGTTTGGGCTGGATCAATGATGGCGTCGACCCACAGCCGGGCGGCGGCATAGCGTGGATCTGTTTGATGTTCGTAGGTTGCGCGGACGGATTCGAAGAGTTCCTTTTTTGCCTTCTCGTCCACTTTTCTGCCTTCGCGCTCGAGTTGCTTCAACTTGATTTCAACGAGCGTGCCTGCGGCGGCTTCGCCGCTCATCACTGCATAACGCGCGGTGGGCCAGGCAAAGATGAAGCGCGGATCGTAAGCCTTGCCGCACATAGCATAGTGTCCCGCGCCGAAGCTGCCGCCGCAAATTACGGAGATTTTGGGCACGACGCTGTTGGCGACCGCATTCACCATTTTGGCGCCGGCACGGATGATGCCGCTCCATTCGGCGTCTTTGCCTACCATAAATCCATTTACATCATGAAGAAAGACCAGAGGGATACGGTTTTGATTGCAATCGAGGATGAAGCGCGCGGCTTTTTCAGCGGACTCCGTGTAAATCACGCCGCCGAACTCGATGCGCTTCTGATCCGAGCCTGGCGCGAGCGTCTGCACATGCTTTTTTTGATTGGCGACGATGCCGACGGCCCAGCCGCCGACGCGTGCAAATCCGCAGAGCAGCGTTTCGCCATATTCAGCGCGGTACTCTTCAAACTCGCTGCCATCGACGATGCGTGCAATGAGTTCACGCATGTCGTACTGCTTGGCAGCTTCCTTGGAAAAAATGCCGTAAATCTCTTCCGCGGGGAAGAGCGGCTCGCGAGACGCGGTGCGGCTGAAGACTGGCGGGTCTGGTGAGCCCATTTTGTCGACGAGTGCCCGAATGCGCGCCAGGCAGGCGTGGTCGTCCGGTTCGCGAAAATCGACGGTACCGCTGATCTGAGAATGCATTTTTGCGCCGCCAAGTTCTTCGGCGGAAGATTTCTGACCGATGGCGGCCTGCACGAGCGCCGGACCGGCGAGAAACAATCCGGAACCTTCGGTCATCAAAATGTGATCGCACATCACCGGCAAATAGGCTCCCCCGGCGACGCACATACCCATAATTGCGGTGACTTGCGGAATGCCCATTGCGGACATCACGGCGTTGTTGCGAAACACCCGTCCAAAGTCGTCGGTGTCCGGGAAGACATCTTCTTGCAGCGGCAGAAAGACCCCTGCCGAATCCACCAGGTAAATTGTGGGGATTCTATTTTCGATGGCAATGTTCTGAGCGCGAATCACTTTTTTCGCGGTCATGGGAAAGAACGCGCCAGCTTTCACGGTGGCGTCGTTGGCGATGACCATGAAAAGGCGGCCGCAGAGGCGCGCGAGCCCTGTGACAGTTCCTGCGGAAGGCGCGCCGCCCCATTCTTCGTACATTTCGAACGCGGCGAATGTGCCAAGTTCGAAAAAATGGGAGCCAGGGTCGATAAGCTTCGCGATGCGTTCGCGTGCCGTCAAGCGGCCTTTTTTGTGCTGAGAGTCAATCGCTTTCGCGCCGCCACCCTGGCAGATTTGTTCTTCCTGGTTCTTGATCTCAGACAAGAGCTCGATAACGCGGCGGGTATTCTTTTCAAATTCGAGCGACTTCGTATTCACACTTGTTTTTAGAACAGACCGGGTCACTCGCAGACCTCGCAACTTGAGCGGCCAACGCGCGGCGCAGCCGAAGCTGTGGCGCGGCGGCAAACGCCTCAGTATACGGTCTCTCGGGCCCTAGTGCGAGCGCAGCGTAGGACTGTCGGTCTTACGAATGCAGGATAGAACAGGCCTACCATGTTTTCCTGTGCAAAATTACGCGATAGGGATACACTGCAGCACATTTGCGGAGGGTTATCTAATGAGTTTACGTACATTACGCTTAACGTGCGTCTGCGTTGCATTCACATTTGCAAACGCTTTCGTATTAGGCGCAGATGAACTCGGCAACGAACGTTATCGCATGAAGTCGATCGCCAAGACAGTGTCTGATGAGATTGAAAAACGCTATTACGACCCAAACCTAAAAGGCTTGAACTGGAAAGGGCTCCTGGAGGAGACGAAGCAAAAGATCGACAACGCAAAAAACGTGCCTGAAATGTTGACTGCGATTTACGTCATGGTGGACAAACTAAAGGATTCGCATACGCATTTCCTTCCGCCCTCGGTAAACGTGAAACTTAAATATGGCTTTGAAGCCAAGCCTATCGGCGATGACATTCGTATCTATCGCGTTCGAGCCCAATTTACCGGCGGAGACGGCCGGATTCAAGATCGGCGACAAGATTATCGGTATGAACGGCCATACCGCGGAACGATACAGCTTCGATGACATGCTGCTGTACTATCGAGTGCTTCACCCTTTGCCTAGCTGGGAACTAGTAGTGCAAACAGGAGACGACCAGCCGCGGACGGTACGCCTGAACGCTAAGCGGGAAGACAAACCCATCGTGCTGGACATTGATCGCCTCAGCGACTTTTGGGACATCATTCTAGAGGATCAATCCGAGTCCGAGGAAGAACGTACCTACCATACGGCGAATTTTGACGGCGGGATTGGCTATATCCAAGTCCGTGAATTTCCCGTCAACGCGAGTTTTCTGGATGGTTTAGCCGATAACGTGAAGGATTCCAAGGCCGTGATCGTGGATCTGAGAGGTTGCCCCGGGGGAGCTGTCGACACCTTAAAAAGCTTTTCCGGGCACTTCCTGGCTGAAACAGCGGTTATGCACAAAATGGTGGAACGAAAGAAGATCGAAGAAATCACGGCAAAGCCTAAGAAACCAAACTTTTCAGGCCCCCTCGTCATCATGATTGACAGCCGCACGGGAAGCGCGGGAGAAGCCTTTGCGCGGTTTTTTCAATCCGCGAAGGGAGCGCTAGTTGTGGGTGATGCTTCGCTGGGTCGCCTGATGACGTCTTTGTACTACTCAGAGGAGTTCGGTGCAGAGAAAATCGTATATTACGGCGTGCAGATCAGCATCGCCAAAGTGGTTCTCCCGAATGGTGATGAGGTTGAAGGAAAGGGCGTTGCGCCAAACGTGATCTGCAATCCGACCGGTAAGGACATGCGAGAGGGCCGCGACGTTTGTCTTGATGCGGCAGTTGCAAGGGCTAGAGAAGCTCTGCACCTTCCCGTCTCGGAGAAGAAGTTAGCGGAGATGGAATCATCAAAGAATTAAATTTCACGGCACGACCCAGAGAAGTCCCGAAAGGGCGTGACTCATGCGTGTGCGTGTTTTCTTTGAATGAAATCGACGATGGCTTGGGTTGAGGTTCCGGGCAAGAAAATTTCGGCGATGCCGGCTTCTTTGAGGGCGGGAATATCGGCTCCGGGAATAATTCCACCAACGACGACCGTAACGTCGTCCATTCCTTTTTCGCGAAGGAGTGACATGAGTTGCGGGCAGATCGTATTGTGCGCGCCGGAAAGAATAGAGAGGCCGACGACGTCGACATCTTCCTGGACTGCGGCGGAGGCGATCATCTCCGGTGTTTGGCGCAGGCCGGTATAGATCACTTCCATACCGGCGTCGCGGAGTGCGCGGGCGATGACTTTCGCGCCACGGTCGTGGCCGTCGAGGCCGGGCTTGGCAATCAGCACACGAATTCTTTTTTCTGGCATTTGTCTCGGCGTCCTCTTGCTGTCGGTCCTAGAATCAGGTGATGGCGACTTCTTCGTAGGTGCCGAAGGTGTCGCGCATAGCGTCGCAAATTTCGCCGAGAGTGGCGTAGGCTTTGACGGCCGCGTAGATTGATGGCATCAGGTTGTCTTTGCCGTGCGTGGCCTTGCGAAGGGCAGTGAGAGTGCGGTTTACTGCGTCCTGGGAACGCTCAGTTCGCAGCTTCCTGAGGCGCTCGCCTTGGCGATGCGCTACGGTTTCGTCAATCTGCAAAATCTCCAGCGGTTTTTCGTCAGAAACGAAATCGTTCACGCCGACCATGATTTTTTCTTTTTTGTCGAGATCCATTTGGTAGCGATAGGAAGCTTCTGCGATTTCACGTTGCGGATAGCTGCGTTCAATGGCCGCAACCATGCCACCCATGGAATCGATCTTGCGGATATAGTCCCAGGCGCCGGCTTCGACTTCATTTGTGAGCGCCTCGACGAAGTACGAGCCACCGAGCGGGTCGACAGTGTTTGTAACGCCAGTTTCGTGCGCGATGATCTGCTGCGTACGCAATGCGATGGTCGCGGCAAACTCGGTAGGCAGGGCCCATGCTTCGTCGAGTGAATTGGTGTGCAGCGATTGTGTTCCACCGAGCACGGCAGAGAGCGCCTGCAGCGCGGTTCGTACCACGTTGTTATACGGCTGCTGGGCGGTGAGTGAACAACCGGCGGTTTGCGAGTGGAAGCGCAACGCCCAAGTGCGCGGATTTTTGGAGCCGTAGCGCTCCGTCATAGCCTTGTGCCAGATGCGGCGTGCCGCGCGATATTTCGCGATTTCCTCGAAGAAGTCGCTGTGCGCGTTGAAGAAAAACGAAAGCTGGGGCGCGAAGTCGTCGACATTCATCCCGCGGCGCAGCGCCCATTCGACATACTCCATGCCATCGCGCAAGGTGAACGCAAGTTCCTGAATCGCTGTCGAGCCCGCTTCGCGGATATGATACCCGCTGATAGAGATTGGATTAAATTTCGGTGTCTGTTTGACCGCGAACTCGAAGGTGTCAATCACCAGCCGCATGGAGGGCTCGGGCGGGTAGATGTATTCCTTCTGAGCGATGTATTCCTTGAGAATGTCGTTCTGCAAAGTGCCAGAGATTTTCTTCCAGTCCGCGCCTTGTTTTTCCGCGACGGCGAGATACATTGCCCAAATTATTGCCGCGGGCGAGTTGATGGTCATCGAAGTGGTTACGTTGGCAAGAGGGATTTGGTCGAAGAGGACTTCCATGTCCGCGAGGGAACTGATCGCAACACCGCACTTGCCGACTTCACCTTCGGAAAGGGGATGGTCGGAGTCGTAACCCATTAAAGTGGGAAGGTCGAACGCCGTGGAGAGCCCGGTCTGTCCTTGCGCGAGGAGATAGCGGAAGCGCTGGTTGGTATCTTCGGCGGCGCCGAATCCGGCGAACTGGCGCATAGTCCAGAGGCGCCCGCGATGCATGGTGGAATGAATGCCGCGGGTGTAAGGAGGGTCGCCCGGGTAACCGAGATCGGTTTCGGGATTCCATCCAGACAAGTCCGCTTCCGTGTAAAGCCGCCGAATGGGATGGCCAGAGATCGTCGTGAATTCAGCGTGGCGCTCGGGGCTTTTTGCCAGAACGGGCGCCAAAGTTTTTTCTTCCCAGACTTTTTCCTCGGGGCAAGGGGTGCGCTGCGTAGAAGACTTTTCGTTGGCGGGGAGCGTGGTGGTGTTTTGCTTGTTTGGATTACTCATTTGAGAATTTCTCGCACACATTCACTTGCTGAACGTGACGCATAACTACGTTGGAGATGACCGCAAAGCGGCCAATTTCTTATGCTAGTCGAAAGATTTGGCGCGGGCAACCGGGAGACGCGGCCTGGGCCGCCCGACGCCAAAAAAAGCCGGCAGCGGGACGGCTGCCGGCTGAATAAAACAATCGCGAGGAGCTAGTTCTGACCCGGCTGGCTCGAGTTTGTGCCAGCGGCACTGTCTGAATCGAGCTTCTTAAAGAGTTTTTCAGTGCCGACTACCTGGCCATGCAGAGTGCCTGGGATCAAGGTGTCTTTCTCGGGTCCGCTGCCGCTTGAATCGGCGATCGTTACGTGATTGGCCTCCAGCGTACGGCCGAGGGCCCGTTCGAAGTTGGCTTTGGCCTCCGCGAGATCGGAAAGCGCGCGAAGTTCGGTGCCACGAGCGGTGATCAAGTCGCGCTGGGTAAGAATCACTTGGTAAACGGTGGATGCGCCGAGCTGATACTTTTTCTCTTCGGCGTCAAAGGTCTGCTGCTGCAATTCACGAGCTTTGCTGGCGGCGGCCACTCTGGCACGGTCCTGAACCAAAGCCACGTAAGTATTTTGAACGTCGAGAATGGCGCTGTTCTTGAGCTGCTGGATTTGCGCCTGCATTTGCCGCTGGGTCAGAGTTGCACGCTGATAATCAGCCTGAGCGATCCTGTTGCGGATCGGTACCGTCACACCCAACTGAACGGTATAAGAAGGGAAATTGTTGTGAAAAATCTGGCCCGAAGCATCCGTGTAGCCTTTGTGGTCGGTGCCAACAGTCGGCGTAATCGTCAGAGGCTCAAACAGTCCAGGGATCGGGTTACCGTTTGCATCCACGACTTGTGCGCCTGCGATCGTTGATGACGTCCCGTGAACGCCGGAATTGCCGGACAAGCCCGTCGAACCGTACTGCGCTGTCAACGTGGCAAGAGGTAAGAGCGCGTTTCTTGTGGCCTTCACTTCAATGTTGGCATTCTTCAGGTTGTAGACCTGCTCTTGCAAGTCCGGCCGTTTCTGGAAGGCTTCCGACACCGCCTCTTCGAATGAAGCAGGTTCCACGCCCGTGGGAGTGTTCGGTTTGTCGGTGGGGACAATCTCGACGCGCACGAGGTTAGGGCTCAGGGGATCTTTAGAGATGAAGTTTTTCAATGCCTGCTGTTGCTGAAGTTGAGCCGTTTGCGCAACGATCAGGTTTTGCCGGTTGGTGGCCAATTCTGATTCGGCGCGCGTCACATCGAGTGGAGCCATCGTGCCAATTTCCAACTGCTTTTTGTTGTCGTTGTAAAGTTTCTCAGAGACGGTAACGGCCTGCTGCTGGACGTTCACGTTTTCACGAGCATAGACAAGCTCCCAATAGGCATTGATCGTGTTTGTAACCGTGGTGATTGCCTGCAGAGAGAAAGCAAAGTCCGCGATCTTGCGGTTATTTTTCGAGATGTAGATCTGTCTCTTATTTATGCTCTTTCCGAAGCCATTCAACAGTTGCTGCTGGAACCCGATGTTGATCGAGGTCTCGACGGATGGATTGAAAAGAAGAGCCGGCGAGGTAGAAGAACTGCGAGTGTTATTCCAGGAAACAAACATACTTGTGCCGGGGGAGAATCCTTGCGTGTATTGCGTGTTGAACGTAGACGTGTGCGCAGAAAGTGAGCTAATGCTGGCCACGCCCGTTCCCGAAATAAAAGGGTTGTTTACAGGGATAACGCGCGAGTCGATCGAATAAGTCCCGGTGACTTGGGGATCGAAACTGAGTCCTGGAATGTTGGCTTGAGAGAAGGGAATGCTCGCGCCGGCGGTTCCACGGCCCACGCCTCCACCTGCAGTGCGAAGCAGATCGGTGTCCGCGTACCAAACGTTATATCTGGCAACAACGATGTCGATGTTGTTTTCAAGTGCCAGATCGACCGCGTCTTGCAGGCTGAGGTCCAATTTATTCTCGTGAATTAGCTGGTCAATTCGCGGGGAATTTGTGAGTCCCGGATCTGGAATTGAAATTGGCTTGTAAGGAGCAATGATATTGGGAAACGCACGAGGCGCCCGCGTGTAGCTGTATTTCGACATGCCCAAAGAGACGGCAGGAACTGGTCCTGTGCCAACGGTTGTTTGGGCAGGGGTTCCGGGGTTCTGTTGCGGCGGGTTCTGAGCAAAGACAGGGGAGGCGTTTCCGATCAATAAAATCCAAGCCAAAAAAGTAGCTAGCAGTGGTCGTGCAGACTGCTTCATCATATGTGCGTATCCCCTCAAGTAAGTGTGCCGTGAGACTAGATTTATGGTTCTGAATGACCTGCACTCATTAAAACGCTTACCACTTATGATTTGTTTCATGAAATCAGCCGGAGAAGGCTATCCACCGGCCCAGAAAACGTTCTGACGCGCTGAACGGCGGAGGTTTGAGTCTATCAGCGCCACTCTTCCTTGACAACGCAACACAGCAGCCACTAAGCTCCTGACATTTCGACGTTTAGGAATGTTCTACGGTTAGCTTTGAGATGCTTTCAAGAGACGAATTACTGAAGATTTTTGAAACTGCGGGCGCCATCCGCCGCGGCCACTTCGAGCTTTCAAGCGGCCTGCACAGCGGCATGTATGTGCAATGCGCGCTCGTACTTCAGTATCCACGATTTGCAGAGACATTGGGAAAAGCGCTGGCGTCGCTCTTTGCTGCAGCAGCGATTGAAGCTGTTGTGTCGCCAGCCTTAGGCGGAGTGATCGTCGGACAAGAGGTCGCGAGAGCCTTGCCGGAACCGTCGTCGAAGCACGCAGTGCAGGGAGGCGGGTTGCCGGCTCTGTTCGTGGAGCGCGATGCCAGCGGCACCATGACCATGCGCCGTGGATTCTCGCTGCGTGCCGATCAGCGCGTGCTGGTGGTGGAAGATGTGTGGACCACGGGCGGATCCACACAAGAGGCGATCCAGGTGGTTCAGGAAGCTGGAGGATGCGTGGTCGCTGCAGCAGCGCTGATTGATCGCAGCGGTGGAAACATTGATTTCCCGGTCAAGGCACAAGCGCTTCTTGACCTTCCAATTGCGAGTTATCAGCCGGATGATTGTCCGCTCTGCCGCGACGGATCCGCGGCCGTGAAACCGGGTAGCCGCTTTGTGCGCTCCGCTCCTTATTGACCGCTCTGCATGCGCTATCTCAAGCTCACGATTGCTTATGATGGGACCGATTTTCATGGATGGCAGATGCAATCTGGCAAGCCGACCATACAAGGTGAAATCGTTTCGGTTCTCAGGCGTCTGACCCAGGAGAATATTGCACTGCATGCTGCGGGACGCACAGATGCCGGGGTGCATGCGCTCGGCCAGGTGGGAAGTTTCCGAACGCAGTCTGGACTGTCCGCGCAAGAATTTCAGCGAGCGCTGAACGCTATTCTTCCTCCTACGATCCGCATTGTGGCTGCCGAAGAGGTTGGGCCGGACTTCAGCGCGCGCTGGTCAGCACGGAGCAAAATTTATCGCTATCGCTTGTATCGAGGCAAAGTCGTTCCGCCGATGCTGTGGCGTTATGTGTTGCACTATCCGTTTCCACTTGATGAAGAAAAAATGCGGGATGCAGCGGCGCGGTTCGTGGGAAGCCATGACTTTGCGTCGTTTGCTGCGTCGACTGGTTCAGAAGAGGACGACAAAGAACGCTCGACCGTACGCGAGATTTATTCGACAGAGTTGGTGCGTTCTCTGGACAACGAGGAACTGGTGTTCACCGTTCGAGGGCGCTCGTTCCTGCGCTACATGGTTCGCAAGATGGTGGGCACGTTGCTGGACGTCGGGCGCGGACGCCTGGATCCGGAAGATATCGATCGGCTTTACGAAGTGAAGGATCGCTCCAAATCGGGGCCGACCGTGCCGCCACAAGGTCTGTGCATGGTGTGTGTCGAGCACGAAGAGGCGTTTCGCGTGGATTAGCTCTAGCTTCTGTGCGGCGGCGCTTCCGGTTACAATTCACCCGAGAGCCGTCTGGGGGATTCGTGCAGCAGATTGACTGGATCTACGACTGGAATCTAGCCTCCCCTCCGTTAATCCCTCCCGGGACGCGCGTTTTGTTGAACGACGAAACGCTGCGCGATGGATTGCAGAATCCTTCCGTTTACGATCCCGGCATCGACGAGAAAATTCGCATCCTTCATCTCATGGAGTCGCTGGGCATCGATTCCGTGAACATCGGCCTGCCAGGAGCGGGTCCGCGCGCCGCCGAACACACCGAAGCGCTGGCACGCGAAATTGCGACGAACCGCATGAAGATTCGGCCCAATTGCGCCGCGCGCACAGTTGAAAATGATATCCTGCCAATCGTTGAAATTTCTCAGCGCAGCGGCATTGCAATCGAGGCGGCAACGTTTCTAGGGTCAAGCCCGATCAGGCGTCTGGTCGAAGACTGGACAGTCGATCATCTGCAGCGCACGACAGAAAGCGCGGTGAAGTTCGCGGTTAGCCACAATCTGCCGTCGATGTACGTGACGGAAGACACGATTCGAACGGACCGAGAAACCGTCAAGCGGCTTTACTCCGCCGCGATTCGAAGCGGAGCCTGCGCCATCGTTTTGTGCGATACCGTCGGCCATGCGACGCCAGAAGGCGCGTACAACCTTGTTAGATTTGCGATCGAGGACGTGGTTAAGCCGTCTGGAGAGAAGATTCGTGTTGATTGGCACGGCCACTGCGATCGTGGATTGGCTATAGCCAATTCGTTGTGGGCAGTCGCGGCGGGAGCGCATCAGGTCCATGCCGCGGCGAATTCGCTGGGCGAGCGTGTTGGAAACACGCCAATGGAATTGATGCTGGTGAACCTGCGGCTGATGGGATTAATCGATCGCGATCTGTCGCGCCTGAAGGAGTATTGCGAGACCGTTGCTGCTGCCACGCACACGGTCATTCCGCCAAACTATCCCGTCATCGGCAAAGACGCGTTTCGAACAGCGACTGGGGTTCATGCTGCCGCGATTGTGAAAGCTTTTCACAAAGGCGACACCAAACTTGCGAACATCGTGTATAGCGGCGTTCCTTCGCATCTTTTCGGGCTCGAGCAAATCATCGAAATTGGGCCGATGAGCGGGAAGTCCAACGTGCTCTTCTGGCTTGAACGCCATCACATTCCGGCCGACGACGCGCTCGTTGCGCGTTTACTTGACGCCGCCAAGCATTCCGCGCGCGTTCTTACCGAGGACGAACTGCTGGCACTTTGTGCTGGGGTCGCTCCGCATTGAACCTGCCGCAAGTTTCGTCGCTGAAATGGCTGATGGTTTCGGTTATCCTGCTGAGCATGCCGAACAAACCTGTCGTGCCGTTTCCAGGGGATCGCCACGCCAATCGCCCCGCGAATAGCGCTGGGACAGCGTCACAGCTGCCGAGCGGTCCACAGATTCGCGCGGCGCTCGATTGGTTTGCCTCGCATCGCTCATGGATTGATGACGAACAAGCCCGGCTGACGGAAATTCCCGCGCCACCTTTTCAAGAGGCGGACCGTGCGGCCGCCGTGAAGGTGCTGCTTTCGGCTGTGGGACTGGAAGTTTCAACGGATAAGGCTGGAAACGTGATCGGTTTGCTTCGCGGCACGTCCGACCAGGAAGTTGTGGTGCTTTCAGCGCACCTCGATACCGTCTTTCCAGCTGGTACGGATGTTAAGGTTCATCGCACAAAAGATCGTATGACGGCCCCGGGAATTTCGGACAACGGTGCCGGGCTTGCGGCGTTGGTAGCTGTCGCGCGAGCGATTCACGAAGCGCGCATCCGGCCGCAACGAACGATTCTGCTTGTTGCCGACGTTGGTGAAGAAGGCGAAGGAAACTTGCGCGGCATGCGCGCACTTGTTGATGCGTACCGGGACCGATTGAAGGCTGTGATTGTGCTCGACGGATCGAGCATTGACCACGTTACGTCCAAGGCTCTCGCCTCCCGTCGCGTAGAAGTGGTGATTGCTGGACCGGGAGGCCACAGCTGGTCCGATTTCGGCATCCCCAATCCAATTAACGCACTCGTTCGCGGCTCGGTTCGCTTCATCAACACGAGAGTGCCTTCGAATCCACGCACAACCTATAACATTGGCCAGATCGAAGGTGGCACGTCTGTCAATTCGATCCCACACGAGGCGCGGTTGAAGGTGGACCTTCGTTCGGAGAGTGAAGAAGAGCTGATTCGCCTCGAATCGGCGTTGCGCGATTGCGTCGCTGCCGGAATTCGCGACGAGATGGAATCGTCGCGCGACCGCTCCAAAGGAAAACTTGAATGGAAACTGGATTTGCTGGGCAGCCGTCCGGGCGGCGAATTGGCGTCGAATTCTCCTCTGCTGGCAAATCTTCGCGCCGCGGACGAGTTCGTAGGCAATCAATCCCGCCTCGAACGCGCTTCTACCGATGCCAACATTCCGCTTTCATTGGGTATCGATGCCATTTCGATCGGAGCCGGCGGAAACGGTGGCGGCGCGCACTCGTTGCAGGAGTGGTATGAATCCGACGGCCGCGAAACGGGGCTCCAGCGCGTGCTGCTAACCCTCCTCGCGACTTCTGGCGTGGTCGAAGAGAAAACTCGATGAACACGTTGAGTTCTCCGGCCTTGCGAGCTGCGTCCGTCGCTATCGTTTCTGCGTTTCTACTCACTGCAAGCAGCATCGCGCAAACGCCTCAGGCGGCTTCGAGTTCGCCGGGCCTCACGATCTATCGTAACGGGCGCATCTACACCAACGATCCGGCGTCTCCCTGGGCTGAGGCCATACTGGTACGAGGCGAAGAAATCCTTGCCGTTGGCGATGACGATGAGGTCACGGGACTTGCGGACAAAGGCGCGCGAGTGGTGGACCTGGAGAAACATTTTGTGATGCCTGGATTCAACGATGCCCACGTGCATATTGGTGGAGCGGGCCAAGACTGGCTTGCCGTTCGCCTGAATGGCACACAGAGCGTTGCCGAATTGCAGAAGCGTTTGGCCGAGGGCGTCGCTCAACATAAGGAAGGCGAATGGATCACCGGCAGCGGTTGGGATCACACCTTCTGGCCGGAGAAGAAATTTCCCAGTCGCCAGCAACTCGATGTGGTTTCTCCGAAAAATCCGGTGATCTTGACGCACATTTCCGGCCACGTCGCGGTGGCAAATTCTCTGGCGTTACAGCTCTCCGGAGTCACCAAATCCACGTCCAATCCATCCGGCGGCGAAATTGAAAGAGACGACCAGGGCGAGCCTACGGGAATGCTCAAAGAAGGTGCGGCGATGCACCTCGTCGAATCCAAGATTCCGTCTCCTACACCGGAGCAGCGGCGTCGCGGCATAGAGCTTGCTCTCGCCGATATTGCGAAGAATGGCGTGACCTCCGCCCAGGACAATTCGGCGTGGGAGGATTTCCTGACATATCGTGCCATCAAGAACGATGGGAAGCTGACCGTGCGCATCACGGAGTGGCTGCCGTTTGCCGCGCCGCTTGAAAAACTCGAGCAGATGAGGCGCGATGGAGGGACGACCGATCCTTGGCTCCGGACTGGAGCGCTGAAAATGGTTACCGACGGAGCTCTTGGGTCACGCACTGCCGCGATGCTCGCGCCGTATTCGGACGATCCTTCGACGAGCGGGATCATGACGATGGAACCAGAAAAACTTCGCACGCTTGCGGTTGAACGCGACAAGGCCGGATTCCAACTGAACTTTCATGCCATTGGCGACCGCGCGAATCGTGTGGCGCTCGATGCGTTCGAAGCGGCTGCGAAAGCGAACGGTCCGCGCGATCGCCGCGACCGTATCGAGCACGCGCAGGTCGTCGCGTTGTCGGACATTCCGCGTTTCGCGCGCCTGCCGGTGATCGCGTCGATGCAGCCATCACATGAGACGTCAGATATGCGCTGGGCCGAACAGCGCGTTGGTCCGGAGCGCGCGAAAGGCGCGTACGCGTGGGCTTCGATGCAAAAATTCGGAGTGCGGCTGGCATTTGGAACAGACTATGATGTCGAGCCCATCAGCCCTTTTCGCGGTCTCTATGCGTGCGTTACGCGCGAACTTCCGACGGGCGGTCCGCAAGGCGGCTGGCAGCCCCAGGAAAAAATATCGCTCGCGGATTGCATTCGCGCTTACACCAGCGGTTCCGCCTACGGCGAGTTCATGGAAGGGAAGAAAGGGGAACTGAAGGCCGGCGAGTTCGCCGACTTCATTGTGCTTTCAAACGACCTCACGAAAATCGAACCCCGCGAGTATATGAGCACAAGAGTTCTTCGCACAGTCGTTGGCGGCCGGACTGCCTACGCTGCCGCACAATAGAGCAGCCAATACGAAAGTTCTGCGTGTGTGGTGGGCGGACTGTTTACTCGGCAAATGGAAGCTAAATTTTGGTGATTGGGTCTGCCTTACTTCTTCGCGGGAGTTTCCATGCTGGCTAATTTCTCTTTCGCGCGAGGCGCGTCGCGTCCACTTGGGTCTTCTTGGAGATAGGTGCGGTATTCCCCCGCGGCTTCGGCAGTTTTGTTAGTCGCCTCGAGTGCCATGGCTGCGACGATGTGTACGCTGGCAAGGCCCTTGTGCTCTCCTTCATGCGCCTTTCGGGCGTGGCCGATGGCCTCATCGAACTTGTGGAGTTGAAGCTCCGCATAGGCGGCATAGGCCAGCGCCCACGAATTCAGCGGATCAGCGGAAAGCGACCGCGTAAGAAGCTGGTCCGTCTCGTCAAATTTCCGCTCGGCCAGGGATATCCTGGCGAGGTTGCGATACGCCTCGGCAAAATTCTCGTTCAGACTAATCGCTTTCTCGAAGGCCGCGCGGGCAGTTTTCGAATCGCCGGTGCTGGCCAGCGCCATTCCTAAACCGTTATAAGCCACGTCGTATTGAGCGTATGCTGCTATGGCGCCTTCAAAGTGTCTCTTCGCGTCTGCCCATTCCTTCTTGTTTAAAGACTCTGAACCTTTCTGAAACTCCTTTTGCGCTTTGTCGGGGACGTTGAGCCGCCCTGCCGAAACCACGCCGCCCGGCAAGTTTCCGGATGCACCCGCCATCTTGGGATCTTCTTTGACGATGATGGTCACCATCTTGCGATTTTCAACCGGTTCAATATCGATGGTCTCCTCGTGTTCCACAATGCCGGGTCCGAAAATTCGAAGACGTTTGGTCGCCGTAAAGGTGCTGAACTCAACCACGCCGCGATAGTCGGTGTGCCCGTCATGCTCGATCGCACCAAATCCGTCTTGAAGCTGCACGCTAATGTTGCGAGGTGCGGGGTTTTGGAACGATCCGATACAGACTTTGACAATAAGCGTCGTGGGATTTTGCGCCTCAAACTGCGCCCGAAGCAGCGGAGCGAATGCAGCTAGCAAGGTCAGGCACAGAGCCAAACGAAACCGATGATTCATGTTCGCGAGTCTAGCGCATCTGGCCTTCCGGAATGAGACATTCTGCAGGCAAAGTTGCGCAGGCCGACAGCGAAATGATCCTTCGAGGACAATGGAGGTAAGGGCAAAGAGCAGATCAGTTCAGTTTAGGTCCGCCGCGCACAAAATGAGTCGTGTTGAGGAAGAGCTCGCAAACCTCTTAGAATCCATCAATTACGCGGTTAGGTGGACGTCACTCCAGATTAATGGCCAAGAAATATAAAGGTTTTAGTTGACAATTTATTTACTCCGATGGTAAACATTTCGGCAATTGAGTGGTCTGAAGCGGGTGTTTCGGGGTGGATCTTGGTCGCTGGCCAGGTAATCCATACATAACGTTGATGTATCGAGCCAAGACAAGTGTGTCCATACGGAGGGATTTTCATGCAAATTAAGTGCGCTGGGCGATGTATTTTGTGCTGTTTGGTGTTCCTGCTGTCCGTTTTCATGATCCTGCCTTCAGCAGTTGCTCAGGAGACCACGGGTGGTATCAAGGGTTACGTAAAGGATAAGAGCGGGGCTACCGTGGTCGGAGCCGAAGTGACGCTCTCCGGAAGTGCGTTGATTAACCCGAGGAAGGTGGATTCGGACGGCTCTGGATATTTTTACTTCCAACTTGTTCCGCCGGGCGAATACACGCTGACGGTGTCGTCCAAGGGTTTTCGGACTTATAAACAGACGGGCATCGACATTTCGGCTGCCAAGCTTCCTACATACGAAATCACGCTCGACGTTGGATCCGTGACGGAGACAGTGGAAGTTTCCGCTCAGACGCCGATCGTTGACATCACCACGAGCAAGGTTTCCACAACCATTGACCAAGACTTGATCGATACGCTGCCTAAAGGGCGGTCTTATCAATCGTTGATTGCGCTGGCTCCCGGCGCTCGCCAAGAGCCCTTGCAGAGCTCGCGCAATGACCGCCTACGTCAGAATGGCTTCCAGATTGACGGAGCAAGCGATAGCGAAAATACCTACCTCGTCGAAGGCATGGACACCAGCAACGTCGAAAACGGCGGCATCAAGCAGAACGTGATTTTCGAATTCGTCCAGGAAGTTCAGGTCAAGACCAGCGGTAACGAAGCCGAATATGGCGGTGCACTGGGCGGCGTGGTGAACGTTCTCCAGAAGCGCGGAAGCAACCAGTGGCACGGCAGCCTGCTTGCCCAATATCGCGGCGACAAGCTCGACGCCAATGACCAGTGCGCAACCACTCCGCAACCGGTCAATTCGAACTCCGTCCTGCCAAGCGGCCAACAGCTCGCTTGCGGCCTGCGCTACGACCCTAATACTTCGGCAAACACCAGTCTGGCTAACGGACCGGTGCACGACCAAGCGGCGACGTACTACCAGCAGAAAAAAGATCAGTACACGACCGTCGAACCCGGCTACACCATTGGCGGACCGGTCTTCAAAGACAAGCTTTGGATGTTTTCCAGTTACGTGCCTACAATCGATCGCTACAGCCGGACGGTCAATTTTAACGGCGCCACCGATCCAGGTACACACACATTTACCCGCAGCTTCACGCAGCACAATATGTTGAATCGCCTGGACTATCAGCCCTTCTCGAGGGTGCATCTCTATGGGGGCTGGCAGTATGGCTACTCCAGAATCAGGGGACAACTGCCAACCCTTCCTGACTCAACGAACGGACAAGGCAACCCGATTGCGGGAAGCAATCCGGCGCAATACCGGCCCGATGGCGGTTCTGTCAACCCCAGCAACATTTTCAACTTTGGTGGCGACTGGACGCCCAATTCCAGGACCGTTGTCGCCGTTCGCTATGGCTATTTCTACTACAACTCCGAAGATCGCGGTCTCCCATCTGGCATCCGCTACATATACGCAAATGACTTGGTGCCAGGAACCACCACGTCGCCTTTGACAGGCAAGCCAATCGTTGCTAGCGGCGACGCCGCGAATGGTGCATTTGGGCATCCATCTGGCTTCGCGAATATCTCTAATAACCTAACAACTCAGAACGACATCTACTCGCGGAAGTCGCTGGCCACGGACGTCTCGTACTCGGTGAGCAAGTGGGGTCAGCATAACTTCAAAGGCGGCTACACTTTCAACAAGTTGGCGAACAACGTATTCCAGAACATCAACACCGCCGGAATCAATATCTCATGGGGCCTGTCATATATTCCCTCGACCCCGGCGGGAACCGCCACTTGTACCAATGTTATTATTCCCTACAACCAGACGAACTATGGCTCGAGTGAATGCTCCGGCTTGGCTGGCTACTTCACGATCCGCGACGGCGTGGTCACCAACGGGGCCGTTTCCAGCTACAACCATGGCTTTTACGTGCAAGACTCGTGGACCGTTGGTCACGGTCTCACGCTAAACCTCGGTGTGCGGCTAGAGAAAGAACATCTTCCGCCTTACAGCGCTGGAAACCCGGAGATCAACTTCGGATTCGGCCAGAAGGTGGCACCCCGTATCGGTGGAGCCTACGACCTTTTGCACAACGGCAAAGTCAAGATCTTCGCCAGCTACGGCAAATTCTACGACATCATGAAGTACTCTCTGCCTCGCGGCTCGTTCGGCGGGGACTACTGGCATGATTGCGTTTATGCCATGGACTTCGTGGACTACAACACCATTACCCCGACCAGTCCTGGTGGCCATGCGTGTGGTCCCACGTTTGACCCGTCAGCCGGTGTCACAGTTGGGCGCTTCATCGAGAACATCAACTGGCGCGCCCCGGCCGGTAACCCTGCAGACCCTGGTGTTGACCCGAATCTGAAGCCCTTCTCGCAACACGAATTCTTGGTGGGCACCGATTGGGCCATCACTCCGAGAATGGGTCTAGAAGTCCGCTACGCTCGCAAGCGCGTGGACAACATGATTGACGATCAGTCGATCGATGATTCGGTCTATTATATTGGTAATCCAGGTCCCAACACGTACTCTGACCTGCTCCATCGGGCCCTTCCGGCCGACAATTTTCTCACTCCGATTTGCCCTGACTGCCCGCACGCTCCGCGCGCCGAACGCCGTTACGATGGCGTTGAGACTCGGCTGCGGTATCGTGGCACCAAGCTCAACGGTCAGATCTCCTACACATACAGCAAACTCTATGGCAACTTTTCTGGTCTGACCGACACAGACGTCACGGACGCTAGCGGCGGCCGTCACAACGCAAATAACAACCGCACCTTCGACCTGCCTGAAATGCAATTCACAACTTCAGGAAAGGTCGCTGACGGCCCATTGGGTACCGACCGTCCGAACGTGTTGGGCATGGCCGGCTCGTATACCATCAGGTGGTTCGGGATGGAGAGTTCGTTAGGTTTGATTCAGACCGTGGCGCAAGGCTCGCCAAAGTCTACCTGCATAGGGGTGGTCGACAGTGCGTCGGCTTGCCAGTTCTATGATCAGCGCGGAACTTGGGCCAACATCACTCAGGATCCGACTACCGGCGCGTTCACTGTAGGCAGTGTGGACCACCATGCCCGCATGCCGCTCTTGACCCAGACTGACTTCAGCTTCGGCCACTCGTTCAAGGTGAGCAAGGCAAACGAAGCCATGAGGTTGGCCTTCGAGTTCAGCACAATTAACCTTCTGAACCAGCACGCAGTTCTTTCCGTCAATCCGAATCCACTTGGTCGCGGCAACCAGTACCTGAAGTTTACGGACTCCAGCGCGCTTGGAACTGACGTCAAGAAGTTCCTGACGGGCTACGACGTGGCTGCCGAAGCGACTGCCCAGGGTGGATTGATCACCACAGCCGGTATGGCTTGCCGTTCCTCTTCCAGAACGCTCGCACCATGCGACTCGGCGTGCGCTTTATTTTCTAGCCCGTCAACTTTCAACCAAGCAACCAAGAGGGCCGACCGCAAAAGGTCGGCCCTCTTTTTTGTGTGCCGAGCATGTTCAACAGGCTGGAGGTGCAAGTCCTCTTCACGACCTGATGGAGGTGAAGTGATAGCGAAGCGCAAAGGCGTCACCGTGAGGTGGGGTCCGAAAGAAGCGCGGAGCAAAAGCGCGAGCCGATGTACAAGAACTGGATTTGAGGCAGACGGTGCTGGGCGAGTGGGCAAATGACCACGAAGCCCATATCCATCAAGGGCACTGGATGTAAATCCAGCGGTTGCGCGCTGAAGGCGGCTGAACTTACCTCGGGAGATCTTCCGTCTGTCGCGAAATCGTGACTGAGGATGGAGTGATTCATCCTGACCGGGCGGGAGAAGTCAGCAAA
>Ga0207646_10003049_pt1 | contig 19286 bp, 14 predicted proteins | sample KBSK5502metaG_FD_184343 | JGI IMG/M metagenome (GOLD analysis project Ga0207646, IMG submission 184343) | Corn, switchgrass and miscanthus rhizosphere microbial communities from Kellogg Biological Station, Michigan, USA - KBS K5-50-2 metaG... | ecosystem: Host-associated > Plants > Roots >...
TTTACTTCCGACAACGGTGGCGAGCGGTTTTCCGATACCTGGCCGTTCACTGGCAAGAAAATGGAACTGCTCGAAGGCGGTTTACGCATTCCGGCAATCGTGCGATGGCCCGGTCGCATCCGTCCCGGGCGCACAACCGAGCAGGTTGCCATTTCAATGGATTGGCTTCCGACATTTCTCGAGATCGCCGGAGCGAAATCGGACGCCGGTTATCCGCCCGACGGCATCAGTCTTGTACCCACGCTCACGCAGAATGCGACCGCGACTCCGCGGAAATTGTTCTGGCGTTTCAAGGCAAATGGGCAGCGAGCGGTTCGTGATGGCGATATGAAGTGGCTTCAGATCGATGGCAATACGTTCCTGTTCAACGTTGTCAGTGATCCGCTGGAGCGTGCGAATCTGAAGAACCGGTTGCCCGATATGTATAAGAAGCTGGTCGCAGAATATTCCGACTGGGAAGCAACGATGCTGCCGATCGATCCGGCGTCGAACACGGGCAGCTTCTACGGGACAGAGTACGCCGACCACTACGGCAACAAACGCGCGAGATGATCAGGCTTTGTTGTGGTGACGGTGCAGCAGCTTCTGTTTGATATCCGGACCGAATTCCTTGATCACGTTTGAGAACGCGTCGGTACCGATCATGATGCCGAGTTTTTCACTGCTGCTCGACCACGACCGGAGATTCGGCGAGTACGCATTCGCTATGCTTACGGCGATCGCATTGCCGAGAAATTCAGAGGTATTGAATGTCCGGCTCCCCGAGTCGTTCCGAGCGATTGCGATCTGCGTGAGGGCACTGCGCAGTCTCGACCAGAAGGTGCCCTCGCCCGGACGGAAATAGCGCGGATCCTGTTTCAAAAGGACCGGCATGAATCCTTCGGTGAGCATGTTGCCGATGATTTGATCCGCTGCTGTCCTGGCATAACGATTCGCGAAACCTTCCAATCCCGTTCCGTACAAATGCTTGTCCTCGGTACCGGGCATGGCGAATGTCATCACACCGGCCAGCACGTACGTCGGCCAATCAAAAGAATCGTGGGTGGCAATGCTCAGTTTCTGGCGGGGGGTAAGCGGCGAAAAAGGAATATTAGCGTCCGCCGTTCGATAGTTTGGAACGACACCAAACAATCGCTTGTCGGGTTTCGCGGGTTTGGTGGATTCGACGTTCGTTACGACCGATGCCGATTCGTTGCCGGATGCAGAATCCTGCGCGAAAACAGGAGAGGTGAAACCAGTGGTTAATAAAAGAATTATTAAAAGTTGTAAAAAATTCCTATGGATCAATCACTACCTCCGTTAGGCGACTACGTCGCCCGCCGAGCTACGGTTACAATTTTGTCGATGAAGGATACTGCCGGGTCGGAATATCTCCACTGGATAAAAATGCGAAACCCAGGCCGATTCAGCCTTGCGACAAGTGGAGTGGCGCCGTATTCCATCAGGGAACTGGGCGCCCGCATTGAAGATGTCGAGCTCAATGGTCTGCACCTCTACGGGTACCAACCGTTGCAGGAAGCCATCGCGGCGCACTGCAAGGTGCCGGTGGAATCGGTCGTCGCCACATCCGGAACCTCGATGGCCAATTTTCTTGCGCTGGCCGCACTGGTCCATCCCGGTGATGAAGTCGCTATCGAGGATCCGGTGTATGAACCATTGGCTGCAACAGTGTACTATTTCGGCGGCTCGCTTCGGTCATTTAAACGCCACAGTAAAGGTGGATTTGACGTGCCCGCTGCGGAAGACGTGAGCACTGATCGCACAAAGTTGATCATCCTGACGAATCTTCACAATCCGAGCTGTGTTTTCACGCCTGAGGCGACGTTGCGCCGCTATGGCGAGATTGCGAGACATGTAGGAGCGCGCGTGCTGGTGGACGAAGTTTATCTCGAGTGCATGTACGAGAAGTTTCAAACAGCCTTTTCGTATGGTCCGGAATTCGTGGTGACGAGCAGCCTCACCAAAGCGTACGGTCTCAGCGGCCTGCGTTGTGGCTGGATCCTCGCTGAGCCGGAGCTCGCGAAACGGATGTGGAAAATCAAGGACCTGGTCGATCCCGCTGCTGCGCATCCTGCGGAATTGCTGAGCGTCATGGCGTTCAGAGAACTGGATCGCATCGCCGCCAGAGCCAAAACACTGCTCGCGAAAAACCGCGCTCTCGTTCGCGACTTCCTGGATGGCTGTGACGAACTGGAATGCGTGTGGCCGGAGTTCGGTACGTGCATCTTTCCTCGTCTGAAGCGGGGCGATGCGGACCGCTTCGTGGCGATGCTCCATGAGCGCTACGACACCGACGTCGTGCCGGGCAGGTTTTTCGGGATGCCCGATCACTTTCGCCTTGGAATCGGATCCGAGACGGCAACTCTCGCTGCCGCTCTTGAACGCTTGAAGACCGCTCTTGCATAATAGCCGCCGCATGAACGACGCAACACAATTGGCACGGTTCGATGCAATGCGGTCCCTGCTTGTCGGGCGAAATCGATTTTATTCGGACCGCCTGGGAAACCGGGTGCCATTCGGCGAGCTTCCATTCACGGCCAAACAGCAGCTCGTTGACGATCAGGCCCAACACCCTCCATTCGGAACCGATCTCACCTATCCCGCCGAAAAATACGTTCGGATTCATCAAACATCGGGCACTGCCGGCAAACCCATTCTGTGGCTCGATACCAGAGAAAGCTGGGACTGGTGGCTGCGCTGTTGGGAAGAAGTGTTCAAAGGCGCCGGTGTGCGCACGGACGACCGTGTGTATGTTGCATTTTCGTTCGGGCCGTTCATTGGTTTCTGGGCGGCGTTCGAAGCGGCGCAACGTATGGGAGCGATGGTGATTCCGGGAGGCGGCCAATCGACCGAGCAGCGGTGGCGCGCCATTTTCGATCGTGAAGCGACCGTCCTCGTCTGCACGCCGACATATGCGCTCAGGCTCGCCGACACCGCGCGCCAGCAAGGGCTGGATACGGGCTCCGGCCCGATCCGCATCACCGTCCACGCCGGCGAGCCCGGAGCGAGCATTCCCGAAACGCGACGCCGGATTCAGGAGGCGTTTGGCGCAAAGACTTTCGATCATGTGGGAATGACCGAAATGGGAGCATATGGTTTCGAATGCGAAGCGCAGGCCGGGCTTCACATCATTGAAGACGAATTTATTGCCGAGATTATCGACCCGGAAACACTCGCTCCCGTCGAGGAAGGGAGCAAAGGCGAACTGGTCCTCACGAATCTGGGCCGCGTGGGAATGCCGTTGATCCGTTATCGTACGGGCGATCTCGGAGTCATCTCACGCGAACCGTGCGCGTGCGGCCGCCCGTGGGTCCGGTTGATCGGAGGCGTGTTGGGCCGCGCCGACGACATGATCACCATCCGAGGCATCAATGTTTTTCCCAGCGCCGTCGAAAACATCGTCCGGCGTCATCCGCAGATCGTGGAGTTTGCGATTGAAGTTCACCGCCGGCAAGAGATGCACGAGCTTCGATTGAAAGTCGAAGTCGAAGGGTCAGCCGACGGCGTTATCGAACGTCTCGGCCACGATATTCATGACGACCTGAGAGTTCGGGCGACAATTGAGCGAGTGGAGACCGGGACGCTTCCGCGCTTCGAGCTCAAGTCCCGCCGCCTGAGGATACTGGATTAGCCACCAAAAAGGCACAAAAGGCTCATAATTTTTGAGCTTTTTGTGCCTTTTTGTGGCCAATTTAAACGTCCAGTTTGCGACCAATGCCGCGCTCGACGGCGCGCTCATAAACCAGCTTCGCAATTGCGACGTCTTCGAGGGCGATTCCGCCGGACTTGAACAACGTGATGTCCGAGGGAGTGGTGCGGCCGGGTTTCAATCCGGCGACGATGTCTCTCAATTCCACAAAATCTTCCCAGTGGCGGCGGCCGGTTTCGATGATGCCGAGAAATTCGCCCGACTCGATCCTGGATTGCTCGATCGAGTCAACCACAAGACGATTGGATTTCATCACAACATCGTCATCGATCTCGCGCCGCAGAAGCGAATTTCCACCGGCCGCGTTGACATGCACGCCGGGTTGGAGCCATTCGCCTTTCAATACGGGCTCACGACTCGTCGTAATTGTGGTGACAATCTGACTTTGCCTCACGGCTTCTTCTGCCGATTTCGCCCGCGCCAGTTGCGCTTTGACCTGAGGCTGCATTTTGTCGATGAACGCCTTGAGACGATCCGGGGTTCGGTTGACGATCCATACATGCTTCAACGTGTGGACCGCGTCGATGGCGAGGAGCTGTGTTTCGGCCTGCCATCCGGCGCCGAACAGCGTCATTTCAGTTGCGTCCGGTCGCGCGAGATATTGAGTCGCCATTCCACTCGCCGCGCCCGTGCGCCTCTGACCGAGCGCATCGGCTTCGATCATCGCCAGCATCTCGCTGGTTTGCGCCGAATGGAGAAAGAATAAGAACTGTGTCTTGCCGGACGCGACCGTGTATGCCTTGTAACCGAAGTATCCGGGAATAGCGCCGGCCATCATATGCAGCGTGATGCCGGGCAAGCGAAGCCGGTTTCGCGGATTCGTCCATGCGCGTCCGGCAGCCTGATCTCGGAAAGCCGCATCGAGCGCGTCGACGACTTCAGGTACGGAAACAAGTTCCTCGACGTCGTGTTCTTTGAGATACAGCGTCTTCATTTGGTTTCCATAACCGAGACGCCGTTCCAGTCTTCTGCGGGAGGCTTCATCTTCAGATGCTCGCAGCGGGCCAGATACATATTGGAAGGGAAGTCGCCGGGGTTGATCGTGAGCGCATCGGAGAAGGCTTTTATCGCGTCATCCCAGCGGCGTTCCCGATAACATTTCAAGCCATGACGGAAACTGTCCAGCAGTTCCATGATGTTCGGGAACGTTTCATCGGTGTGGTAATCCAGAATTTCGTATAGTCCGACGGGCTGGGTTTTTCCCATCACAATCACGCGATCGACTTCGCGGCTTCGATACGTGCCTCGAAGTTTTTTGAACGTATATTCACTGATGAGAAGCCGCACGTGGTATTGCTTGCACGCGCTTTCGAGGCGTGACGCGAGATTGACGCCGTCGCCGATCACGGTGTAATCCATGCGGCGAGGCGATCCGATATTTCCCGACACAATCGAATCCGTGTTGATGCCGATGCCGATGTGAATGGGCTTCTTGTCGTCGCCCGCGCGCCTCAGGTTAAAGGCATTCAGTTCTCGAAGCATGTTTACGGCGGCACGAATGGCGCGATCTTCATCGTCATCGTGATTGATGGGTGTTCCGAAGACAGCCATGATGGCATCGCCGATGAACTTGTCGAGCATGCCGCCTTCGTATTGAATGCAATCGACCATGATCGTGAAGTATTCGTTCAGCAGGCTCACGGTCGCCTGCGGTCCGAGTTCTTCGGTGAGTGTGGTGAAGCTGCGAATATCGGAGAATAAAACGGTGGCTATGCTCGCCTGCCCGCCAAGAATCTCGGCGCCCGCCTGAAGCAGCTTTTCCGCAACGGACGGGTCCATATATCGAGACATCGTGGACTTCATCCGCTTCTCGCCCGTGATGTCTTCAATCATCACGAGTGAGCCCAGCTTCGTCTGGTGCGTGCTCATCAGCGGCAGGATTGTCACGTTTGCCGAAACCTTCTCACCCGCAAAAACCATTTCTGCGTCCATAGTGACTTGCTGCGTCTGCTTTTCAACGACGATGTCGATCTTCTCCGACACCCATTTGTTCTCAGCTGAAAAGACTTCGGAAGCGTTGCGATTCAGAATTTGTTCCGGACGCACCTTCATGATTCTCGATCCGGCAGAATTGCACGTGATCACGCGCCCGTCTTCGTTCAGCGTGATGACACCGCTCGGCATACTTTCCAGAATACTTTCGTTATAGTTCTTCATGTTCTGGACGTCGTCGAACAGTTTCGCGTTCTCCAGCGCGATCGCGATCTGCGATGTGAACGCCTTCAGCCGCGCCTCGTCTTCCCCCGAGAACGTGCCTCCACGCTTGTTGAGAACCTGCGTTACGCCGATGGTCTTGCCGTCCTTATTGATGACGGGCACGCAGAGAATCGACCGCGTAAAGAATCCTGTGCGCCTGTCGAAGGACGGATTGAAGCGGAGATCGGCATATGCATGCGGAATGTTCACGCTCTGTACGGCTTTGAAAACGGTTCCTGCGATGCCGACGTGATTCGGAAATCGGATCTGCGTTGTGCCCAGCCCCTCCCCGATTTCGGTATACAGCTCGTTGGTCTTATCATCATTCAGGAAGAGCGTGGAACGCTCGGCATCGAGCATTTTTGTTATCGTGCTGATCAGTTTTTGAAGCAGTGGAGCCAGTTTGATTTCCGTCGATATTTCCGAGACGATCCTCAGCAGTTCGAGCTGCTGCAGGCGATCGCGTTCCATTTCTTCCGCATTCCGCCGGCTTTCGAGCGCGATGGCGGCCTGCCGCACCAGGGCTTCGAGGAGTTCGAGATCCTCGACGGTGAAATCGCCGTCCTTCCTGTTCAATAGTTCGGCGACGCCGATGACCTGGCCTTTGAGCGTCCTCAGCGGCACACACAGGATGTTCCGGGTAACGTACCCTGTTTTCTTATCGACTTCGGGATTGAATCGCTCGTCGGCATACGCGTCCGGAATGATCGCGCCGCGGCCTGTGGTGAAGACATGGCCGGCGATGCCGACCGTATTGAGCATCCGGATTTCCCGTGTGATTCTCGATGTCGCGATGCGTGTGTAGAGTTCGCTGGTGCGCGAATCGTTGAGGAAAATGGAAGCCCGCTCCGCGTTGACGGTGGAAGCTGTGTATTGGGCAAGAACATCGAACGCTTCGTTCAGCGTCGCAGCGACCGCGATTCTGTTCGAGACTTCGAGTAAGAGTTCAGCGAGCCGAGCCCGCTGCCGCCTCTGAAGAACGACGGATTTTTTCAAGGCTTTCATGGACTTCTTCCAGCCTCTCGCGGAGCGCTTTGATCGTCCGGTGGAACTCGGCCTTCTCGCGTTCGTGCTGAAGCCCCATGTTTCGCACCTGCTCCTCGTGCTGTGCTTCCCGTATTTCGAGCTGCTCTCGAAGTTCTACGACGCTCGCTCGCAACTGCCGAATCTCGTCGTTTGCCGCAGCCACAGCCGCCTGGATGTGATCGTGTTCCTCGAAACCTCGCTTCTCCAGTTCCTCACGCAGCGCGATGATAGTCTCCTTGAGAAGTCTGATTTCGAGTTCGGCATTCATATCAGTAGAGAGAAAAATAGCCACAAAAGGGCACAAAAGGCTCATAAATTCTTTTTTTGAGACTTTTGTGTCTTTTTGTGGCTAAAGACTTATTTAAGCCCCGCCAACTCCTGCAGCAGGTGCCAGTTTTCCAGTCGCTCCTGTTTCGTCGAGATCAGCGTTGCCGAAGGATTGCCGTCCTTATCAAAGTGCTTCGAGAAACGGCCCTCCGACCGGGCGAACGTGATGAAATCCACCGGCTCGCCGGTTTTCGGATTGACGTACCAGTCATCTTTCACATTCGGATTACCGGCGAGACTCAGCCGTTCTTTGATTCTCGCCCCCTTGCGCGGATCGTAAATGAAGATCGGGAAGCTCCGCGAATCGGCAGCCAGCTTCGCCTGATGCTCGGCCAGGTTGTCGCCGACGCCGTGCTCAGGCTGGCATGTCGTGAAGACGTTCACGATTGCCGGTCCCGGAAATGCGTTGGCGTCCATCACGGCCTTGTAGAAGTGATTCGGGTGAGCGCAGGTTGTCTGCGCGACGTAGACATCCTTGTGCATCATGCAAATGTTGGCCAGTTCTTTCCGGTTTTCCTTTTTCCCAGGGATGGCTTTGCCGTGGAAGCTCATCTTCGCGTCCTGGCCTTTGAACGAACTCGTCGACGTCTGGCCGCCCGTGTTCGAGTACACCTGCGTATCGAGAACGATGACCTTGATGTCGCAGCCGGCCGCAAGCATTCGCGAGAGCGATTGGAAGCCGATGTCGTTCATAGCTCCGTCGCCGCCGATGATCCACAGGCGTTTGTTCTGCCAGCCCTGCACGTCCCACCTGGCACGAACACCCATCGCCACAGCAGGTGCGTTTTCAAACAGAGAATTGGTCCAGGCAATCTGATAGGGATTGTACGGATATGTCGACGTGTACACGGTGTTGCAGCCGGTGGCGGCAACCATTCCGATATTTTCCTTGCCGTAAACGAAGCCGGTGGCCGCGAGCATCATACGAATCGCTGTGGCTTCGCCGCATCCCATGCAGGAACCCGCGCCGCCGACATAGAGCAGTGAACGCTCGGCCAGCATCATGTCTGCGAGGGCTTTCTCATTGATGTACTTCTTCGGCGTTTCCGGCATGCTGCGATAGAAGTTGAACGCGCCCTTGTACCATTCCATGTTCTTATCGTCTTTGGCGATCATTCGAAGAGCGTTGTGATCGCCGCAGGCGTCCACGCATTCGGCACAGCCTTTGCACTTCGAAGGATCAATAAAGATTCCAAACTTGCCGCCCTGACCGGGATTTTTCTTTTCAATGACGGTGAAATACTTGTTCGTGACGCCCCATTGAGCTGCCATCGTCTTTCGGAGTTCTTCATCGGGGATCTGCGAGAGTTGCTGCTCGAGTGCCGTTGGTTCTGCGACCTTACCCAGAATGGCGGTATCGGGGCATTCCGTCACGCAGTCCATGCAGCCGACGCAATTCTCTGCGATGAATTCCGGAATGTCGGGAGCGATATAGCTGAAGTCACGGAACGCGCCGGTGGCGGCCGGAATGATGCTGCGGGCTACCTGGTCGTCGGCTTCCAGGCCTTTTTCAGCGGTGCCGTCGTTGTACGCCCCGATTACGCGCGAGTTGAAGTCCTCGGTATCGACGACGTTGACCCGAATGTCTTCCGCGAGTTCTTCAACCGGGACATCGATTCTTTCATGCATTTCTTCGTTACTCCTTAAAATCTCTTTAGCTCGCGTTTGCTGCGGTCTTCCCAGGATTGGCGACCATGACGTCTCGCGGAATCTCCATGAGCTCGCGATAGCCGCGCGATACGGCTTTCAGGTTATCCTGCACTACGCGCTCACCGCGTTTTCCAAAATACTTGCGAAGCGCTTTCTCGGCGCCCTTGAAGAGATCTTCGTCGCTGATGCCGCTGTCGGTCGTGAACGGCGTGACGCGCAGGAAGACTCCGAGAAGAACGATACCTTGCATGCGCTGTTGCAGATCAGCCAGCGAAGAAACTTCCTTCGCGATCTTCACCGTATCGAGCGCAAACACTCGCGCATTTTTCTGGATCAGATTTCGCCGTGCCCATGCCGGAACGGCCGCCCAGATCTCGGTGGGATCGGTCTTCGGACTCTGCACGAAAACCATTCCGTTATCGGAAAGGCCGGCCAGCGGATTTTCCAGGTTGAATGCGTTGACGTCGTTGAGAGGAATGAACTCGACATGCTCGAGCTCGGAGTGAACGCGAATGTGATCCTTCGCAATGGTCAGATAGTAAGTGGTCGGCAGACCCTTCTTCTCCGAACCGTATTTCGGATACGCCTGAACGTCCATGCCGAATACTTCGCCGGCGATCGTGGCGATGACCTTATTCGTCGTTACCGAACCGTAACCGCCAACGGAATGACCGCGCATCGAGAACGAGCCCGGCGTGCGAACATCCGGATCGATCCGCACGGGAAGCGCCGTTTCGTGTTTGATGCCGACTGTGAAGTACGTCCGCGGGCTCTCGCTCAGCATGTTTTCCGTCATGGCGATGAAGTCGCCGGCGCGAACGTCACGGCTGCCCAATCCGGCAGAACCGCCGAAGAAGCGCGGCATGTGATCGAGTTCCGGATAGCCTGGAGTTCCCGAAGCGGCATCGGCAAAGGCCGCCTTGATTTCGCAGAGCAGGGGGTTCGATTGCATCATCGGAATGTCGAGACGCTCGATGACTGAAATCGCTTTGCAATGGCGCAACGCCTCGATGACTTCGATTGATGGAAACGGCCGCCAGCACGTAATGTGCAGCAGACCGACTTTCACGCCCAGGTTTTCTCGAATCCAGTCTACGGAAGCTTCCGCGGTTTCGATCATGCAACCGGATCCCACGATGGCATAGTCGGCGTCTTCCAACCGGTACGGCATCACGACGTCGTACTTGCGGCCGGTCAGCCGGGTGTATTCGTCCATGACTGCCTTCAGCGTTGGGAGCACGCGGTCGTACCATCTCCGCTGGGCAATCTTGCCTTTCATGTAGCTGTCCTGGTTCTGAACCACACCGGACATCAACGGAATACGCGGATCAAACAGCGCTCGGGTTCCCTCGGATGGATGCCCGACGAATTGCTTCATCAGTTCCGGTTCGGGCATACGAACGTTTTCGATCGTATGCGTTGTGAGGAATCCGTCCTGAACATTCAGGAAGGGAGTTTCGGTTTCTTCAGCTGCGCGTCGAGCGATGAGAGCCAGGTCGCCGGCCTCCTGCGCATTACGCGCGAAGAGAGCGCCCCACCCGCAATCCGCCACGCCGTACACGTCATCGTGACCGGTATGCACATTCAAGGAATGCGATGTCAGCGCTCGAGCGCCGATGTGGAATACGACGGGAAGACGCTTTCCCGAAATCGTATAAAGAACTTCCTTCATCAGAATCAGGCCCTGGCCTGATGTGAAGTTGGTGACGCGTCCACCGGAGACGGCGAAACCCTCGCAGGTGCTGGCCGCGCTGTGTTCGGATTCCGGCTCGATGAACGCCAGTTCCTCATCCCAGAGATTGTGTTTGCCATTCGCAACTTCGGCCTGATACCCACCGCCCATTGTCGTCGATGAGGTGATCGGGTAAGCACACGCGCCTTGAGTGATATGGGTCTCGACCCACACTACCATTCCGGCTCCGTCAGAAGTCGTAGGAATGCCAGGATATGGGGGCTTATGTTCGGTCGAGGATGAATCCCGCTCGGTGACTGGAGCCTGACTATTAAGAATGGTGCTCACACTACCTCCTTGCTCACACTATGCCGTAATCGCCGAAGAGCTTATCACAAAAAGTCCTTGCCAGCCGTGAGTTTCTACTACTATCCTTAGCCCGCATTAGCGTTTCAAATACTATGTAGCAGCCCACAAGCGGAGGTCTCAGATGCCTGCCACACCGTCACGCGCGAGAGAGCATCAGGTGGTCTTTTGCGGACTGGAAGTCCTGCGGCTGATCGGCGAGCGGATGGAAAACCGCGAAGACGTCGACAGTCAGGATGTTCAACTGGTTTTGGAATTCATGCGCGAGGTCGCGCACCGCTGTCTCGAGAATACGGAGGATATTCTCCGGTTCGCTGCCATGGACAGAAGCCTTGCCAACCATCAGCAGGCACGTTCGCTCTTCGAAAAACTCAATGACGCGGCCAGCGAAGATTTCGCTTCGCTCTGCCGGGCGTACACCAACATTCTCGCCGCTTCAATCTTCGAAGATCGCCGCTGCCTCTCGTTGCTCGACTGCGATCTCACCACTCTCAGCCAGTTCTACGAATGGGAACGCGAAGTCGATGAGATCGCGCGAACGCACGGCCAGACGCTTCATCGGCTCGAGATGAAGTACACGAGCCCGCACTGCATTTAGGGACGGGAATCGCCACAAAAAGGCACAAAATTCACAAAACTTTTGAGCCTTTTGTGCCTCTTTGTGGCTATTTCTTTTTGTTGAAGTCGCCGCCCTTCATGAACGTCATCGCCGAAAGATCGATGTGGCGTTGAAGCGCGGCCCGGATTTGGTCGTTGGTCAGAGACTGAACTTTCCTGGTAAGGTTCGCATCCCATTCCATCGTGCGCCCGTAATGAACCTGGCCCACAACGCGTCCGACGAGTTCGCGATCCTGCGCGCGGCTGACTTCCTGGGCCTGCAGCCAGCTTGCTTTTGCGGCCGAGATTTCCGCATCCGTGAATCCCTCGCGGATGATCTTCGACATTTCATCGCGGAAAGCGGCCTCGACTTTCGGAGTGTTTTCCGGGGCGGAGATCGCCGTGGCGAGGAACGACGCGTTGTCTTCCTGCGGCGCGACGGAGAACGACGATCCGACGCCATAGCTCAGGCCTTCTTTTCCGCGGATGCGTTGGAACAGGCGCGAGTTGATGCCCTGGCCGATGATGTAATTCGCCAGCACCATCGCCGGATAATCGGGATCCTCATCGCGCATGTTGATGCGCAGTCCCGCCAGGAAATAGGCATTCGCCTTGTCCGGCGTTTCAAACGACTGGTTCAAAGGCTCGATCTTGCGGAACGGACTCTTTACCTGTGCATATGGCTTCGGACTCTTCCACGATCCCAGTTGAGTATTGAGGACTTTCTGCGCATCTTCCGAATCGAAGTCACCGACAATGGCCACCTCGCCGTTCGAAGCGCCGTAGAAATCCGAGTGGAACTTCTTTAATTGATCCAGGGAGAGCGAGCGCAGTTGTTCGATCTGCTCATCGAACGTCGGAACGTATCGAACGTCTCCCTTCGGATATGGATTCACGTGACGCGAGTAAGCCTGCGATGCGATCGCGCCCGGCTCCGTCTTCTGATTTTCGATAGCCGCGATCTGCTGCTGGCGGAGCGACTCGAATTCATCGCTCGGGAAAGACGGCTGGTGCAAGACTTCGGCGGCAAGTTCGAGGACTTTCGGCAGGTTCGCGCGAGTGGCCTCGATCGTCACATTGATACCCGTTGCACCGCCGCCGACAGTCATCCGTGCTTTCAACTTGTCCAATTCGTCCTGTATCTGCTGGCGCGTGTGTTTCGTCGTGCCTCGCATCAGCATCGTGGCGGTCAGACGGCCGATGGTGGAATAACCCGTCAGGCTTTTCTCATCTCCGAATTCGAGACGCATATTGCCGACCACGACGTTGCCGCGAGTTCCTTTCGGAATCATCGCGAGTTTCAGCCCTCCCGGAAGATTGGCGCGCTGCGTCCGCTTCTCGATATTTTCCGGTGAAGGATCGAACGCTTCGCCTGCTGCGACGGCGGCATCGCCCTTATAGTCTTTCAGCATCGCAACGACGTCGGGAGCTGCGGGTACCTCCGTGCGATCCGGTTGTGCAGTCGGAATGAACAGACCGACGGTCCGGTTGTCGGGTTTCAGGTAATACTTCGCGACGCGCTGCACATCTTCAGCCATGACTTTTCGGATGTTGTCGCGATACAGGAACATCAGCCGCCAGTCGCCCATCGCGGCCCATTCGCTGATCCGGAGTCCCACTCGATCGGAGCTGTTCAGCAGCAAATCGAAATTCTTCAGCCAGCGGGTTCGCGCGCGCTCGACCTCTTCTGAGGTGAAAGGCCTGGACGCAATCTCGTCGATCGTTCGAAGCAGCGTGTCGCGCGCGTCCTCGAGCGAAGACTCCTTGCGAACCTGTGCTCCGAAAATCGCCAGGCCGGGTTCTTTAAATTGATACGTGTAGCCCGAGACATTCGTGGCCTTCTTCGTTTCGACGAGTCCCTTGTACAGCCGGCCCGATGGCGAATCGCCAAAGATCTCGGCGGCGAGTTCCAGTGCAGCGAAATCCGAATGCGATCCGGCCGGCGCATGGTAGCCGACAATCACGCCCTGAACTTCGCCCACGCGGCGCAGAGTCACCGAACGCTCGCCGTCCTGGGTGGGCTCGATCGTGTAGTTGGGTTGAAGCACACGCTGCGGCTTTGGAATTGGCCCGAAATATTTCGTGATCAGCGCGAGAGTCTTCGCCTCATCGAACTTGCCCGCAACGACCAGGATCGAATTGTCGGGCTGATAGTAGTTTCGATAGAAGGCCTGAAGGCGCTCGATTGGCACGTTCTCGATATCGCTGCGCGCACCGATCGTCGATTTCCCGTAGTTGTGCCACAGATACGCCGTGGACAGGATGCGCTCTTCGAGAACATTCATCGGCGAGTTCTCTCCCGATTCGAACTCGTTTCGCACGACAGTCATTTCGCTGTCGAGGTCCTTCTTCGCGACGAAGGAATTCACCATGCGGTCCGCTTCGAGATCGATCGCCCATTCGAGATTGGCGTCGGAGGCCTGGAACGTCTCGAAGTAATTCGTCCGGTCGACCCATGTCGTGCCGTTCGGCCGCGAGCCGTGATCCTGCAGTTCCTTAGGCACGTTGGGGTGTTTGGTTGTTCCCTTGAAGAGCATGTGCTCGAGCAGGTGAGCCATTCCCGTTTCGCCGTAGTTTTCGTGCTTCGATCCGACAAGATAAGTGATGTTGACGGTGATCGTCGGCTTCGAGAGATCGGGAAACAGAAGAATGCGAAGGCCGTTGCTCTGCATCCGGTATTCGGTAATGTCCTCGACCGATGTGATCTTTTCGACCTGCGCGTACGCCGATGCCGCCGAGAGCAGTACGCAAAGAAACAGAGTCAGAAAATGGGCGCGTTTCATGGAGACCTCCGAGTTCGGATATTATAACGAGGAAATGATTGTGCAGGGCTTCAAGACAGCGGCAGTCGCGGCGGGGATTAAACCTGGTGGAGTGCTGGATCTGGCGCTCATCGCCTCAGACCGGCCGGCTACAGCGGCGGCCGTGTTCACACAGAACACGTTCATTGCCGCCCCGCTGATCGTTTCGAAAAAACATCTGGTGGAAGGTGGGCATCGCGTTCGGGCCATTCTCGTGAACTCCGGCAACGCCAACGCCGCAACGGGAGAACCGGGAATTCAGGCGGCTAGAGCGTGCGTCGATGCCCTCGCAGCGCAGATCGGGTGCCAGACGCTTCAGGTTCTCGTTTCGTCGACGGGCGTGATCGGACGTCCTCTGCCGGTGCAGACGATCAAGGCTTCGATTCCGAAGCTGGTTTCGGCCCTGCTGCCAACCAATATCGAAATGCTCGCTCGCGGCATCATGACAACGGACACTGTTCCGAAGATCGCGACCGCCGAATTCGGCGGGGCGCGCATTGCCGGTGTCGCGAAAGGCGCCGGCATGATCCATCCGGATATGGCAACGATGCTGTCGTTCATCATGACTGACGCTGAGGTCCCTTACGCCGAATTGGACGGCGCGTTGCGGTATGCGGTCCATCGCTCGTTCAATTCGATCTCCGTGGACGGCGATACCTCCACCAACGACATGGTCGTTGTACTCGCCAATGGCGCATCCGGCGTGCGGCCTTCGGCAAACGAATTTCGAGACAAACTCACGGAAGTATGCATCCAGCTTGCCACTGCGATCGTGCGCGACGGCGAGGGCGCGTCGAAGTTTGTGGAGATCACCGTCGAAGGCGCTCCCAGCGAGACCGCTGCTCATACGATCGGGCGGGCGATCGCGCGCTCGCCGCTCGTGAAGACGGCGATCTATGGCGCCGATCCGAATTGGGGGCGCATTGTCGGCGCCATCGGCAATTCAGGCGTTCCTCTGCAGTCCAATCGTGTCGACATCTATATAGGCGGCGTTCCCATTTCTGCCGCGACGCTCGATCAGGCGCGTCAGAAATTATCGGAGAAAGAAGTTCAAATTCGTGTGGTGCTCGACTCGGGTTCCGGGTCGGCTCGCGTGTGGACGTGCGATCTGACCGAAGGCTACATACGCATTAATGCGGATTACACCACCTAAAGTAGCGTCGTTTGCAGCCCTTCTTTGTGTCTTTGTGTCTTTGTGGTTCCTTCAACGCGCGCTCCTGGTGGTTCTTCTCGGTCTGAAGATTCTCGGCAATTCCGCCGCGCTCGATTCCTGGAAGGGCGCCATATTTCATCAAACAGTTTCGTATTCCGGGATTCCTGTCGATATCTACGGCAACCCGCAATCCGGCTCACCGATCCTCATCGTTCATGGTGTCAATCCGACAGGCAAGAACAGTCTCGATCTCGTTCGCATTTCCGAAGCTCTCGCTCAGGTGGGCTACGCTGTCTATGTGCCCGATTTCGTCGAGATGAAGCGATTGCATGTTCGCCCCGAAGAAGCAGGCAACATCAAAACTGTTTTCAAAGCGATCGGCCGCGACGCGGGAGTCGCGTGCTTCAGTTATGGATGTGGTCCTGCCCTGGTCGCAGCGTCGGATCCGGAAATTCGGAATCACGTCCGCTTCGGGATTGCGTTCGGCGGGTACTTCGACATTCGAGAAGCGCTGGAGCATGTGATTACGGGTCCTGAAACGCCGGCAGCATATCTGAAGTGGGCGTATCTGGCAGCGAACTCAGATCTCGTCACCGATCAAAATGAGCAGAGCCGCGTTCGCAAAATCGCAGAGACTCTTGGCAGCGCGAAGGAGGATCTTTCTCCCGACGCGCGTTCGCTGCTCGACGTTTTCTCGGCAGCCACTCCGGAGGACTTTCGTGCGCGGCTCGAGGCCGGCCCCGAAAGCCTGCGCCGGCGGCTCGACGGGCTATCGCCATCGCATGTCATCCGGGGTCTTCGCGCTCCATTGATCCTGATTCACGGCATCAACGATCCCATCATCCCGGCTCAACAGAGTATTGAGTTCGCCGAAGCAGCGCGCGCGAATGGAGTTTCATGCAGCCTCACACTCCTTCGCATGTACGGCCATGTCAATCCGATCCTGCCCCAGCTTGGCGCCACGAGTCTATTTGCGTTTTACGTTCCCGAGACGCTTCGCTTCCTCGCCGTGCTGAGCGACGTCATCGCGATCCAGTAATTGGGTAATTCCACGTCGGACGCACAATTACCTAATTAGCCCACGCACATCCATTCCCCGCTAATTAGGTAATTGTGCGTCCGACGTGGAATTACCCAATTACTCGATGCGGATGGAGCCTGCGAGCTGAAACCAGTCATCGGTGCCGGGTTTGCGGAATCCGACAAACTTGTAGAGTCCCTTTTCGGTATGCTCGGAAATGTCGAAGCTGGCGCGGCTGCGATCATCCAGGTGCGCAGCGAAGGCGTGCACGGGGCCGCCGTTCAGCGTGTAGTGCAGCGTGACGTCTGAATTCGTCAACGGGGGTAGAGAAAGCGAATATTTGCCGCCTGCTTTCGCCGCCGCAGGCTCAACGGCAAGTCTGTACTCCTCGGATGCGCGATACCCAACCGGCGGTTCCGATGAAGCCAGGAACTCCCGCGTCACGTCCTTGAAATGAAATTGAGAGACTTGCACGACAATCACGGGACCGCGTTCGAGCGCGTCTTTCGTAATGACCTCGCCCCAACCCCAGTAACGGGTACGAATGGTCTCGTCGTTGTACGCCATTTTGAAAAGCTGGCCTTGAGAGGTATCCCAGGAAAGATCCGGTTCGTCCGCATCGCTGAAATAGATCGTCGTGTTTGGTTGAAGCGTCGGGTGTTGGGCTTTCAAATCGGCGAGACTGTTGAACGCCAGGCGCGACGACCATCCGAGAGTTCGATTGTCCCGCGCGTCGTTGCGTGCCGCGATCGCGCAGATGCCCGCAAGCACGATGAGCGGCACGGCGACGGTGATCCCGGCCTTTCGGTACGCGGCATCGGCGATGACGCCAATCGCGATGGAGAAGCCGGCGAGTGGGAGGAACAGATAGTGCGGCATGAAATGTTCGAACAAAGGAAGCGCCGGACCGACCGCGATGAAGAACCACGCGAAGCCGGCCAGGACGAGCCGGCGTTCCGGTCGAAACATAAGCCACAGTGCAAGGATCAGCACGACCGCTCTGAACAATTTCAGGAATGTGATGCTCCAGCCCTGCAAATGACGCGATTCGGTTTGCCAGCCGCGAGGAAGATTGAAAGCCCACGTTGTCGCGGTGTGAATGTTTGCGACGATCGTGCGATCCAGAGCAAAGCGATAAGAAACCTCCGGCCCCGGGCGCTTCACTATCGATTGAAATGCCGGACGCTGGACTCCGAGATATCCCCACACCAGCGCGACGTATATAACAAGGATGCCGAGATGCATCCGCGCCTGTTTAATTGCGGCCCATATGGTCGCTCGATTCAAAATCACGTCCAGTGCGACCAGCATGAATGGAAGCGTCACGGCGGGCTCTTTCGAGGCAAGCGTTGCGAGAAAAAAGGCAATCGACAAACCGAAACGCCGGCCCAGGTACGCAATGACGGTGCAGACGTAGAAGAGCGTATAGATGATTTCCGGCGCAAACGCGACATCGTACGTGATGTATGCATTGACGGTATGCACGCCTAGGAAGAAGACAGCGATGATTGCGGCCAGCCTGTGCCGAGTGACGATGAAGGCGAGCTTGTAAATTACGAATAGCGCGCTAAGGAACAAAACGTATTGCACAACCCGATACCCGGCAGGTTCGAGACCGAATAACGGATAGAAGGCCGACTGGATCGTTCTTGCCGCCAGCGGCCGATACCAGCCTGCCGGATCGAGCTGGAAGAAGTTCAGCAGGAAATCGCCCACCGATCGATGGCGCAAATAGAAGTAGTAAATCGTGTCGCCCTGAAAGAAGTGACTGTTGCGGTAGAAGTAAATGAGGTACTCGAGAATCGCGAATCCCAGGAAGAGAGAAAGCCGCGAAGCGGCAAGATCATAGCCCAGGGCGCGAGCCCTGAGGTTACGCCCTGGGCTAAAATCTGGTCCCGCTTCGCGGCTGAATAGACTTCCCCTCATTCCTCTCCCTCGCCGCGCATTCGATGGAACCAGTGCGCGAAAACAGTCACGCCGATCGTGATCACCGCGGCGGATGTGTAGGCGATCGGCCGGCTCAGCCAGTCGGCGCGCCTCACGACAAACGGGTCTTCAAAAACCATGAGAGCGCCGGTCCATGCGATAACGGCGGCGCCGACATACGACAACCACCAGAATCGGTTGATGAGATTCGCGACGAGGCTGCCCATGAACATGAGAATCACCATGCTGAAAATCAATCCGAACAGCAGGAGCATCAGGTTGCCATTGCTGGCGCCCGCGACGCCGAGGACGTTGTCCATGCTCATGATGAAGTCGGCGATCAGGATCGTGAAGATCGCCTCGCGCATGCTTGCGGCCACCTTCACGCCTTCCTTGCTCTCTTCTTCTTCTTTGAGGAGCTTGAACGCGATCCAGACCAGCAGCGCACCGCCGGCCAGCTGAAGGCCTGAAATCGTCAACAGCAGCGCCGCGATTGCCGTCAGGGTGATCCGCAACACGATTGCGGCAGCACCACCGATGAAGATGGCCATGTTTCGCTGTTGTGACGGCAATCGATGAGCGGCCATACCGATAACGACAGCGTTGTCACCGCTCAAGACAAGGTCGATGATGACGATCCTGGCGATGGAATATATGAAATGCATCAGCGGTTGACGGAAATGATGATACCTCCGGCCACGATAAACGCGCCGCCGATCAGGAGCGCCGTGCTCGGCCGTTGGTGGAATATGATCCATGAAATGAGCTGTGCGACGACAAAGAAAAACACGACGTAGACGCCCAGCAGCCGGCCGAATTCCCACGGCTGCGCATTCACGACA
>Ga0207646_10003050_pt1 | contig 19282 bp, 17 predicted proteins | sample KBSK5502metaG_FD_184343 | JGI IMG/M metagenome (GOLD analysis project Ga0207646, IMG submission 184343) | Corn, switchgrass and miscanthus rhizosphere microbial communities from Kellogg Biological Station, Michigan, USA - KBS K5-50-2 metaG... | ecosystem: Host-associated > Plants > Roots >...
ATGCGATCCAGCAGCACGTCGAGGAACCGCGCCGCGGCTAGAGAAGTGGCGCGGGCGTGGACTTCGACCACGTCCCAGCGCGACACCACATCGCGCGCGCTGAAGTGCTTCAGCACCACGCCCCGCGGGCCGCAACTCCTTGGTGTCGATCTCGACCAAATCCCCGGGCCGCTCGATCCGCCAGAACAGGGGCTTCCGTGTGGCCCAGGGGCGATGACGCAGCCGTCGCCGAGCGCGAGCGGAGACACCCGGGCGGGGCGGCTCGTGCAACGCGCCGCTCCGTTTCAGGTGCGTCAGGATACGCCCGACCATCGAGGTCGAGACCGTTCGCTTTTCGCGGCGCAGCAGAACCACCAGCTTGTCCTTGCCCCAGCGCGGATATTGCTTTCGCAGGGCGAGCACACGGCTGGCCAGCTCCGCCGTCCAGGTCGGCTGGCGCAACCGATGCGGACGATGCGAGCGCCCCTCGAGCGTGGCCAGGTTGTGCGGGTCATAGCGGCGCCACCAGCGATAGAACGTCTGGCGGCTCATGCCGAAGTGCCGGCAGGTGAAGGCCGCGTTGCGCTCGTGTTGGAGGTAGTGCGTCATCCACTGGAGTCGAAGACAGGCCTCCCGGCTCAACTCTTGCCCCCAGCCCGCCAGCTGGCGGGCTCGGGGCACCTTCCCATAGCGAATCTGCATGGCGACACTCTACCCGAGTGTCACCAATCATTCTGAACGAGAACACCAGGGAAGAAAAACCGGGGTGATGCTGACAGGAACCTGGTCAGGAACTAACGCTTTGCGCTGCGCCTCGTCTAAGAATAGGCAGTGGCTATGCGAAGCACGACCCATGCCGCCCTGCCCGGCATCGCTTCAACGGATCAGCATGCAGTCGCCGTAGCTGTAGAAGCGGTAGCGTTGCTCGATGGCATGCTGGTAAGCCCGCAGGATGAACTCGCGGCCGGCAAACGCAGCGACCATCACCAGCAGGCTTGAATTCGGCAGATGGAAGTTGGTGAGCATCTGGTCCACGACGAGGAATCTGTGGCCTGGATAGATGAAGATTTCCGCGACACCTGCGCTAGGCTCGAAGCGAATGTCTTTCCCGGTCGCCGCGGCCTTCTGAGCCGCATCCTCTAGCGCGCGTACCACCGTGGTCCCCACGGCCAGGATGGGCCGGCCGCTGCGCCGCGCGTCCTCGAGTTTCACGGCCGCGGCTTCCGGAATCTCGTAGGCCTCGCCGTGCACGCGGTGGTTCTCGACGTTTTCGCAGCGGATGGGCTGAAAGGTGCCCAGTCCGACTAGCAGGGTGATCTCGCAGATGGCGATCCCGCGCGCGCGGAGTCGCTCGAGAATGGCGAGAGTGAAATGCAATCCGGCGGTGGGAGCGGCCACCGCGCCGTCTTGGCGGGCGAAGATGGTCTGGTAGCGCTCGCGGTCGGCGGGCTCGTCGGGGCGGTGGATGTACGGCGGCAACGGCACGTGCCCGATTCGCTCGATGGCCTGAACCACGTCGCCCCGACAACAGAACCGCAGGCGCCGCAGGCCGTAGTCTCCGCGGCCCATCACCTCGGCCTCCAGCTCTCCTTCAGCAAAGATGACCCGCTCGCCGGTGCGCATCTTGCGGCCAGGCCGCACCAGACCTTCCCAGACGTCGGGCGAGATCTGCCGCGTCAGTAAGACCTCGATGGACGACGTCAAGAATTCGCGTCGCACGCGGCTGTGGCGCCCCAGCGGCTCCGCGCCGACGCCCACTCGCCGCCCCATCAGCCGGGCAGGCAGTACGCGGGCGTTGTTGACCACCACAAGTTCATCTCCGCGGAGCAGTGCAGGTAGCTCGCGGAATTGGCGGTCTTCCCAGCTCGCGCGAGCGCGTTCGAGCACGAGCAGCCGCGAGGCGTCCCGCTCAGCCAGCGGACGCTGCGCGATGCGCTCGAGTGGCAGGTCGTAGTCGAAGTCTGAAAGCTTCATTAGCGCAATGCCCGTGCGCTGAGCTTTTAACCCTGCGCCTATTCTAGCCCACTGTAGGCATGCATACCTGGCCGGTTTGCAGGGTGGCTTGGGCCACCCCACCAGCGAGCAGGTGAATAAAACAGCTAATTGGTTGGCCTAGATTGGGTCATGATTTGAGGCTCCATATCAATCTAAAATGTTTATTACAAAAATCTTATTAATACACGGAAGACCATAGGAAAATACTTGACATTGGTATGCTCATATTAGATGATTTATGTGAAATCACTATCGAGGAGGACTAACATGTCGACCATCACTCGTTGGGATCCCTTGCGGGGGTTGACCACTTTGCAGGAGCAGATGAACCGCCTGTTTGAAGACAGCTTCCTTCGCGGGCGGACCGGCGATTCCGCCCTGAGCACCTGGGCGCCGTCGGTGGACATCTACGAGACCGAAAACGAACTGGTCGTGAAGGCCGACCTGCCGGAGGTGAACGAGAAGGACCTCGACATCCGCGTCGAGAACAACATCCTGACCATTCGCGGCGAACGGAAATTCGAGCAAAGCCACTCGGAGGGTGACTACCTCCGGATGGAGCGCGCTTATGGCTCGTTCAGCCGGAGCTTCTCGTTGGCCAACACCGCCGATACGGATGCCATCAAGGCGGAGTTCCGCAATGGCGTGCTGACCGTGCACGTTCCGAAGCGCGAGGAGGCCAAGCCCAAGCAGATCAAGGTCAGCGTCGCGACCAACGGCAAGTAAGAGGAAGCCGGTCGAGGCGGAGGGGCCGGCGGGGCGCCGGCCCTTTCCGCGAATTCCGCTTGAACAGGAAAGATAAGGATCACCATGGTCCGATTCGACAAACTCACGGTGAAGGCGCAGGAAGCGCTCCAGGCCGCGCAGGAGATTGCCGCGCGGGCGGAACAGCAGCAGGTCGAGCCTTTGCACCTGCTCGCGGCTCTGGTCGAGCAGGGCGACGGCGTGGTTCCGCCGCTGCTGGCTCGGCTGGGCGTGCGCTCCGAGGCGGTTGCCGGTGAGATCCAGGCCGAGCTCAGGAAGTTGCCGAAGGTCGCCGGCATTTCGCAGCAGTACCTGGGCGCAGCGACCAACGAAGTTCTCAAGCGAGCTTTCGACGAAGCCGAGCGGTTTAAGGACGAGTACGTTTCGACCGAGCATTTGCTCCTGGCTGTCGCCGGCCTGGAGCGCGACTCGGCGTCGGAAATCCTGCGGCGTCACGGCGCCACGCGGGACGCCATCCTGCACGCGCTGACGGCGGTCCGCGGCAGCCATCGCGTGACCTCGGCGACGCCGGAGTCCACCTACCGTGCGCTCGAACAATACACCCGCGACCTGAACGCGCTGGCGGGGCGCGGCAAGCTCGACCCGGTGATCGGCCGGGACGACGAAATCCGCCGGGTGATGCAAATCCTGGCGCGGCGCACGAAGAACAACCCGGTGCTGATCGGCGATCCCGGCGTGGGCAAGACGGCCGTCGTCGAGGGGCTGGCGCAGCGCATTGTGGCTGGCGACGTGCCCGAGGTGCTCAAGCCGAAGCGCATCGTGGCGCTGGACCTGGCGGCGCTGATTGCCGGGACGAAATACCGCGGCGAGTTTGAAGATCGGCTGAAGGCCGTGCTCAAGGAAATCACCGAATCCGAAGGCCAGATCATCCTCTTCATCGACGAGCTGCACACCCTGGTTGGCGCGGGCGCCGCCGAAGGCGCCATGGACGCCTCCAACATGCTCAAGCCGGCGCTCGCTCGTGGCGAGCTGCGCGCCATCGGTGCCACCACCTTCAACGAATACCGCAAGCATATCGAGAAAGACCCGGCGCTCGAGCGGCGTTTCCAGCCCGTGTTGATCAGCGAGCCTTCGGTCCAGGATACCATCGCGATCCTCCGCGGGCTCAAAGACCGCTACGAGCTGCACCACGGCGTGCGCATCAAGGACGCCGCGATTCTGGCGGCGGCCACGCTCTCCCACCGCTACATCAGCGACCGCTTCCTGCCCGACAAGGCCATTGACCTGATAGACGAGGCTGCGGCCAGCCTGCGCATGCAGATTGACTCGCTGCCGGTGGAGATTGACGAAATCGAGCGACGCATCCTGCAACTCGAGATCGAGCGGCAGGCGCTGCTGAAGGAAACCGACCCGCACTCGCGCGAGCGGCTGAAGCACATTGAAGAGGAACTCGCATCGCTGCGCGAGGAGTCCAGCGGTCGCAAAGCACGCTGGGCGGTGGAGAAAGAAGCCATCGGGCGAATCCGTCGCCTGAAGGAACAGATCGAGCAGCTCAAGGCCGAGGAGCAGCGGTATGAGCGCTCGGGCGACTTGGCCCGCGTGGCCGAAATCCGCTACGGCAAGCTGGCCACCGCCGAGCGGGAACTCCAGCAGGCCCAGCAACGCCTGGCCGAACTGCAAAAAGACCGGCGCATGTTGAAGGAGGAAGTGGACGAGGAGGACATCGCCTCGCTGGTCAGCAAGTGGACGGGCATCCCGGTGGGCCGGTTGCTGGAAGGCGAAGCGCAGAAGCTGGTTGCAATGGAGGAGCGCCTGCGGCAGCGCGTGGTGGGCCAGGACGACGCGCTCGCGCGCGTGGCCAACGCCATCCGCCGCAGCCGCGCGGGTCTCTCCGATCCGCGGCGCCCGATCGGCTCGTTCATCTTCCTGGGGCCGACGGGCGTCGGCAAGACCGAGCTGGCGCGCGCGCTGGCGGAGTTCCTGTTCGACGACGAGCGCGCGCTCGTCCGCGTGGACATGTCCGAGTACATGGAGAAGCACTCGGTCGCACGGATGATTGGCGCCCCGCCGGGCTACGTGGGCTACGAAGAGGGCGGGCAATTGACCGAGCAGGTCCGCCGCCGGCCGTATTCCGTGCTGCTGTTCGACGAAATCGAGAAAGCTCATCCGGACGTGTTCAACATCCTGCTGCAAATCCTCGAAGACGGCCGGCTGACCGACAGCAAGGGGCGCACGGTGGACTTCCGCAACACCGTTCTGGTGATGACCAGCAACGTGGGCTCGAGCGCGCTGTTCGAGCTGGCCGGGCGCGACCCTGAGCGGGCGCGCCAGCAGGCCCTGGAAGCGCTCCGCGCGACGTTCCGCCCGGAGTTCCTGAACCGCGTTGACGACATCGTGCTGTTCAACCCGCTGGGCAGGGAGCAGCTCGAGAAGATCGTGGACCTGCAACTCGCTGCGGTCGGCAAGCTGCTGGCCGAGCGCAGCGTCACCATGGAGCTGAGCGCCGCGGCGCGCGAGCAGGTGCTCGGCGAGGGCTACGACCCTGCCTACGGCGCGCGGCCGCTCCGGCGGACGATCCAGCGCCTGGTGCAGGACCCCCTGGCGATGAAGATCCTCGATGGCAGCGTCCTGCCGGGCGAGCACGTGCTGGTGGACTGGGACCGCCGCGCGGGCCAGATGAAGTTCGAGCGCGCCAAAGAGAAAGAGGCGCCGCAGCGCGCCGCGCGTCGCAGTTGACGCGCCCGGTCGAGGCTCCTAGACTGGTGGGGGAGTGAAGGGACAACCCATGAGAATGCTCAAAACTGGACTGCTACTGACGGCGCTGACTCTGCTGCTCGTTTTGGGCGGCCGGGCCATCGCCGGGCCGAACGGGATGACGCTGGGGCTGATGCTCGCCGTGGTGATGAACGGCGTGGCGTACTTCTTCTCCGACAAGATCGCCCTGGCGGCCAGCGGGGCGCAGCCCGTCACCCGCGAGCAGGTGCCGCGGCTCTACGAAGTGCTCGAGCGGCTCTGCGGCAAGGCCAACCTGCTCATGCCGAAGCTCTACGTGATCCCGCAGGCCGCCCCGAACGCCTTCGCCACCGGCCGCAACCCGCGGCACGCTTCGGTGGCTGTCACGCAGGGGCTGCTCGAGCTGATGACCGACGACGAGCTCGAAGGCGTGATCGCGCACGAGCTCTCGCACGTGCGCAACTACGACATCCTGACCACCTCCATTGCCGCCACGCTGGCCGGCGCCATCACCTGGATCGCCGAGATGGGTCGCTGGGCCATGATTTTCGGTGGCTGGGGCGGCAACTCGCGCGATGAGGAGCGCGGCGGAGGCCTCTCGGCGCTGGTGATGCTGATTGTGGCGCCGCTCGCGGCGCTGCTGATCCAACTGGGCATTTCCCGCCAGCGGGAGTACGCCGCCGACGCTGCCGGTGCGCGCATGGTGGGCCATCCCTACGGGCTGATCAGCGCTTTGCAGAAATTGGGCGCTTACAACAAAAAGATTCCGATGGATGTTTCGCCCGCCACTTCTTCGCTGTTCATCGTGGCGCCGCTTTCGGCCGGGCAGGTGTTCACCGGCTTGTTCAGCACGCACCCGCCGCTCGAAGACCGCATCGCCACGCTGCGCAACATGGTCATCACGCGGTAATTGAGTCTCAGGCGACCGAGTTTGCCAGCCCCGGAGCGACCCGGCTCCGGGGCTTGTTGCTTTGGGCTTCTGCGCGGGGCAGGGTTCGCATTTCATTCTTAAATCTTCAGCCAGCAGAAGTCGTGGGTGAGCGGGGTTTTGTTCATAATCGTGCCCCGGTCTTTGCCGACGCGCACGCAATTCGAGTGGTTGTAGCCGTATCCGCTTTCGAGGTTGTAGAGGCCCGGCTCGTTCGAAAAGGTCATGTTCTCGACCAGCGCAGTATCGTCGCCGAGCGATAGATACGGCGCCTGGTGGCCTTCCATCCCCTGGCCGTGCGCTGGTCGGTGATAGACGTATTTGCCCAGGCCGGCCTTCTGCGCAATGACGAGCACGGTTTCGCCCACTTCCTGGCAACGCGCGCCGGCCTTGCAGAGCTCGGCTTGCCGGAGCGTCATTTCCGTGTGCACGTCCCACATTTTCCTCTGCAAGTTGTCCATCGGGGTGACGTGCAACGCGCGGTAGCCTTCGCAGCCGTATCCACCGATGTGAATCACCGAGGCGATCTGCACCGCCTGCCCGCGCGCGAGCCGCGTGTAGAAGAACTGATTGGGATGCGGGTAGGCAGTGGAAACCCCGGCGCGACAGGAAAAGCCCAGGCCGATGCCCACGCCGTGGTGCGCGCGGCCGTCAATCTCGCCGCCCATCGCCGCCATCAACGTGCGCGTGCCGAATTCCTCGGTGGCACGGCGCACGTCGAAGTCGGTCACGCTGGTGCCGTTTGAGAGGATGAATTGGCGCGCAAAGGCCAGCATGGCGTCGTGGAGGTCCAGAGCTTTCTCGATCAGCTCGAGCTCCTCGCGCGTCTTCACCTCGCGCAGGCCCAGCAATTCTTTGGCGACGTCGGTGAGGCTCGCTTCGGGCAACGTCTCCTTGAACTTCTTGGCGAGCGACGGAGCGGGTTCGCGGTCAATGCCCAGCCGGGCGTTGCCGAGGCCGCGCTCGGCCAGGCCCTTCAGCATCCAGACGAACAGGTCTTCTTTCGGCCCGGCTTTCCAGACGTTCTGGTTGTACGGCCCGGCGTGCGGGAAGTCGAAGTACCACTGGAAGTCCTTGACCCACCAGGAGGCGGCCATGTCGCGGTCCAGGCCGGGGATGAACGCAAAGGGCTCGCCCTTGGCGGGAATGATCAGGTAGTTGGGCCGCTCGGTTTCGGTCAGAAAGCTTCCGGTGAGGTAGTTGCGATTGAGGTGATCGGTGACGATTGCGCCGCTCAGCTTCAGCTCACGGAGACGTGCCTGAAAGCGACCCACGGTGGCGCGGTACCACTCGACCGGCAAGCGAAACGGCGGTTTCAGAGAAGCCACCTTTCCGGGTTTTATCTCGGTGAGAAACTTTAACGGGCGGACGAACCCAGCCGCCCCGGCGGCAATTCCGAGCGAGCCGATAAAGTGACGACGTGTCAGCATGGGCGATGCCTCCTCTGTTGGTGGTTGTTCCCCGCAGGCAGGGCATATTCTACTCGCAGCGCCAGGGATGTCCACGAGAGAGCGAACCGGTCTACGCCGGGGCGCCGCCTGAGGGCAGCCTTGCCTCCGGACAAAACAATCTTTGCCAGGTAAAGACTACCCAGCCGATAGAGGCAGTGCCCTAATACGCCCGCGCCCAAAGACTCATCATGTCCTTTAAAAACAATGAATCAGAGAGTTCATTGCTGGGCTCCTATGTCTGGAACGCTGCATGCGAGGTATTGATTACGCGCCAAGCGTCCCCGCCCCCAATCCCAAGGTGTAAGTGTGACTTGCAAAGAGACAATTCGTCTGATTTGCGAATATCTGGACGGCAAGCTTGTCTCCAGTGTGGATCGAGACATCAAGGGCCACCTGGACCAGTGCAAGGATTGCCGGATGGTGCTCGAAGCGGCCCGCAGGACGCTCAAGATCGATTTCGATAGAGTGCCCAGCTCCTCCTCCTCGCCCCAGCGCAGATCTCGAGTGGCGTAAAGGCGAACCGCAAGAGCAATCTGAGATGGTCGCCGAGAATGCAGCGGCCGTTTGCGCGCGTCAGCGCGCCCGACATGACTCTGCGCCCATGCTGCCGAAAAGACATGGCGTGCGTAAAGATTGCCAGGTTCAGCACCTGAAACGGCCCGGCACAGCTGCCCCCCGACTCCCGCGCAACCACTTGTTTCTACAGAGGTTGTCTTGTTGCTCCCTGCGCGAAGGGGTCTGGCTGTGCGCGTGCTTCCCGTCACAATGCAGGGGAACAACTGAAAAAAGGAGAATCGGAAAATGATCGAGGAACACGAACATATTTCCCCGGACGCCAGCACGCCGCGCTGGTTCGGGCTGGCGGTAATTGTGCTGGCAGCTGTATCCCTTTTGGCGTTGGGGATCGGCTGGAGCGCCTCCAACCATGCCAAGAGCAACGAGCAGAGTCTGAACACGCAGGTCAAGACTCTGACGCAGAACGAAGACATCCTCAGCAGGCGCCTGGGGCAGTCGGAGGAAACCAACGCCCAGCTCCAGGGCGAGCTAACCGTGGTGACCGACCGGCTGAAGCTGACGCAGGGTGAACTGGCCACCGCGCGCAAGCAGTCCAAGAAGATCCGCGAGGAGTCTGCCAAGCAACTCGCCGACATGGAGAACTCGGTGAAGAGCGAGCTGGCCACCAAGGCCAGCACCGAGGACGTGAAGACGCTCAGCGGCGACGTGGAGTCCACCAAGCAGAATCTCCAGATGGCGCGCGGCGAGCTGGGCACGCTGATCGCCCGCAACCACGAGGAGATCGATCAGCTCCGCCGGCTGGGCCAGCGCGACTACTATGAGTTCACCATTGCTCGCAAGGGCGACCGCCAGAAAGTGGGCAACCTCATGGTCGAGCTGCGCGGCACCAACCCCAAGAGGAACCAGTTCACGCTGGCGCTCTACGTGGACGATATGCGGCTGGAGAAGAAGAACCGCTCGGTGAACGAGCCGATCTACTTCTACACCCGCGGCAGCCGTCAGCCGCTCGAGATGGTGGTCAACCAGGTCGGCAAGAGCCGCATTGTCGGCTACTTGAGCGTGCCGAAGTCTCAGGCGACGTCCTCCGGCAGCTAAGCGGGCGCGCTGCTTTGGTTCGGCGCGAATTGCTAGGCTGTGCTGGCTGAGCGACGAAGCACATCGAAGGCAGAGGGAGGGTTTCCTGGCCGGAGCCCTCCCTTTGCTTTTTGGGGTCCCCGAGCTAGCCCGGGCCGAGTGGATAAACTCATCTGGACAAAGCCGGACTTCGTATGTCAGAGTACCGGCCTACTGTTGAGGTAGGTCCCAAGACTCAGGTGGATACCTTCAGGGAGGTAGCAAACTCATGAGCAAGCGTCTGCTGTTTAGTGCTGTTGCGCTACTGCTGGCTGCCGGGGTGAGTCTGGCAGGAGGCGAGGGGAAACAAGGATCCTGGACCGGTTGGGTGACTGACACGCACTGTGGGGCCAAGGGCCAGAGCGAGAGTCACGCTGCTTGCGCCAACAAGTGCGTGAAGGAGATGGGCGCGAAGTACGCGCTCTACAACCCGACCGATAAGAAAGTCTATACCTTGGAGCCGCAGGACAAGGCTGCCCCCCACGTGGCCCATTACGTCACGGTAAAGGGAACTGCCGAAGGCGACACCATCAACGTTACGTCCATCACCATGGCCAAAGAGGAAAAGAGCGAAAAGCCGAAGAGCTAGTCTCGTCTTTTCCGTCGAAAGCCGTTTTTGGCGGGCGGGGTTTTTCCGACCCTGCCCGCTTTTTGTTTCTCTCGCGCGGGTCTTCTAGCGCTTCCTTCTCCAATTCAAGTAGGATGGTGCGCGTTCCGTGGCACCTCTGGTCATTTACGCCGATCGCGCCCTGACACCGGTTGAGGAAATCCCTGACGCTGTGGTCGTCGTGGAGGGCAGCAAGATTTCCGCTGTCGGGCGGCGCGGCGAAGTGCCCGCGCCGCCCGGCGCAAAAGAGCATAGGGCACGCGGGATGACCGTCGTGCCGGGCTTCGTGGATGTGCACATCCACGGCGCCGGCGGGCACGACGTGATGGAAGGCACCGCAGAAGCGCTAGAAGCCGTGGCGGCGACGGCGGCGCGGCATGGGACGACGGCGCTGGTGGCCACAACACCGACGGCCAGCGAGGAAAGCATCTGCCATGGCGCGGAAGGGATTGCGCGTTACATCCGCGCGCGGCAATCGCACCGGCCCACGGCGGCGCCGATGGCCGAAATCCTGGGAATTCACTTTGAGGGGCCGTTCATCAGCGCGGTGCGACGCGGCGTGCATCCAGCGGAATGGATTGCTCGGCCATCGGTCGCCACGCTTCGGCGGTTTCTTGAGGCGGCGGACGGCGCGGCCCAGGTTCTGACTCTCGCGCCGGAACTGCCCGGTGCGCTCGAATTGATCGAAGTGGCACGCAAGGCCGGGCTTGTGGTGGCCATGGGGCATACCGACGCGACCTACGCGGAAGCCTGCGTGGCCATCGAAAGGGGGGTGCACCACGCCGTGCACGTCTTCAACGCCATGCGGCCTTTCTTCCATCGCGAGACCGGCGTGCTCGGCGCGGTGCTCACCGCGCCGGAGGTCACCGCTGAACTTATCGCCGACGGCGTCCACGTGGACCCGCCGGCCATGCGCCTGCTGCTCGCGGCAAAAGGCGCCGAGCGCGTCCTGCTCGTCAGTGACGGCACGGCCGCCACGGGAATGCCGGACGGGAGATATCAGGTGGGCACGCTGGAAGTGACCGTGGCTGAGGGCGTCTGCCGCAACGTCGAAGGAAAACTGGCCGGCAGCACGCTGACGCTTGACCGTGCCTTGCGCAACGTCGTTGCGCTGGGCGTCCCGCCGGCGGATGCTGTCCGGATGCTGACGCTCAACCCGGCACACCTGCTCGGACTCGAGCGGAGCAAAGGGGTGTTGCGACCGGGCGCCGATGCTGACCTGCTTTTGCTCGATGCGAATCTCACCGTGGCTGGGGTGATGACTCGCGGGACCGGATTGAATTAGGAGTTGAGCGGGACGTTCAATTCCTTAGAGAGCTGGCAAGGGTCAAAGGGGCTACACGCGAAGTAGCGGCCGCCGACTTCAAACGTGGGCACCTTGCGATGCCCGTCGTTGACGCGCAGCACCAGCTCTTCGGCCCCGGGTGTCTCTTCAATATTCACTTCGCGAAACCTGACGTCGCGCTCGCGCAAAAACTGTTTGGCGCGCCGGCAGTCGGCGCACCACGGCGTGGTGTAAATGGTGATCCGTTCCATCGCGTCTTCGGCTCTCTACGGCATTTGGATGAACGAGGAGAGGTTTCGATGCAATCGGGTCACGGCGCGCTCTCGTGCTGCTCTTCGCGCGCGGCGGCGGCTCCGCCTTTGGTGGCCACCTGGAGACGGATCAGCGCGCGCTGGAGCGCCAAGGTGGCGCGGTCCCAGTCGGTGTCACCCCCATCCCGGTTGCCGAGGCGGTTCTCCGCGCGCTGGAGGGCTTCCCGCGCGCGCTTCGCGTCGATTTCCTCGGCGCGCTCGGCGATTTCGGCCAGAACGATGACGCGGTCAGGCAGCACTTCGGCAAAACCGCGGATGGCCGTGGCGTAGAAGGTGTCCTCTCCCTTGCGATAGCTGAGCTCGCCCACGCCCAGCTCGGTGATCAACGGCGCGTGGCCCGGCAGGATGCCCAGATAGCCGCCCAACCCGGGGAGCTGGACTTCGCTCACCGTTTCCTCGATCACCCGGCGTTCCGGCGTGACCACTTCCAGGGCTAGGAATTCAGGCAGCATTCACGAATCACCGATCACAAGTCACGCATCACGACTCACGCCACCGCGGCCATTTTCCCGGCCTGTTCCAGAGCTTCCTCGATGGTGCCGACCATGTAGAAGGCCTGCTCGGGGATTTCATCGTGCTTGCCTTCGACGATTTCCTTGAAACCGCGGATCGTGTCTTCGGTTTTCACGTACTTGCCTCCGCGGCCGGTGAACTGCTCGGCCACGAACATGGGCTGCGAGAGGAATTTTTCGATCTTGCGCGCGCGGGCCACACTCAGCTTGTCCTCATCGGAAAGCTCTTCGATGCCCAGGATGGCGATGATGTCCTGGAGGTCCTTGTAGCGCTGCAGGACGGATTTCACCGCGCGCGCCACGGTGTAGTGCTCTTGGCCGACAATGCGTGGGTCCAGGATGCGCGAGTAGCTGGCCAGCGGGTCCACCGCCGGGAAGATGCCGCGCTCGACGATCTGCCGGCTCAGGTTGGTGGTGGCATCCAGGTGCGTGAAGGTGGCCGCGGGAGCCGGATCGGTGTAGTCGTCGGCGGGCACGTAAATGGCCTGCACCGACGTGATGGACCCGTGCTTGGTGGAGGTGATGCGCTCCTGCAATTCGCCGATTTCGGTGTTGAGGTTGGGCTGGTAACCCACCGCCGAAGGCATGCGGCCCAGCAAGGCCGAAACTTCCGAGCCCGCCTGCACGAAACGGAAGATGTTGTCAATGAACAGCAGGACGTCGAGGTGTTCTTCGTCGCGGAAGTATTCGGCGACAGTCAGGCCGGTCAGGCCGACGCGCAGCCGGGCTCCCGGCGGCTCGGTCATCTGGCCGTAGATCAAGGCCGCGCGGGACTTCTCCGAATTGCCGGGCACGACCACGCCCGATTCCTGCATCTCGAGCCACAGGTCGTTGCCCTCGCGGGTGCGCTCGCCCACGCCCGCGAAGACCGATACGCCGCCATGCTTCAGGGCGACGTTGTGGATCAGCTCCATGATGATGACCGTCTTGCCCACCCCGGCGCCCCCGAACAGGCCGATCTTGCCCCCCTTCAGGTACGGTTCGATCAGGTCCACCACCTTGATGCCGGTTTCAAACATTTCGAGCTGCGTGGATTGATCGCTCAGCGACGGCGCCGGCCGGTGGATGGGATAGCGGAGGTCGGTGTGGATAGGCCCCAGATTGTCCACCGGCTCGCCCAGAACGTTCATCACGCGGCCCAGCGTACCGCGGCCGACCGGCGCGGTGATCTCCCCTCCGGTGTCGTAGGCCTTCATGCCGCGCACGACGCCTTCGGTCGGTTTCATCGAAACGCAACGCACGCGACCCTCGCCGAGGTGCTGCTGGACTTCGGTGATGATATCGAGCGGCTCCGGCAGATCGAAGCCTTCGCTGGTAATGCGCACGGCGGTGTAGATTCGCGGCAAGTGGCCGGCCTCGAACTGCACGTCCACCACCGGCCCGATCACCTGCACGACGTGTCCGGTGTTTGCGTATTTCTGGGCCATTTCTCCTCTCCTTCGCGACTCGTGGCCAGACGGCGCTTCAGGGATCGCGCGAGCGCGTTTGTCACGGTTCACGCCTCAGGCGGTCCAAGCGGCTCCGCTCACCACCTCGATGATTTCCTTAGTGATGGCAGCCTGGCGCACCTTGTTCATGTGCAAGGTGAGCTGGTCAATCAGCTCCACCGCGTTGTTGGTGGCCGAATCCATCGCGGTCATGCGCGCGGCATGCTCTGCCGCGGAGGATTCCAGCATGACCCGAAAGACCTGCGTCTCGACGAACCGCGGCAACAACCGGCCGAAGATCTCCTCCGGCGGCTGCTCGTAGATGTAGTCCACCAGGGTCGGCCGCTGTCGGTCAGAGCGCTCGCCTGCTTCCGCGGCCGCTTCTTCTTCGCGGCGCGCATCGAACTGTTCCGGCTCGATGGGTAAAAGCTTTTGCACCGTCAGGCGCTGCACCAGCACGCTTCTGAACTCGTTGTAAAGCACGTAGACAGCGTCCACTTCCTCGGCGGCGTAGCGCTCGATCACCTGCGCCGCAATCTCCTTTGCCTGGTGGAATTCCACCCGTGTGGTCACGTTGATATGTTCCGCCAGGAATTTCCAGTTGCGCTTCCGGAAGGCGTCGCGACCCTTCTTGCCGATGGGAATCAGCTCGAGCGCCTGCTGGCCGTGATCGCGGAGAAACTCAATCGCCTTGCGGATTACGTTCGCATTGAAGGCGCCGCACAGGCCGCGGTCGCCGCTCAACACCAGGAGCAGGATGCGCTTCTCCGGGCGGCGCGCCATCAGGGGATGGGTGGGGCTCTCGACCCGCGCCATCGCCGAACGCAGCAGAACCAACATCTGCCGGGCGTAGGGCCGCGCGGCGAAGACCTTCTCCTGCGCGCGGCGCAATCGGGCGGCGGCGACGAACTTCATCGCCCGGGTGATCTGCTGGGTGTTCTTCACCGAGCGGATGCGGCGCCGAAAATCAAGTAATGTGGCCATGCGTCTGGTTACGGGGCGGCGGTTGCGGCGGCCGCGCTGCCCGTGAAGCGCTCCTTGAAGGCGGCGAGCGCGCTGGAGATCTCCCCGCGCAACGCGTCGTCGATTTTCTTCTCCTGGGCGAGCTTCTTCAGCAACCCGCCGTAATTGGTGTCCATGAACTCATACAGCTCGCGCTCGAAGCGCTGGCAGTCGGCCACTTCCACGTCGTCCAGGAAGCCGTTGGTGCCGGCAAAGATGATCAGCACCTGCTTCTCGACCGGCAGCGGCACGAACTGTTCCTGCTTGAGCGCTTCGGTCAGGCGCTGGCCACGCGCGAGCTGCGCCTGGGTGGCGCGGTCGAGCTCCGAGCCGAACTGCGCGAAGGCCGCGAGTTCGCGGTACTGCGCCAGATCCAGGCGCAACGACCCGGCCACCTGCCGCATAGCCTTGATCTGGGCGTTGCCTCCCACGCGACTCACTGAAAGCCCCACGTTGATCGCCGGGCGTATGCCGCCGTTGAACAGGTCGGCCTCGAGGTAAATTTGCCCGTCGGTGATGGAGATGACGTTGGTGGGGATGTACGCGGAGACGTCGCCGGCCTGCGTTTCGATCACCGGCAGCGCAGTCAGCGAGCCGCCGCCGTTGGCGTCGTTCAGCTTCGCGGCGCGTTCCAGCAGCCGCGAGTGCAGGTAGAAGACGTCGCCGGGGAAGGCCTCGCGGCCGGGCGGGCGGCGCAGCAGGAGCGAGATTTCGCGATAGGCCTGGGCGTGCTTGGAGAGGTCGTCGTAGAAACAGACGGCGTGACGCTTGGTATCGCGGAAATATTCCCCCATGGCGCAGGCGGCGTAGGGCGCGATGTACTGCAGGGTGGCGGGCTCGGTGGCCGACGCGGCGACCACGATCGTGTAATCCATGGCGCCGGCATCGGTGAGGACCTTGACCACCTGCGCGATGGTCGAGCGCTTCTGGCCGATCGCGCAGTAGATGCAGATCATGTCCCCGCCCTTCTGGTTGAGGATGGTGTCCAGGATGAGGGCGGTCTTGCCGGTCTGCCGGTCGCCGATGATCAGCTCGCGCTGGCCGCGGCCGATGGGGATCATCGAGTCAATGGCCTTGATGCCGGTCTGCAGCGGATCGCGCACCGGCTGGCGATCCACCACGCCCGGCGCCAGGCGCTCGAGGTGGTTGCGCTGGTCGGTGACTACCGGGCCCTTGCCGTCGAACGGCTGTCCCAGTGGGCTGACCACGCGGCCCACCAGGGCCTCGCCGACCGGCACCGACATGATGGTCTTGGTGCGCTTGACGACATCGCCTTCCTTGATCTCGTTGTATTCGCCGAGCAAGACCGCGCCTACCTGGTCCTCTTCCAGGTTGAGCGCGATGCCGAAGACGTTGTGCGGGAAGGCCAGCATCTCGCCGGCCATCCCTTTTTCGAGACCATGGATCCGGGCGATGCCGTCGCCGACCGAGATCACCGCGCCGACTTCCTCGATGGCCACTGATTGCTCGAAGTTTTCGATCTGCTCCCGGAGAATTTTGGTGATTTCGTCCGCTTTAATCGTCGCCATTCCTTGCTCCTATTCCGCCGCGAGCCGCGTGCGGAGGCGATTCAACTGTTCCCGCACGGAGCCATCATAAACGGTCGAGCCAATGCGGACGACGGCGCCGCCGATCAGCTCGGGATCGAGCGCGTAGCGGGCTTCAATGCGCTTGCCCGTCAACTGCCCGAGCGCGCGGGTCAGCTCGGTCTTCTGCCCGGAGCTCAGCTCCTCCGCGGAGGCGACCTGTGCTTCGGCCACACCCAGCCGGGCGCGAAGCTGCTCCTCAAACGCCTCCTGGATCTGCGAAAGCATCGCGGAGCGGCGGTGCTGCACGACCACAAGCAGAAAATTCCGCAGCGTGCGGCTCGCTTCGAGCCGCCCCACCAGCTTTTCGATCACGGCCTGCTTGCTCGTCCACTGGATGGCCGGGCTGGACAAGAAATGGCGCAGGTCCGCGGATTCGGCCAAAAGAGCAGCGAAGCTCGCCAGTTCGCTTTTGACTTGCTCGCCGGCGCCGTGCTCGATGGCTACGTCCACCAGGGCAGAGGCGTACCGCTGCGCCAGGGCTTTCAATTCACCCTCCCGGCCAGATCGTTCAAGAACGACCGGAACAGCGCGGCTTGGGCCGGGGCAGTGAACTGCGAGCGGAGCAGGTTGCCGGCGCGCTCCACCGCAAGACGCGCGGCCGTGCCCTTCAACTCCATCCGCGCCGCGCGCTCAGCGGCTTCAATTTCAGCCTGTGCGGCATGCGCAATCTTCTCTATTTCCTCCCGCGTACGCGCGCGGATGCGTTCCGCTTCCGCGGCAGATTCGTTCTGCGCCGCAGCGCGTAGCCCGGTGACCTCCTCCTCGAGCTGCGCGAGCTTCCCTTCCACCTCGCGGAGTTCTTTCTCGGCCGCCGCTTTTGCTGCAGCGGCTTCGGCGATCGAAGTGGAGATGGCCTCGCCGCGACCGCGGGCCCAGCCCGGGGCATATCTGACGATGAAATATGCGGCGATGCCGAAAGCCAGAAGGAAATTCAGCCAGCGAAAGACGGTGCCGACGGGCTCTTCGGCTGGGCTTTGCTCGCCGGCCCCGGCCGCGAGCGCGTGCGTCAGCGCGCCCGCAGCGACGAGAAAGAAGATGAGGAGGGCAGGCGAGAGCCACCGGTGCCGAAGCTTCATCGTGCCTCGCTCGCCGGAGGGGCGGTCGGTGGCCGGCGTTCGAGAATGGCACGCGCAATTTCGCCGGCCAGCTCGGGGCTGAGGGCCTCGACTTCGGCGCGCGCCCGCGCCAGCTCAGCGAAGATTTTTTCCTTTGCGGCGCGGACATCGTCGCTCGTGCGGCCGCGGGCCTGGCGAATCTGGGCTGTGCGTTCCTCCAGGATGGTCCGGCGCGCGGCTTCCTGCTCCGCATAAATCTCCGCGCGCGCCTTCTTCAGGGCTTCTTGGTAAGCGCGCGTCTTTTCCCGGGCGGCCGCCCGGCTCGACTCTGCGGCGCGCCGGGCGCCCTCGGTGCGCGCGCTCCGTTCCGCAAGCACGTGCTCCAGCGGCCGGAAGAAGCTCACGCGAAGAAAGAGGTAGAAGAGGAAAACGATGATGGCGGTCGGCGCAGCTTGCCGGAACAACTCGCCGAGTTGGCGGAGAATCTCCATTTCGCTTACGGGAAAGTCAAGGCTACCCGCCGAAGGCCTGCGCAGGCAAGACCGAGGTCACCCCGTTCTCTGTAGCCCTTGCCGGCCGCGGGGCAAAGAAGAAATTTTATAGCATCCGTGCCCGCTTGCGTCAACCAACGGCTCCCTTGCTGGCCGCAAAGCCGGCTTGTTAGAATGCAGCGTTTTGTACGGTGCCACGAGTCGCGCCCGTGCCTGCTCCTGGCTGACCGTAAGAGGTTCGGCCAGGCTCACCAGGATTTGCCTGGCCTCACCCTAAAGGAGACCCTCATGCCCGCCTTCCCCGGAGTGGACTTCATCGGGTTCGATTCCCTGCTCAGCGATGAAGAGAAGCTGGCGCGACGCACGGCCCGGCAGTTTGTGGACGAGCAGGTGATCCCCATCATCGAGAAGCACAACCGCGAAGCCACGTTCCCCATGCATCTGCTGCCGCAGGTGGCTGAACTAGGCTTCTTTGGGGCCAACCTGAGCGGATACGGCTGCGCGGGGATGTCCAACGTGGCTTACGGGATGGTGATGCAGGAGCTTGAGCGGGGCGATTCGGGCCTGCGGAGCTTTGTTTCCGTGCAGAGCGCGCTGGTGATGTACCCCATCTATACCTTCGGCAGCGACACGCAGAAGCAGAAATGGCTCCCGCGGCTGCAGAAAGGCGAGGCCATCGGCTGCTTCGGCCTGACCGAGCCGCAGTTCGGGTCCAATCCCGGCGGGATGCTGACGCGCGCCGTGCGGCGTGGCGACCGCTACGTGCTGAACGGCGAGAAAATGTGGATCACGAACGGGTCGCTCGCCGACGTGGCCGTCATCTGGGCAAAGACTGAAGACGGCGTCGTGCGCGGCTTCCTGGTGGAGAAAGGCACGCCTGGGTTCAAGGCGTGGGACGTCCATGGGAAATGGTCGCTGCGCGCCTCGGTGACCTCGGGGTTGACCATGACCGATTGCGCCATCCCCGCCGAAAACCTGCTGCCCGAAAGCGACGACCTGAAGTCGCCGCTAATGTGTCTGAACCAGGCGCGCTATGGCATCGGCTGGGGAGCCATTGGCGCGGCCATGGCCTGCTACGACACTGCCTTGCAGTACTCGAAGACGCGCAAGCAATTCGATAATCGTCCCATCGCCTCGCACCAACTGGTGCAGGAGAAACTGGTCTGGATGATCACGGAAATCAGCAAGGGGCAACTTCTGGCCCTGCACGTCGGCCGGCTGAAAGACCAGGGCCGCGCCGACCACGCGCACATCTCCATGCTGAAAATGAACAACGTGTGGATGGCGCTCGAGAGCGCGCGCAAGGCTCGCGACATCCTGGGCGCCAACGGCATCGTGGACGATTACTGCGTCATGCGACACATGAACAACCTGGAATCGGTGATCACCTACGAGGGCACGCACGACATCCACAAGCTGGTGATTGGCGAGCGCATCACCGGCATCTCCGCGTTTGTCTAGAAGCTGTTGCATAACCCAGTACAAGCTCCTGAATTGACGGTGGTTGGGTTTTCTCCGATGAGGCATAAGCGAGGTCAGCAGCGCCGAAGGAGGGCCGATGGCGCGGTCGGGTCCGTTGCTGA
>Ga0207646_10003051_pt1 | contig 19278 bp, 15 predicted proteins | sample KBSK5502metaG_FD_184343 | JGI IMG/M metagenome (GOLD analysis project Ga0207646, IMG submission 184343) | Corn, switchgrass and miscanthus rhizosphere microbial communities from Kellogg Biological Station, Michigan, USA - KBS K5-50-2 metaG... | ecosystem: Host-associated > Plants > Roots >...
CGGCGAGGGATCGCCTCGCCGTCCGGGCCCTGGAGATCGCGATCGACCGCGATCCGACCATCCGCGACCGCCACGACGAGTACGCGTTGCGGCGGCTCCTCCGGGACACGGCCGTCCTGATCGACCGGGTCGTCGATGCGATGGCCGCCGGCAGCCCCGAGGTCGCCCGCACGTTCGCCGAGGCCATCCCGCCGATGTACCGCCGCCGGAAGGTCCCGATGGACGACCTCATCAACCTGCTCCGGAGCATCGGCGTGGCGATTGGGAACATCCTGCCGGCGAGCGAGATGGCGCCCGTCGACGAGGCGGTCGAGGCCATGATCGAGCCGCTGCGCTGGCATCGCCGTCTCGCCGGTGACGCCCGGAAGCGGAACCGGCTGCTCGCGGCGATCTACAAGGGCGCCTGACGTGACGATCAAGTGGGTCCAGGTCGACCCACTCGTGATGAACGGCGAGCCGTTCTGCTATGGCTCGCGGCTGACCGTTCGCCAGCTGCTCGAGCTGCGCAGCAACGGCTACGACCTCACCCGCCTGATCAACGACCATCCCGAGCTCAAGCGGGTCGGGATCGCCGCGGCCTACGCCTACGCCGCCGAGCACCGCGACCGATACGCCGACTTCTTCGAGAAGGACGGCTCGCTCGTCGGGCCGGGCTACACCGATGCCGAAGCCGCCGGGCTGCCGACCCAGTACCGCCTCCCCGGCGTCGTCGTCAAGGCCAGCGCGGCGACGACCTGACCTCGCCCGAGGCCGGCTCGACCGGGCGCCCGTGACCTCCGGCGCGGCCTGGCGGTGCCCTCAGTAGCGGGCACCGAGGGCCGGCCTTCGGTCACGTCCGCCCGGCCGACCTCAGCCACCGCCCAGCCGGTTGTGACCTCCGGCGCGGCCGGCGGTGCCCTCAGTAGCGGGCGCCGAGGGCCGGCCTTCGGTCACGCCCGCCCGGCCGGTCGGGCGGGCTCGCGATCGAGCGGTGATAGGATCGAGTCGATGACCGATACGACCACCGACACCGCATCCGCCCCGGCCGCGTTCGATCCGGAGCGTCGCGCCACTGAGCTGGCGATCCTCGACGCGCTCCGCTCGGTGGTCGACCCCGAGATCGGGATGAACGTCGTCGAGCTCGCCCTGATCAAGCAGATCATCCTCGGCAAGGACTCGACCGAGATCAAGATGATCCTCACGACGCCGTTCTGCCCGTACGCCGGATCGATGATCCAGCAGGTCAAGGACCAGGCGGAGGCCGTCGTCGAGCACGACGTGAAGGTGACCCTGCTGGCCGAGCGCTGGGACCCGCGCGACGCCGGCTTGATGTGGTGACGGAGGGCAAACCTCCGGACGGCCCTGCGGCGTTCGACTCGGCGGTCGCCACCCGCCGTGGTGACGACGGAACGACCGGGCTCCTGTTCGGTGGTCCGCGCGTCCGCAAGGACGACCTGCGGACCGAGACCTACGGCACGATCGACGAGGCCGTCGCGGCGCTCGGGCTCGCCCGCGCTCAGCTCGGGGTGAAGGACCGGCTCGGGACCCTCAACGTCGGGTTCGGCGAGCTCCCGGCGATCCTCCTCCGGCTTCAGCGAGAGCTGTTCGTCGCGGCCGCGGAGCTCGCGACGCGGCCGGATGCCTGGGACCGGCAACAGGACGGGGTGTCGCGCGTCAGTCAGGCGATGGTCGATGGCCTCGAGAGCATGCTTCGCGAGGCGGAGGCGCACATCACGATGCCGACCGAGTTCGTCGTCCCGGGCGAGACGCCCACCAGTGCGGCGATCGAGCTCGCCCGGACCACGGTCCGGAGGGCGGAGCGGAGGGCGGTCACGCTCGGTTCGGAGGGATTGATTCCGGGACCCCATTTGCTACCGTACCTGAACCGTCTCGCCGACCTGCTCTGGGTGCTCGCACGAGCGGCCGAGCAGGCGGAGGCGCGATCGGCGCCACCTTCACGACCAGATCGGCGGCGTGCCGCCACAACGAGGAGCGATCGATGATGACCAATGGACCCGGCGCCCTGCCGTCGCAGCTCGGCGTCCGACCGTCGAGCGAGCTGGCGACTCGGTTCCTGTCGCAGGCTTTCGGCTGGATGTTCGCGGGGCTCCTGCTGACCGCAGGCGTCGCCTCGGTCGTCCAGACCCAGCCGGAGATCGTCCGGACCGTCGGCCGCTACTGGTTCCTGATCGTGTTCGGACAGCTCGGTCTCGGCCTCGCGATCCAGGGGCTGATGCCGCGGATGACCGCGACGCTCGGCCTGGCGCTCTTCTTCGTCTTCGCGGTGACGATGGGCCTGACCGTCGGCGTGATCGTGACGTTCTACAAGGTGTCCAGCGTCATCACCGCGTTCCTCGCGGCGTCGGCGATGTTCGGGGCCGCGGCCGTCTACGGCGCCACGACGAAGCGCAGCCTGAACTCGCTCGGCGGGTTCCTGTTCATGGGGATGGTCGGACTGCTCGTCGCGTCGATCGTGAACATCTTCCTCGGCAGCAGCCCGATCGGCTGGGCGATCGCGCTGATCGGTGTGATCGTCTTCACGGTCTACACCGCATACGACGTGCAGCGCATCTCGTACGGCGACTACGCCGCGAGCCTCGGGTCGGTCGAGAAGGCGAGCGTCCTCGGCGCGATCCACCTGTACATCAACTTCGTCAACCTGTTCCTGTTCCTGCTCCGCCTGATGGGCAGCCGCCGCTGATCCAGCGGATCTTCGAGAGCTCAACGGCCCCGCCGTCCGGCGGGGCCGTTTCCGTTGATCGCGCACCCACTTGCGCAGACTTGCGCCGGAGGAACGTAGGAGGCGATCCTGGGGCGCGTGAGCCTCAGCTTGACCCATTTCTTGGTCGCGATTAGCCCCGGATGGCTCATGCAGCGGCATCCGAGCGTCCCCTCGCGCCGCCGAGGGACGCCAAGAGTCCTCCCGCGCAAGTTTGACGAAGTGAGGAGCAGCGGGTCCGCCAGCGTGAGCCCGGCGTCGCGGCCTACGAGCCTGGCGGCAGCGCCCGCCGGCTCGCGAGCAGGGCCTTGACTCCCTCCGGTGGCTGCGGCCGGGCGTAGTAGAAGCCCTGGCCGCGGTCGCACAGCAGCTCCCGCAGGCAGGCCGCCTGGGCGGCGGTCTCGATCCCCTCGGCGACGACGTCGATCCCGAGCCCGTGGGCGAGGGCGATGACCGCCTGGACGATCGGCAGGTTCGTGCCGTCGGAGTCGATGCCGTCGACGAACGAGCGGTCGATCTTGATCGTGTCGAGCGGGAGCCGGCGGAGGTACGACAACGACGAGTAGCCGGTCCCGAAGTCGTCGAGGACGAGGCGGACGCCGAGGTCCCGGAGCACCTGGAGGGTGGTTTCGCTGTTCTCTCCCTCGTCGAGCAGGATCGACTCGGTGATCTCGAGCTCGAGCCGGTTCGGCGGCAGGCCGGTCGCGGCAAGGATCTCGCGGATGTCCTGGACAAGCTCCGGCTGGGCGAACTGGCGGGCCGACAGGTTGACGCTCATCACCAGCTCCGACCCGGGCATGTCGTCCAGCCACCGGCACGCCTGACGGCATGCCGTCTCGATGACCCAGCGCCCGATCGGGACGATCAGGCCGGTGTCCTCGGCAAGTGGGATGAACGACAGCGGGGCGATGAGCCCGCGCGTTGGGTGCTGCCAGCGGATCAGCGCCTCCAATCCGACGATCTGCTCTGTCGCGAGGTCGACGAGCGGCTGGTAGTGGAGGCGGAGCTGGTTCCGCTCGAGGGCCCGGCGCAGGTCGTTCTCGAGCTCGACCCGCTCGAGCGTGGCGGCGCTCATCTCGGGCTCGAACAGGACGTACCGAGGACCGGGGGTTGCCTTCGCCCGGACGAGGGCAACCTCGGCCTCGCGGAACGTATCGGCCGGCTCGGCGTGGCCCGGCCAGGCCATCGCGATGCCCACACTCGCGTTGACGTACCAGTCGCGTTGGCCGAGCTGGAACGGGGCGCTGAGATCGGCCAGGATCCGCTCGGCGGTCCGTCGGACCTCGTCCACCCCGGAGATCCCGTCGATGATGATCCCGAACTCGTCGCCGCCGAAGCGGGCGACCGTGTCACCCGGCCGGACGCAGCCCAGCAGCCGTTCGCCGACGGCAACGAGGAGCGAGTCGCCAACGGCGTGGCCGAGGCTCTCGTTGATCACCTTGAACCGGTCGAGGTCCAGCAGGATGAGGGCCATCGGGTCTTGATCGTCATCGCGGTTCCACGTCAGGGAGTGGGCGACGCGGTCGGTCAGCAGGTCGCGGTTGGGCAGGCCCGTAATCGGGTCGTAGAGAGCCCCGCGCTGGGCCTTCTCGAACAGGTGGGCGTTGTCGAGCGCGATCGAGGCGAGCTGGGCGAAGCGGCTCAGCGCGCCGATCTCGCGGTTGCCGAACGTCCGCTCGTAGCTTCCGGACGCCAGGCCGATGACGCCCACGGTGCGGCCGCCCAACGTCAGCGGCACGGCCACGACGGCACCGAACACATGGGCCGGCAGCTCCGCCGACCGGCCGACAAACGCGTCGTAGTCGCCGGTCGCGACCGGACGGCCCTCGCGAACGACGAGACCGCTCAGCCCGTCGGTGACCGGCAGCCGGTAGCCGAGGAAGTCGGTGAAGATGCCGATCCCGTGGCGCATGACGAGCGTCTCGTCGTCGGGCTCGAGGAGATAGATGAAGCCGTGGGGCGTGCCGATCAGCGCCGCCGCCCGGGCGATGATCGTCTCGAGCAGGTCCTCGGGGTCGTGCCGGTTCATCAGCGCGATCGCGGTCTCGTCGAGAGCCGACAGGTACGGGTCACGGCGCGCCGCGTCGGCATCCTCGCCGCGTGACGAGGACGGCTTCGCGAGGTACAGCGACTGATCGGCCGCGGTGACCAGTTCGTCCTTTGTCACCCCGTCGTCCGGATAGCAGGCAACACCGGCCGAGATCGTGACCCGCGGACCGGTCGGCGACGGCACCGCGGCGACCAGCCGGCGGATCCGCTCGACGACCGCGAACGCCTCGATCCGGGTCGCGCCCGGCAGGATCACGGCGAACTCGTCGCCGCCGTAGCGGTAGAGCCCGTCGCCGCTCCGCGTCGCGGCCCGCATCGAATCGCCGACGCTGGCGAGCAGAGCGTCGCCGGCCGGATGACCGCACGTGTCGTTGAAGCTCTTGAACGAGTCGAGGTCGAGCATGAGCAGCGAGAACGGACCGCCCTCGGCTCGGGTGATCGCCCCGCCGAGCTCGCGCTGGAACGAGCCATGGTTGCGCAGGCCGGTCAGCGCGTCGTGCTCGGCCCGGACGGTGACCGCGCCGTGAGCCTCGGCGTTCTCGAGGGCAAGCGAGGCCTGGCCGGCGAAGAGCTGGACCAGCTCGAACTCGTTCTCGTTGAAATAGGCCTCCGGGCCGCCCATCCGGCCGAGGTTCAGCGTGCCGACAACCTGGCCGGCGACGCGGACGGGCACCACGATCATCGACTCCGGTTCGAACGGCGTGCCCGGGATCTGGACCGACCGGGGGTCGAGGTGGGCGTCGTTTGCCAGCACGCCCTCGCCGTGGTCGACGACCCAGCCGGTGATCCCGGCGCCGATCGGGCCCGCGTAGTCGAGGATGACGTCGGCAAATCGGTCGCGCGCGACGACCGCCCGCCGGACGCCGGCCTCGAAGTCGCAGCGGTAGATCGTCAGCGAGTCGTATGGGACGATCTCCTTCAGCGAGTTGGCGATCATCTCCAGGACGACCTTCGGGTCGCGGGTCGAGATGAGCCACTCGTTGATCTCGAGCAGGCGGCGCTGGCTGGTCAGCCGGTGCTCGAGCTCCCGGCGCTGCCGGTCGAGCTGGTCGAGCTGGTTCAGGTGGACGATCGCCTGGGCGGCGTGACCGGCGAAGATGGACAGGGTCGTCTCGTCGTCGGGTCCGAACCGGTCGCGACCGAGGGCCGCGATGACGATCACGCCATGGACGTGGCCTTCGAAGCTGATCGGGACGCCGAGGAGTGACTCCGGACCCACGTTCAGGAAGCGCTTGATCGCCCTCGGATCCGCCTCCGCGTCGGCGAGAAGAACGCTCTGGTTGTTCGCGACGACCCAGCCCGTGACGCCCTCGCCGATCCGGACTCGAAGACTCGCCGGATCGGGCGAGGTCGTCCCGCCGAAGGAGCCCTTGAAGCCGAGGATCTCGCAGGCGCCGGCGTCGTGATCGACCCGGTAGACGCGGATCGAGTCGGTCACGATCAGGCTCTCGGTGCCCTCGACGAGGACCCGCGCGATCTCGTCGAGGTCGCGCGTGCCGTTGAGCCTGACGGCGAGCTCCTGGACGGCCTCGAGGCGGGCCGCGAGTGATCGGACGGAGTGGTTCAGGCGGGCGTTGCTGACGGCGGTCGCCATCTGGTCAGCAAAACCCCGGGCGATCGCGGTCTCCTCGGCGGTCCACTGATGGACCCGATCGTGATAGAGGACGAGGATTCCGAGGGGCTCGCCGCGGAAGATGATCGGCGCGAAGCAGACGCTCCGGATCCCGTTCCGCCGGTAGATGTCGCGCACCGGATCGGCCAGGCCGTCGACGAGCGTGTCGCGGAGGGTGACGACCTCGCCAGTCCGGATGGCCACGAGTCCCGCCGCTTCGTCGTCCGATCGGAGCGACGACACCCACTCGATGACTTCGTCGCCCACGCCGTGCTGGGCGGCGAGGCTGAACGGGTGCGCGCGTCGCTCGTCGTACAGCCAGAACCCCATCCGCGCCAACGAGAAGAGGGCCATCGCGTCGGCGACGAGGTCGGCCATGATCGTCTCGAGGTCGAGCTGGCCACTGACCTCCGCGGCGATCCGACGGAGGGCGTTCGCGCTCGCGGCGGGATCGCGGGCAACCTGGACGGGGCTGGACTGCGCCGCCCGACGCGCGAGCCAGAGGTCGAGATCACGCCGCCGCACGAGCGGCTCGTTGCGGGCGCCCGCGACAGACGGCAGCCGTCCGGAGAAGCACCACGCGCGGGCGGTCGCCCGGGTGATTCCGGCAGCAGCGGCGACTTCGCCGATGCCGAGGAGCGCGTCAGGGTCAGGTGGCTCGTATGCGACGGCCATCTGGTGCGGCGAAACCTCTCGATCCTTGGACGGGCACGATGCGGCAGGACACCGCCGGGGATGCCGGGAGAACCGTACGGGCCGGCTCGCCGAGGAGCGATGGCCCAGAGGTACCGCCGGATGGCGGCCTCGTGACACCGGGTCAGCCGATCAGGTCGCCGACGCTCGGCAGGAGAATGTCTGCGTGCGGACCCAAGGCTTGCCCGTCGGTGATGCCGCTGCGGACGCCGATGACGCGGCCGGCGCCGGCCGCGCGGGCCATGTCCAGGTCGGCCGGCGTGTCGCTGACCAGCGCAACCCGGCCGACCGGCACACCCGCATCGCTCGCCAACGCGAGGACCGTCCGCGGATCCGGCTTGGTCGGGCCGTCGTCGTCGCCGCAGGCGATCGCTGCCACCATCCGGGCGAGCCCGAGTGCCACGAGGGTCGCCTCGGTCGGGCGGCGATCGTCCGTCGTCGCAACGGCGATCTGCCGCTCGCTCGCCCGCAACGCGCTGAACAGCGCCGGGAGGTCCGCCAGCGGGACGGCCGTCGCGATCGGATCCGGCTCGTACCAAGCCTCGGCCAGGATCCGCCGAGCAGCGGCCACATTCGGGCACCATCGCCGGAGCACGGCGGCGACGAGCTCCTCGATTGCGGCCGTCGTCGAGGCGGCCAGCGGTCCGCCCGGGAGGACTCGATCGGCGGCGGGGTCGTAGCCGATCGTGGCGAAGACGTCACCGGCAACGGGCCGCCGAGTGGCGATCTCCAGGCGCGAACCGAGCTCGCGCGCCCAGCCGCCCCACATCGCCGAGAACGAGATCAGGGTGCCGTCCTTGTCGAAGACGACGAGGTCGATGCCGTCCAGGGCCGGATGGAGCTTCATGCGTTCGCCCTGCGCGCGGGTCCGGGAATGGCGCGAACCGTCGTCTACTTCACGTCGACGCCGACGACGGAATCCCAACGCTGGGTGATCAGGCTCGTCGCGGCGCCCAGCTGCTTGGCGGTCGGGAAGACCACGCCGGTCGGGTCCGGGACGGTCGCCATGAGCTCTGGCGGGATCCGGTTGCCCTGGGTCATGGCGGCCATCCGGATCGGCAGGCAGAACCCCTTGAGCATGAGGTTCTGGCCCTCGTCGCTGTACAGGAACTCCATCCACAGCCGGGCGGCATTGGGATGCGGCGCCGAGGCGTTGATCGCCTGCACGTTCGCTCCGCCGAGACGACCGGTCGTCGGGATCGTCACGTCGAGCGGCGGTGTGCCGTTCGTCGCCGCGCGATGCGCGAGCGCGTTGTAGGTCCAGCGGATGGTGATGGGCGTCGCGCCCCCCTCGATCGAGTCCGGCATCGCGATCGTCGGCAGGAGCGTGCCCGCGTCCTTGAGCTTCTTGAAGAAGTCCAGGCCCTTGCTCGCGTCGTCCAGGGACCCACCGTTCGCCAGACCCGCGGCAAAGACGGTCTCGCTGGCCTGGAGCCCGACCCGCGGATCGCCGGCCAGCGCCACCTGGCCCGTGTGCGTCGGATCGAGGAGGTCCTTCCAGTCCCTGGGGACGTTGTGGACCACCGTCTCGTTGGTCTCGAACGCGAGGACGCCGAAGTAGTCGCCATACCAGTAGCCGTTCGGATCCTTCGTCGTCGCGGGGATGTCGTCCCAGGTCGTCACCTTGTATGGCGCGAGGAGGCCGTCCTTCTGGGCCTGGATGCCGAACGACATCCCGACGTCGATCACATCCGGCACCCCCGGGCTCGGGCTGGCGTTGTTGGCACTGAGGGCGTCGATCTGGTCCCCCGGAGCCGCGTCCTCCTGCAGCTCATTGACCTGAAGATCGTATTTCCGCTTGAACGTCTCGATCAGCTCGCCGTAGTTGCACCATTCGTGGGGCAAGCCGATCGTCGTCAGCGTCCCCTCGCCCTGGGCCATGGCCGCCAGCTCGTCGACGACACTGGATTCGAGCGGGGCACGTCCAGAGGCGGACGCGCTCGGAGATCCGGCCGAGCCGGACACACCCGGGCTCGATGCCGCGCTCGGAAGCAGGCTCGAACACGCTCCAGCGACGATCGAGACGGTCGCGACCAAAGCGGCTACGCGGCGCCTCGCGGTCGATGGATGTGACGACGGCCGGCGGTGGAACCGCCGGCCGTTGGATCGGATTGCCCTGACGTCCACAACTGGATCAGGGCATCCACGCCTGCCAGACGCTCTGGTTCGCGTCGACCCACTTCTTGGCCGCGTCGTCGTCCGACATGCCGTTGGAGGTGATATCGGCCGCGACCCCGTTCTGATCGTCGTTCGTCCACTTGAACTTGGAGATGAACGTGAACGCGGGGCTGCCACTGGTCGCGAACTTCGTCGACACCACCTTGTTCAGGTGGTACGGCGGGTAGTCGCACTTGATGTTCGTCGCGTCCTTGTCGCAGCCCGGGGTCCACGCCGGGAACTCGATGTGGACGAGATCGACCTTGGAGCTGAACCAGTTCGGGGTGTAGTAGTAGACGAGGATCGGCTTCTGCGCGTCGACCGCGGCCTGGATCGCCTTGTTGGAGGCGGCCTCGCTGCCGGAGTAGACGACCTTGAAGTTGAGGCCGAAGCCGTTGATCATCCCCTGGTCGTTCGTCACGAACGACGGGTCGCCGTCGAGGATCTGGCCCTTGTCGCCCGACTCCGACGTCTTGAACTGGGCGGCGTACTTGTTGAGGATCGTGGGATCGGTCTTCGCCGTGAGGATGTCCGGGTTCGCGTCGACGAAGAACTTCGGGACGAACCAGCCGATGACGCCCTCGTTTCCGTCCGGACCCGCGTCCTGCGCCACCTTGTCGGCGGTGATGTACTTCGCCGCCAGGTCCTCGTGGCCCCAGTTCTCCAGGATCACGTCGACCTCGCCGGTCGGGAAGCCCTGCCAGGAGGTCTGCTCGTCGATGTTCTTCTTCACGACGGTGCAACCGAGCTTCTGCTGGAGCAGATAGCCGACGACGGCGGCGTCGGCCTCGTAGCCCACCCAGGGGTTGACCGCGATGTTGACCGTGCCGCAGGGCGCCAGGCTGGCTGCTGCCGCCTGAGACGCTGAAGCGGCCGGCGCCGAGGCGCCTGTGCCGGTCGAAGCGGCCGGCGACTGCGTGGCGCCGCCGCCACATGCCGACAGGATCACGACGAGTGTCGCGATCAACGCGGCCGTTCGTGAAGCCACCTTTCGCTGCCTGTCCATGACTCCTCCACTTCGCGCCTGCCGCCACATGGCGGCGTTGAGAGTGCGGTCCGGCCACTGACTCGGGCTGGATCCGATGCATCAGCCGATCGTCATCCGGCCTCCCGGCTGACACGGTTCGAGTTCAGCCCGATGCCGAGGCGTCCGACGACGCTTCTCGTCGACCGACGCTGGCCTGTTCCCTGCGTGATCCGGTCGAGCATCACGCCCAGCAGCACGATCCCGATCGCCGCGGCGACGCCGCGGCCGAAGAAATTCCGTTGCGAGAAGCCCGAGACGACGTCGAAGCCCAGCGCCTGAGCGCCAACCAGCCCGCCCAGGACGACCATCGCGAGGACCAGGACGACGCCCTGGTTCGTCGCCACGAGCAGCGACCGGCGGGCCATCGGAAGCTGCACCTTGCGGATCATCTGGAGCCGGCTGGCCCCCGCGGCGGTCGCGGCTTCGATCGCCGTCGGCGAGACGCCGCGCACGCCGTCTTCGACCAGCCGGATCACCGCGGGCACCGCATAGATCACTGCGGCCAGGATTGCCGTGAACCGCGTCGGCCCGAAGAGAGCCAGCGCCGGCAGCAGATACACGAACGACGGCAGGGTCTGGGCGGCGTCGTTGATGGGCCGCAGAACGGCCGAGACGACTCGATTGCGCGCCGCCCATACGCCGAGGACGACGCCGATCAGCATCGTCAGAACCACAGCCACGATCACCATCGTGAGGGTCTGCATCGCGTGCTCCCACACCTGGAGGGCAACGATCAGCAGCAAGGCGATTGCGACGACGATGGCCGCGCGCAGGCTGTTGACGATCCCCGCGACAGCCGCCGCCGCGACGACGACCAGCCACCAAGGAGACTTCGTCAGCACCGTCTGGATCGGATCGAGGAGTCCGGCCGAGACGGCGTTCTTGACCGAGTCGGTCAGCCCTGCGAACGTCAGCTCCACCCATCGCACACCGTCGTCGAGGGGCTTGGCGATCGAGACGTGCCACGTGGCCGGGAACGACGAGCCGGCTGACGCGAGGGCGCCGCCGGCGAGGGCAACGATGGCGACCGCCACGGCGATGGCCCGGACCGTCCGACGCGGGATGCGGAGCGGGCCGATCGCGACGATCGCCGGGACGCCCGCGCCGCTCGCGCTGGCGGTGATCCGGTCGAGCACGGTCGCCAGCAGAACGATCGCGATCCCCGCCGTCACCGCGTCCCCGAACTTGAGCTTTTCGATCGCGACGATGATCGACTCGCCCAGGCCCGGGGCGTTGATGAGGGCGGCGATGACGATGATCGAAAGGGCCATCATGATCGTCTGGTTGACCGCGAGGCCGATCGTCCGTCGGGCGATCGGGAGCTGGACCTTTCGCAGCACCTGCCCGTCCGTGGCCCCGAGCGACGCCGCGGCCTCGACCGTCTGGACAGGGACGCCGCGGATTCCGAGGGCCGTGATCCGGATGGCTGGCGGCATGGAATAGATCAACGTCGCGATGACCGCCGACGCCGGGCCGATCAGGAAGATCAAGGTCAGCGGTGCCAGGTAGGCGAACGTCGGCATGATCTGCATGAAATCCAGGATCGGCGTGATGAACGCCAGGAAGCGGTCGTTGCGGCCAGCCACGATCCCGAGCGGGATGCCGATCAGCAGCGAGAGGGCGACCGAGTTCGTGATCAGCACGAGCGTCTGGATCGTCTCGGTCCAGAGGCCCAGCAACCCGATCGTCACGAGGCAGGCGAGCACACCGACCGCGGTCCGCCACGACACGAGCGCGAACGCCAACGTGCCCGCGATCGCCATGACGCCGATCCAGCTGAGCTGCTTGACGATGAAGGTGAGCATGTCGTCGAGTCCGTCGATCGCAGCCCGGATCGGCCCGAGGAGGTAGACGAAGACGGGGTTCGACGTCCGGTTGGCGTCGACCCAGTCGCGCACCCCGTTGAGCGTCAAGAAGACCTGGGAGTCGTCCCTGTGGGGCAGGCTGGCCGTTCCCTGGAGGACCAGGAAGCCGGCCAGGAAGATGATCGCCACGACGAGGAGCTGGCCGGCGCGGCCGACGCTGATCGTCGTGCGCGGCTGAACGGCCGCGGCCAGACCGGTCACGACAGGCCCACGTTGATGTCGGCGCCTTCCCCTGCGACGGTCTCGAGGATATGCGCCCGGTCGACGACCCCGAGGAGCTGGCCGCCTTCCACCACGCGGATGGGCTTGTCGCTCGCGGCGGCCGCGTGTATCGCCGTCCGGATGATCGCGTCGGGCGGGAATACCGGACCGTCGAGCGGATCCTCTGCCGTGGCCGGACGGAGGACCCAGCGCAGCGTCAGGACGTGGGACTTGGGGATGTCCCGGACGAAGTCCTCGACGTAGGCGTCTGCGGGCCGAGCGACGAGCTCCTCGGGCCGACCGATCTGCACGATCTTGCCACCGCGCATGATCATCACGTGGTCGCCGAGCTTGAGCGCCTCGGCGAGGTCATGGGTGATGAACACCATCGTCTTGCGCAGGTCGTGGTGGAGGCGAATGACCTCGTTCTGCATGTCCCGCCGGATGAGCGGGTCGAGGGCGCTGAACGGCTCGTCGAGGAGCATCACCTCCGGATCGCCGGCGAGGGCCCGGGCCAGCCCGACCCGTTGCTGCTGACCGCCAGACAGCTCGTCCGGATAGCGATCGGCCATGCCGTCGAGGCCGACGAGGCCGAGCATCTCCTCCGCCCGCGCGAGCCGACTGGCCTTGGGCTCGCCGCGAAGCTCGAGCCCGAAGGCGATGTTCTCGATCACGCGCCGGTGGGGCAATAAGCCGAAGTTCTGGAAGACCATCGAGAAGCGGTGGCGACGGAGCTCTCGGAGCCGATTCTCGCCCGCCTTCCGGATGTTCTCGCCGTCGAGGTCGATCTCGCCGAAGGTCGGCTCGATCAGCCGGGTCAGGCAGCGGACGAGGGTGGACTTGCCGCTGCCCGACAGGCCCATCACGACGAAGACCTCTCCCGGCCGGACGTCGAACGACACGTCCTGGACAGCGGCGGTCCCGCCCGATCTCTCCAGCGCGGCGTCGATCGTCGACGGCTCCGGCGTCGTGGTCGATCGTCCGAGCCGTCGCTCGGCCGGCCCGAAGATCTTCCACAGCCCGCGGACGCGAATGGTGGGCTCCGACGCGGTCGTGGACGGCGGAGCCTCACCGGAGCCCGTGCTGACGGGTGTGTCGACGACGGTGGTCACGCAGCCTCCTCAGATGCGGGACGACGCTGACGCGTGCCGGGGACGGTACACCACCGCGCTCAGCATGCACAGGTCCGCGGAGCTTGACCGCGCGCCACCGCGTCCGCCGACGCGCGTCGCCGCGTCCCCGGTCACGCTCGAGCGCTACCATGGGCGGCCCCGGGATCCGAGCGGCCACCCAACCGTCGGTCCCATCCGCGCCAGGAGGGTCACGACGGCGCGGCAACCAAGGCAGGGCGGAGACGCGAGATGGCTTCGGTCCCGACGCACGCACGCGTCGTCATCATCGGTGCCGGCATCGTCGGCAACAGCATGGCCTGGCACCTGGCGAACCTCGGCTGGCGCGACATCCTGCTCGTCGAGAAGGGGACGCTGCCGAACCCGGGCGGCTCCACCGGTCATGCCTCGAACTTCATCTTCCTGACCGATCACAGCAAGGAGATGGCGGCCTTCACGATCGACAGCGCCCGCCAGTACCGCGAGCTCGGCGTGTACACCGAGACCGGCGGCATCGAGGTCGCCCGGACGCCCGAGCGGATGGAGGAGCTGAAGCGACGCATGGCGTCGTCCCTCTCCTGGGGCGTCGAGGACACGCGGCTCCTGACCCCGGCCGAGGTCAAGGAGCTGGTCCCCTTCATCGACGAGAACGTGATCCTCGGTGGCTTCTACACGCCCGCGGTCGGGATCGTCGATTCGCTCCAGGCCGGGACGCTGATGCGCCAGAAGGCCCAGGAGCTCGGCGCCCTGACGGTCGCCGCCGGCGTGGAGGTCACGGGCATCGATGTCGAGGGCGGAGCCGTCCGGCGCGTCCACACCGACGCCGGAACGGTCGAGACCGAGGTCGTCGTCATCGCCTGCGGCGTGTGGAGCCCGCGGATCGCGAGGATGGCCGGCGCCTCGATCCCCCTGACGCCCGCGGTCCACCAGATGATCGACATCGGCCCCGTGCCGATGTTCGAGCACACGACCGGCGACGTCGGTTTCCCGATCATCCGGGACATGGACACGAACATGTACGAGCGGCAGCACGGGACGGGCTTCGAGATCGGCTCATACGCCCACCGAGCGATCCTCATGGACGCCGACGACATCCCGTCGGTGGCGGCTTCGGCGCTGTCGCCGACGATGCTGCCGTTCACGAAGGAGGACTTCGACCCCCAGCTCGAGGACTCGCTGGAGCTCTTCCCGGAGATCGTCGGCGACGAGAAGGCCGGCGTGAAGCTGGCGATCAACGGCCTCCTCTCGCTGACGCCGGACGGCAACCCGATCATCGGCGAGACGCCGGAGGTCAGGAACCTCTGGTCGGCCGCCGCGATCTGGATCAAGGAGGCGCCCGGGATCGCCAAGTGCGTGGCGGAGTGGATGACCCACGGCACGCCGGAGATCGATCCGCACGGCTCGGACATCGCCCGGTTCTACGACCACCACAAGACCGCCCAGCACATCGCGGCCCGGACGACCGAGGGCTACAACAAGACCTACGGCATCGTCCACCCGATGGAGCAGTGGGCGTCGAACCGGCCGATCCGGCTGTCGCCCGCGTACGAGCGCCACGTCGAGCTGGGCGCCGAGTTCTTCGAGGCCGCGGGCTGGGAGCGGCCGTTCTGGTACGGCACCAACGAGTCGCTCCTCGGCGAGTACGGCGACCGGGTCATGCCTCGGGCGGCCGAGTGGGAGTCGCGTTGGTGGTCGCCGATCATCAACGCCGAACACCTCGCGATGCGGGACCGGGCGGGCCTCGTGGACCTGTCGGCCTTTGCGATCTTCGACATCATCGGTCCGGGCGCGCTGGCCGCGCTCGAGAAGCTGTGCGTCAACAAGGTGGACGTCGCGGTCGGCCGGACGGTCTACACGCCGCTCCTCAACGCGGCCGGCGGCATCCTCGCCGACCTGACGATCATGCGGCTCGGCGAGGACCACTTCCGGGTCGTCACCGGCGGCGGGATGGGGATGCGCGATCGGAAGATCTTCCGGGACGCGCTGCCGGCCGACGGCTCGGCCCAGCTCCACGACGTCACCAACGCCTACACGACGTTCGGATTGTGGGGTCCGCTGGCCCGCGACATCCTCGGCGAGGCGGCCGATGGCAACGCGGACATCAGCCACAAGGGCTTTCCGTTCCTGTCGTCGAAGACGGTCGACATCGACGGCGTCCGGTCGCTCGCGTCGCGGATCAGCTACGTGGGCGAGCTCGGCTGGGAGATCTACGTCCCGATCGAGCAAGGTCTTCGCGTCTGGGACGCGCTGTGGCGAGCCGGGCGGCCGAAGGGGATGGCCCCGGTCGGCATCGGCACCTACGCGGTGACGTCACGCCTCGAGAAGGGGTACCGGGCGCACGGCGCCGAGCTGGAGCTCGACTTCGATCTGGTCGAGGCCGGCATGGCCCGGCCGACGCTGAAGGACGCCGACTTCGTCGGGCGGGCGGCGTACGAGAAGCGGCGGTCGGGGGAGCCGGCCGCGGTCCTGTGCACGCTGACCGTCGACGACCCGACGTCGTCGACCGGCGTGAAGCGCTACATGCTGGGCCGCGAGCCGATCCTGACGCCGGACGGGGGTCGGATCGTCGACGCCAAAGGCCGCGGCTCGTACGTGACGTCGGCCGGATCCGGACCCTCGGTCGGCAAGCACCTGTTGATGTCATACCTGCCGCCCCAGTACGCGAAAGAGGGCACCAAGCTTCTCGTCGAGTACTTCGGCGAGCGCTATCCGGTCACCGTCGCGGTCGCCGGCAGCACGCCGCTGTTCGATCCGGACAACAGCCGGATCCGGGCCTGACGCCGCGGCAGCACGCGTGAACATCCTCGTCTGCGTCAAACGCGTCCCCGCGACCGGCGGACGGATCGTCCTGACGCCTGACGGCACGGACATCGACACGCGCTACCTCGGGTTCACCGTCAGTCCCCACGAGGAGTGCGCGGTCGAGGAGGCGGTCCGGATCGTCGAGACCCGCGGCGGCTCGACGACGGTCCTGACGCTCGGGCCGGCGGCCGCCGAGGACCAGCTCCGCGACGCGATGGCGATCGGGATCGAGCGGGCGATCCTCCTCGAAACCGACGGGCGCGACTGGGACCCGGTCGCGACGGCCCGGGCGATCGTCGAGGCGATCCGTGCCCACGAGACCACCAACGGCCCGTTCGACCTGATCCTGTTCGGCAACGAGTCGGCGGACAGCGGCGGATTCCAGGTCGGGATCCGGGTGGCAGCGGCACTGGGGCGGCCGGTCGTGACCGGGATCAAGTCATTGGCCCCGGGTGAGGCCTCGGTGGTGGCCCGACGCGAGACCGCCGCCGGCGGCTGGGAGTCGTTCGAGCTGCCGCTGCCGGCCGTGGTCACCGTCAAGGAGGGCATCAACCTGCCGCGCTACCCGTCCGTGCCGGGTCGGTTGCGGGCGAAGAAGAAGGAGATCGAGCGGTCGACGCCGGCGTGGGCGTCGGGCGGCCTCGAGAAGGTGTCGCTCCGCCTGCCCGCCGCCGAGATCACCCAGGCCGAGGTGATCGGAGGCGGCCCCGAGGCCGCTCCCGCGGTGGTGGAGCTCCTCGTCCGCATCGGGGTGCTCGACCGATGAGCGGTCCGGTCCTGGCTGTCGTCGCGGTGACCGATGGTGTCCCCGAGCGGGCGTCAGTCGAGGCGCTGGCGCTGGCGCGTGGGGTGGCAGGGTCGACCGGTGGAGCCCTGGGGGCCGTGCTGTTCGGTGACCCGGGGGCGATGCGCGGGGCGGTTGCCGCGCTCGCCGGGAGCGGCGTCTCGACGGCGATCGCCGTCGAGCACGACCGCTTGACACCGGACCATCCAGACGGCTGGGCGTCCGCGATCGCCCAGGTAGCCGAGAGCCGCGGAGCCGCCGCCGTGGTCGGCGCGGGCACGGAGCGAGGGAACGACCTCCTCGCGCGAGTCGCGGCGCGGCTCGACGTTCCGCTGGCCGCGAACTGCCTGACCGTCGAACCCGGGGAGGTATGGGCGATCTCGCGCCAACGATGGGCGGGCAGCCTGATCGAGGACTGCCGCCTCGATGCGCGCATCAAGGTGTTGACGGTCGCGCCCAACACGGTCGCCGTCGGCGCGCCCGACGGCAGCCCGGCGCCGGCGCTCGAGACCGCGGCAGTCACGCTGACCGACGCCGATCTCGCCGTCCACGTCACCGGCCGCGAGGCGCCGGAGCGGGGGAAGATCTCGTTGACGGACGCCAAGGTTGTGGTTGGCGGCGGCCGGGGTGTTGGCAGCGGCGAGGGCTTCGCCGACCTGGAAGAGCTCGCCTCATTGCTCGGGGGCGCCGTCGGCGGCTCTCGCGTCGTGACGAGCGCCGGCTGGCGGCCGCACGCCGACCAGATCGGCCAGACCGGGCTCCGGATCGCGCCGGACGTCTACATCGCCTGCGGGATCAGCGGGGCGATCCAGCACATCGTCGGCTGCAAGGCCGCGAAGCACATCCTCGCCATCAACACGGACCCGGAGGCACCGATCATGGGGGTCGCCGACTACGCGGTGATCGGCGACCTCCACGCGGTCGTGCCGGCGATTTCGGCGGAGATCCGCCGGCGATCCTCGTCGGCCTGAACTCTAGGGCGCCACCGTCACGACGGTGAACATGCCCTGCTTGAAGTGGCCCGGGATGTTGCAGACGAACAGGTACGTGCCTGGCGCGAGGTCGATCGTGCGCGTCTGCGTACCGCCCGGGTCGATGTTGTCGCCGTCACTCAGCAGGGTGACCCCAGCTCCGTCTTCCACGATGTCTCCGGCCTTGTCGGTTGGGTAGGCCGAAGGGGCGAGGTCGCTCTTGAACACGAGCAGTTCGTGCGCGGCGACGCCGACGTCGCTGATCTTGACGTCGACCTTGCCCGACTTGATGGTCCCGGTGACGAGGACCTTCCACTCCGTGAGGCTGACGGTGGGCGCTGCGGCCGGAGAGGCCGACGGGGCCACGCTGGCGGGCGCCGTGGCCGCCGCGCTCGGGGCGGCGGATGTTGCCGCGGCTGCGCTCGGGACGGCAGGTGGTGCCGAGGCCGCTCCCGCGCATGCGACCGATGCCGTGGCGAGACCGAAGGTGATCAGAGCTACGCAGAGTCGACGCATCCGAAATCTCCTTTGCCCGCCCAGACGGTCGTCGTCGGTTGGTGGACTCAATGCGCGATGCTGGGCGATCGACCCCGTCGGAGCCAGGGACCGCAACGCCCGAAGCGGCGGGCCGTTCGACTCGTTCGACCCTGCCGAATGGCCCGCCGCGCAGGAGTGGCGCGTCAGGGCAGATTCCGCATCTCTCGCTGGATCTGCTCCTCGGTGTAGACGTTTCCGCGGTACACGGTGTAGCCGTGGATCGCGACGCCGACGCCCCAGCCCACGATCGGGAACACGGGCCAGAAGAACTCGAGCGGCGCGCCGGGTGGGGCCGTGAAAACGTTCCCGGTGAATGCCCAGATCGTCACGAGCATTGCGTTGATGACGGCAAACACGACCAGGTGAACCTTGAAGTCGTTCTTGTCCTTGAGTCGTTGAAGGGCGAGTTCGCGTCGCTGTTCGTCCGTCAGCTCGTCATAGGGCATGTCGAAGAGCTCTCGATGCGCATTCATGGCCGATCTCCCATAGTGGAGCGCCTCGAGCTGGCACTGGATGGCGCGGCTCGGGCGACGGTCAGCTGAGGGATGCGCCTCGGCCTCCCGTTCGATCAGCCTGCGCGTGGAGCCGGGCGGCCGGTAGTGCCACTTGGCCCGAGATCGTGACGCCCGGCCACTCCCCCATGCAGGCCCTAGGCCCCCATTCGAAACGAGGCGAGCTCTCGCGGGAGGGCGAACGAGACGTTCTCTTCGAGGACGACCTCGCGATGGAGTGTCGCTCCGTCGCGGGACAGGTGTTCGATCACGTCCGCGACG
>Ga0207646_10003052_pt1 | contig 19274 bp, 14 predicted proteins | sample KBSK5502metaG_FD_184343 | JGI IMG/M metagenome (GOLD analysis project Ga0207646, IMG submission 184343) | Corn, switchgrass and miscanthus rhizosphere microbial communities from Kellogg Biological Station, Michigan, USA - KBS K5-50-2 metaG... | ecosystem: Host-associated > Plants > Roots >...
AGGCTTACCGAAGGCGAGAGCCCTGCCATTGGTGTCCAGCGCGACGAATACTGGCTTCGGTCTTCGTGTCGAGCTGCCGGCCACGAATCCGACTGCGATTGACGGGAGCCCAAGGACCTCGCGCAACGTCTCTTCCATTGGCGGCACCGAGCGCCAGGCGACGCAGATTCGGGCGCGATACCGCAAGGTTCTGGTCCGTGCGGCGGCGAGCGCGGCCGCGTGCTGTAAGCGCGCCTTTATGCGGTATGGCGCGTAAATGCGAAATGCGGCGGCCGCCACGCGACCGCCCTCGAGAGGAATGAACCACCGCGGATCGTCCAAACCCGGTACGACGGCGTACTCCCGAACGTACGCGAATCCGAGGGCCCGTACGTCTTCGACACCAAGACTCGAATTGACGAGGATGAGACCGCGAGCGGCCTCGATGTCGACGCCCGACGGGAATGCGGAGCCCCACACGCCGATCACCCGATGCCCTCCGGGAGTCCGAGCTCGCTCGAAGATCGCCCGAAACCTTGGCGGTGCGCCAACGGACCTCAGGTCGATATCTTTCGGAAATAGACAGGCCAGGGTAAGAAGACGATCGTCGGCGACATCGGGGACGGTCGCCGGTGCTTCGAGACCAGCGGTTGGTCCGGGCAGATTTAAGGGTACCTTCGCGATAGGACGGTTTTCGTCGGTCCCGGGCCTCGCTACGGCTAGCGGACGGATATAGGCCAAGGCACAGTAGATCGTGACGATAATGAGGCTGAGCGCCATTCCTGCGGCTGCGCCTTCGACTCCGGCGCGCGCGACCAGCAACCATCCCAGCGACACTGATGTCACGCTGGCTAATAGGTAGGCGATGAATATCGGGCGAGTGCGTCGCAACGCCCGCAGCGCTCCGGACAGGACGGCGAACGGCGTCACCACCAGGTAGAACAGACCGAAGAGCCCGACCACGCTGCCCCCGCCAGCGTACGTATCCCCATACAAGAGGTTGAGTAATGGAGCGCCAAGCGCCGTAACCGCGACGCAATAGGAAACGACGACGGGGACTATCAGGGCGTAGGCACGGCGTGCCTGGCGGTCAAGTCCCGACCGCCCGGTCCGCGCGTAAGCGCTTGCGAAGCGGACCGGCAGCGTGCTGTTGAGAAAGAAGAGGATGACGTTCAGCGGTCCGAACAGAAGCTGGACTGCTTTCAGAAGCCCGGCCCCGGCGGGGCCGAGGATTGCCGCCGCGAGGTACACATAGGTCTGCGTCGACAGCCAGTACCCGATTTCGGCGCCCGCGAGCCATTTGCCGAACGAGACGTTGTCCCGAACCGCAGAGACACCGGCCGCCGGAAATGCCAAACTGCCTCGAATCTGATAGACGCCGACGATCACGGCTACGGCCGACGTCGCGGCGACGGCATACAGCGCGGATTCTCCGTTCAGTCGACCGATGAAGGAGAGCACAAAGATCGCAATGGCCTGCCCGCCATAAGATGCGGCGTCGTTGGCGAAGGCCGCAACTTGGCGGCGCTCGGTGTAGAGGACACGCCGGATGAATTCCTGGAGCTGCCAGGCCATGATCGCCGGGGCGAGGGCGATCAAGAGCGTTGATATCTCGGGGTCGACCCCACGCGCAGCTGCGGCTGCGACAATGGTGAGTCCGGTGATCACGCCCGCGTAAGCGAGTTGAGATAGGCCGGTGGCAGCGGTGTAGCGGGCGTACTCGGCGCCTTTGAGGGACGCGCCGATTACGTTGTGAGGCTGCGTGATCAGCGTTGCCTGCAGAACACCGGCGAAGAGCAGAACGCCGTAGACAAGCGTGAACTTTCCAAAGTCGGGCGCGACGAGCACCCGCGCCAAAAGCAGCATCGTGACGAAGTTGGTGAGGGAAACCACGGCCTGGTCGGCAAGACCGATGGACACGTCGGCAATCGGCAGACCCCTCAGCCGATCCCCAGCGAAACGGGGTACGGTCGTGCGAATCCGGTCCATCATGCGAACTCTTTCTAGCAAAGGAACGTCCCCCCGAGGCTGTTCACTCGGCCGTCTTGGCCTTCTCCTATCACGGAGGGCCGAGCCTGATGGAACAACTGCTCGCTGCCGTCAACAATGTCCGTGGATCCCAGAACTAACCACCCGTGAAAATACGTATGACGCTCGGTGAACCCGCGCGCGCGAGTTCAGCGCATGCGGAAAATCGACGTTGGTTCTTGCAGCGCACGCGCAAGAAGGTGTCGTTCCTCATGGCTTCGAGCCCTGCCGGCGCCCACGGTCGACAGGCCAGGGAAAGGGCGGAGCTACCGCACCAGAATCCAGATGCTGCTCGGGAAGTGCCCCTTGCCCTTCGCGTACAGACCGCGGTCGGTGGGTCGAGGCAGATAGTCAGGAAGGATCGCGGCGAGCTCGCGAGGCCTGGTGTGGTGCAGGATCGAGAGTGACGCCGCGATCTGCAACCGAGGGTTGGCCGTCAGTAATGCCGCCAGCAAGGTCGTTTCCTGCCAGCCGAAGTAGTTCGAGAGAACGTCCGGGGAATAGAGGTAAGGAAGAAAGATGTCGTGAATATGCACCACGACGCCAGGACGTAGCCGAGGAATGATCTCGATATAGATTCGTTGGAGCTCCGAACCCACTCGTACCGAATGGCTTGAGTCAACGAAGAGAAGATCGCCAGCCGACAGCTGGTCAAACGGCGCGTCTCCGATCTCTTGAACGAGTTTTCTGATCAGGCTTACGCCACTCAGCTTGGTAAGGCTGCGACTTGGATACGGCTCGATGGCGACGATGGTCGACGGTGATCTCCCTTCTCTGACGTTAAGCTCGACGGCGCGAGCGATCGTCTCCGTCGATACGCCGCTGCCGATCTCGACCACCAAAGGTGGAGCGAGCTTGCGGATAGCGCAATGCAACACCTGCCATTCGATTGGACCGTATCCCGGACCCACTCCGCTCCCAGTAATCTCGCGGAACGCGCGCAGGCCGCGGACCTCCGCTTCGTGCTCTCTCACGACAGATCGCAACCAATCGAGCTGGGCGTCGGGATCTATGACGACGCCGGAGAGTGCGGTTGGTTTTGCCCACAGAGTGCGGTTCGATCGAAGCCAGGACATGTCCGGCACAGGTGTGTAGTAGTGCTTCGGAAGAATGTGGATGCCAACGCGATCACCCAGGACAAACACATACCATGAGAGCCTCTTGAGCAACCTCTTCAGCAGCCGCCGCATGATTCAACCCTAGCCGGAATCAGCCCGAACGCGTCAGACCTGGGCTTGGAACAGCGGCAGGGCGCGGCTAGTGCCGCGGCCCGCAGGCGCTACTCGTGCGGGCGTCATCGCGCGCCGTTATCGAGACGTTCGCCTCCGTGATGCGGGTCATGAGGTTGCGGCGTTGATCGCCGCGCCTTTCACGGAGCATTAGGTCGGTGCCGCCCGGGTCGATACGATCGAGCACCGAGGATTGACCGTGGGAGATCGTCCGTGCGCATCCTGATCCTGCACAACCGCTATCAGTTCAGCGGCGGTGAGGAACAGAGCGTGGTGTCCGATGCAGAACTTCTCGCCGCGCATGGCCACGAGACGAGGCAATACAGCCGCGCATACGAGGAGATTGCGCGACGCGGGCCGCTGGCGCGCACAGGCGTCGCCGTCGACCTCATGTGGTCGAGGACTTCCTACCGCGAGGTGCGCGAGGCGATCCGGCGCTGGCGGCCGGACGTCGCGCATTTCCACAACATCGTCCCCCTCATCTCGCCGTCGGCGTACTGGGCCTGTCACGCGGAAGGCGTCCCGGTCGTGCAGACGCTGCATAACTACCGGCTGGTGTGCCCGAAGGGCACGCTGCTACGCGAGGGCAAGCCGTGCGAGCTCTGCGTCGGGCACCTGCCGTGGCCGGCGGTTCGCTACGCGTGCTATCGCGGCTCACACCTGCAGTCGCTGGCCATGGCGTCGTCGATCGGGGGGCACGCTGCTCTCGGGACGTGGCAACACCAGGTCGATGCGTTCGTCGCGCTCACGACCTTCGCGCGCGACATGTTCATCCGCGGCGGACTTCCCGCGGATCGCATCTTCATCCGGACCAACGCGGTCGCCGGGATCGAGCCAGTCGCGTACCCCGGCCCTGGCTCGGCGATCTATGTCGGCAGGCTGTCGCCCGAGAAGGGCATCAGCACACTGCTCGCAGCGTGGGAGCTGGTTCCCGATGTTCCCCTGACCATCGTGGGCGGCGGACCGCTCCTGCCGGAAGTGCGCGCCGCCGCGGCGCGGCCCGAGCTGCGCCACGTCGATGTTGCCGGTGAGCTGCCGCACGCCGAGGTCCTGGAGCGCCTTGGCCGGGCCGGGATGCTCATCTTTCCCTCGATCTGGTACGAGGGGCTGCCGTATACGGTTCTCGAGGCGCTGGCAACAGGCAGGCCGGTCGTGACGAGCGACATTGGCGCGCAGGCCGAGATCATCGCCGAGGGCGTCAACGGCCTTCACTTCGCAACCGGCGATCCCGAGGGCCTCGCCGCCGCGGTGCGGCGCCTCCACGCGTCGCCCGGTCTCGCGGACCAGCTCGCACGAGGCGCGCGCAGGGTCTTCGACGAGCGGTACGCCCCAGAGCGAAGCTACGCGCAGCTCATGGACGTCTACGCATACGTGCGTCGGGAGCGCTGAAGCCCCGATCCGCTTCCCGCCACCTCAGCCAAGCCACCCCGGCCGATCCTGCGGAAAGACCGAGCGCGGCGCCACCCAGTGTGTCAGTGATCGTGTGCCCTCCGGCGTAAGTCCGGGCAGCGACGGCGAGCACGATCAACGCGGCCATCGCCGCCCGCCATCCGCTCCGCGAGGACAGGGCCGCCGCGATCAGCGCCAGACAGACGACTCGCGCTACGTGTCCACTCGGGAAGGACGAGCCGACCTCGGCGCCGGCAAATGCATCGAGAGCTGCGCGAAGGTACTGGTCCGGAGATGGGGGAGGCCACAGCGGCTGCTTGGCGACGATCTCGACGACTCCGGTGAGCCCCACGACCGAGAGCGCCAGCCATGCGAGTCGGGGGCCGCGGTACCAAAGCAAGATCGCGAGCCCGAGCGTGGCGACGAGCACGACGGTCGTCTCCCCAGTGAGGGAGATGGTCTTTGCGATGGGGTCGAACCTGTTGGGATCGTGCGTGTCGAGCCACTCGTTAACGGCTCTGTCGAGCGGGTTCGTCAAACCCAGCCGATTCACTATCAGAAGCGCGCCGAAGAAAGATCCACTGACCGCTGCGGCCGCGAACCAAGCGCGCGTACGGGTCATCGTGCGCGAAAGCGAGGGCGGAGCGCTTCGCGTAGGACCAGCCCGATGAATTGCAGGTTGACCACCGTGTAGCGACGCCAGAGTCGACGAGGCTCCGCAAGCAAGCGAAAGAACCACTCGAGTCCGAGGCGTTGCATCCAGCGTGGCGCCCGTGTGCGCGAGCCGCTGAGGAAGTCGAAGGCGGCGCCAACCGCGAGCACCACGGGCGCGTTGATCCGTGCACGATTCTCGAAGAGCCAAATGTCCTGTTTCGGGGTACTCACACCGAGCCACAGACAGTCGGGGTCCGCGGCATTGATACGTTCGATCGCCTCGTCGTTCTCGTTCGCGGTCAGCGGGCGAAACGGTGGGGTCTCGGTCCCGACGATGATGAGCCCCGGGAGTCGCTCCCCCATGCGCCGGGCGAGCCGCTCCGCAACGCCATTCGCGCCTCCATAGAGGAAGTGCCGGTAGCCTTCGGCACGCCCTTGGTCCAAAAGTTGGGGCATGAAGTCTGGCCCGCAAACGCGCTCGACCGTGCATCCGGAAAGACGCCCCAGCCAGACGAGCGGCATCCCATCGGGAGCGGCCACGCTCGCATGCTCGAGCGCAATCCGCAACGCAGGATTCCGCGAGCTTTCGACAACGCCGTTCACGCTGCAGAAGTGAAAGCTCAGCTTCTCCCCCCGCTGCCTCGCGCCCAGAGCCAGACTCAACGCCTCCTCCATCGTTATGGCGCTCACCCAGATCGGGCCGACCATGAACCTCGCCGTCATACCCTGCGCGGTTCGTCCAACGTCGTGCTCATCAGGCATAGGAGTCTCCGGCCGCCGTGCCATAACCGCGTGGCCGTCCGATCACCAGCAGATGCTAGGTGTCATCCGATCATCTATGAGTCTGTCGCGCGAATACGATCCGCGTCGCGTGCCATTGCGGGTCCAGCGCCAGGGGTTGCGCTCGGCACCTCCTCACCGCTCCAGTCCATACCAAGCGGGAGGAGGATGGACCTCTTCGTCAGTACTCGTAGGCGCCGGTCGTCACATCGTGACTGTCGTCGTAGCTCAGTCCGCTGTTCTGGCTCCACGTCCCGACGTTGTGGAAGCCATTGTTGGTGAAAGTATTGCGCTGGCCGTATGAGAGTGAGAAACCGTCGCTTGCGTTGCTGACCCTGTTGTTGCGGTAGGTCGTGCCGGTGTTGCTGTTCACTGTGTCGCCTGTAAAAGCGAAGGCCGTGCTGATCGAACCGTCGGCGAGGTTGCTATCCCAGAGTCCGTTCACCATGTTCCCGACCTCGTAGCCCCAGCCGTTGGTGGTGACGGTGTTGCCGATCATCTGCAGGCCCGTGTGGCCGACCACGCTGTAGGTCGTGTCGCTTTCGTTGTAGGCGAAGTAACAGTTGAGCTGCCCGTCCTGGAACTCGAAGCCGAAGGAGCCCCTACTGCGAACCGACTTTGTGTAGGTGATGCGAATGTTCTCCATGGCAGCGGCCTGGGTCGGGGCCTGCCCGTCCCCACGGTTGCTGCCTTTGATGTGGATGCTGTCGCCGCCGTTGTCCTGGATCAGGCAGTTGGTGATCGTGAGGTCCTTGATACCGTGCGCATCGCCATCGCGATTGACGTTGATCCCGTCATTGGCGGTGTTATGGATGAAGCAGTCGTGGATGTACACGCGGTCACCGTTGACCATGATCGCCGCGCCATAGCCCGATCCGGTGTTGAAGATCTCGACGCCGTCGACGGTGCTGTCGTCGGAGACCTCGAGCGCGACGTCCTCTCCCTGCGCATCGATCGTCCCGCCGATCATGGTCTCGCCTGCCCCGAGGATCTGCCGGCCGAATCGCGCCGGTCCACTCTTGAGGATGGGCTGTCCCGCTGGGTGTCCCACCGTGGGCGGCGATGTCGGGGCGACGGTCGGTCGAGGGGTCGGCACGGGCGTCGCCGTGGGGGGCGATGTCGGGGCCACGGTGGGTCGAGGGGTCGGCACGGGCGTCGCCGTGGGGGGCGACGTCGGGGCCACGGTCGGTCGAGGGGTCGGTGCGGGCGTCGTTGAAGGTGCCGCGGTTTCCGTTGTTGTCGCTGCGGGCGGCACGGCGGCGAGCGCCCACCAGACGTGGAGTACGGCGTCGTCGGCGTTGTCGTAGTACTCGACCGTGATCAGGTGGTCGCCGGAGAGTGTCTTCGTGGCGGTGTAGGTCGTGACCGGCTGGTCGCGCCAGCCATCCAGCAGCAGCGTGCCGTCGATGAGGATGCGTACACCATCATCCGCCCGTGCGGCGAAGACATAAGCGCCGCCGTTGAATGTCGCGTTGATCGTGAAACGTGCCGACCACTTATCGACCAGACTGGCGGGCCCGCCATACCCCCAATCGAAGTCCAAGGTGGCGGTGGAAGAGCCGGTTGTCGGCGTACCCGAAAGCGTCATGTTCGAGAAGTACTGCGCCGTCCAACTATCGGTTCCGGTCGGAGCAGATGTCGCTGAACGCTCGGGCGTGGGGCTTGCCCCACTCGCCGCCGACGAAGCGTAGAGGGCGTCGTCGGTGTGGTCGTCATAGGCGAAGGTGACCTGGTTCGTTCCGGAAGGCATCGCCGAGGCCATGTCGGGCGCCTCGCGCACCGCGGCCGTCTGGCCCGCGAGCCCGAGGAGGGCGAAGGCGACCGCGCCGGCGACATGGGCGCTCGCGAAGATCTGCGGGCCGGCTGCGAACGTCGCAGCAATGGTCGCCACGATAGCGACGATCGCGACCTCGACCCGCCGGAGCGCGAAGGCATGATCCGTCCTGAGCCTGCGCTGTGCCGGTGGAGCGATCGCGAGTCGCACGATCGTGCGCGGGGCGAGGAGCATCGTCGCATAAGAGCGCTCGGTGACCGCGGCGTCGAACGAGCCACGCGCCTCGAGGCGTGCGATGAACCGGTCATATTCGCCGCGCGCGCTGTCGCGGTCACCTGCGAGGGCGCAGGCCGCGGCGAGCCGGCGGTGCGCGGTGAGGTCTTCCGGCGCGAGACCGACCGCGGACCGGAGCGCGCCGATCGCTGCGATGCGGTTGCCCGCCCGGCTCAAGGTCGCGGCGCCGCTGAGCAGCGCGCCAAGCTCGTCCACGGTGCGTCGCTCGATCACCCTGAGCGTTCCTCGGGTGCCTCGAATCCCAGCTGCGCCCGGACTCGGACGCCGACGGCGAGCGCTACCCGTCCTCAGGCGCCGCGGTCAATCGCAGATAGAGGTACACGGCGGGCCTGCATCGGCACTCAGGCCATCTTGAAATCCGACACGTGTCGCGCTCTCCTACCGTCCTCACCACCCGTCACGGGCCGCCGACCGTCAATAACCTCGATGGCGTCAGTGTAGTCAAAGCCGTGTGAGGCGACGTTGCCCACCGCCCAGCCGGCGGTGATCCGGCCGACAGGCACCTCGACGTAGTTGGTCTTGGTGAGCACATCCACCCTATTCAAGGTGATCGCGCGCCCGTAGCGCACCGAGCAGTCCTGGGCGGGACGGATGAGCCTGCCGGTATCCCAGAACAGGCGTCCGGCGGGTCGGGCACGCCTAACGTCGCAGACGACCGGGTTGAGTGGGTGCGGCCGCCATTCGCTATGAAGCGAATCCGCGAAGAACAGATAAAGCGCATCCCAGTCGGACGTACCGGGCTCCGCGACGTTGGCGAAGAGCCAGAGCGTCCCCTCGTGTTCCAAGAGCGTCGCGTCCGCGGCGTGGATGTCGCGCATGAGGACGAGCTCCAGTCTCCAATCACGCGGAAAGTCGTACGCGCGGTACAGCTCGAGGTCCCGATTTCGAGTCGTTTCAGGGATTAGATGCATGGCTCCGTTTAGCCTGAAGACGAACGGATACGACAGGTGGTAGGGCCGTTCGAGCACGACTTCGGGCGGGCCAGCGGTGCCATCGGGCCATAGCTCTCGGCAGCCGATGACGCCCCTTTGCTCGCGGTGCGAGTAGTCCTCGAAAAACAGGTATGTTCGGCCGTCGTGCGCCAACAGGAAGGGATCCGCGTGGAAATGCCCTTCCGCAACGCTTAGCGGACGGAATCCTTGATCGTCGCGCTCTGCGAGTGTCCGCCAGCGTTTCGCCCGACTTGCGATATACCAGTCGGCCCGGTCACGGTCCCGGCGCGCGCGCCGTCGAGCCCGCAGCGCGAGGGATCGGGCGACGAAGCGGATCACCTCGTTTGTTCGGGGCACCGTCGCCGCTTTGAACAGAGTTGGCGCGGACGCCACAGCGCCATCGTGCGTTCCGGCGGCGACCACGCGCAGTTGACGCAGGACCAGCTGGTAACCGTTCCACGCGCTCCGATTCAACGTGCGGTATGCCGAGCCGACGTCGACCGCCGACGACCATTCAACTTGCACCCGCGGATCTCCGGAGCCCTTCGCTATATGAAGGACGGTCGTGATGACCGGCGATCCGCTGAGTGGTCCCCCGTGGACGCTCAGCCACCACGCGCCGTGTCGCGGGCCGAGCGGCGTGATGGCTCCGGGTACTCGGCGGAGGTCGAGGACGACATCGGGCATGACCTCGGCTGAGCGGGGCTCGCGATCATCTAGTGTGCTCGGGCGCCACGGCGCGGCACGCGCGAGCGCATCCGGCGCGGCCGGGTGCCAGCGCCGGTCGATGGCCAGGAAGAGATCCCAGAGTCGCTCGCTGAGCGGGCGCCTCGGCTCGAGTGCCTGAGATTCCGGTCGCACCTCGACTTCGGCCGACCGTCCGACCTCCTGCACCAGCTGCTTCTGCCACGTTAGCGCGGGTCCCTGGTCGACGAGGACGACCACCCGCAAGGGCGTCGTCAGGACCGCCCGGTCGCGAGCACGCGCCCGATCATGCGACGTGCGCTCTTCCGTAGATCCCGTGGGATCAGGTTTTTTCCGTACCCGGTCAGTGCCATCGCGGCCGGCAGCCTTCCGTCGTGGATCGCCCTGGAGATCCATCCTCGTTGCAGCGTCAGCTCGGTTGCCGGGAGACTCGGGATGGTCCATCGCGAGCGTTGATCCCGGTAGAAGCCCCAGTGCATCGTCCGAGCAGCTGTGTACCCGGTGGAGGGAAGCAAGGCGAGCGCGTGTTCGGTGAAGATTCCGCCCGCGAAGGCGTACGAAGAGACGGCCCCACCGATGATGTCCTCCAGCCGCTGCTTTGACTCCTTGAGCTCTTGCGCCACCGCATCGGGTGGCAGTCGGTCGAGCGGAACGTGGTCGACCCCGTGCGACCCGATCACGTGTCCCATCGCAACCATGCGGCGCAAGTCTCCGACGCCAAGCATCTCCGGCGTCCCGACGCGTCCGGCGCTGACGAAGAACACGGCGCCGACCCCGCGGCGGCCGAGCTCCTCGGCGACGCGCAGGTGATCCGCGGTCCCGTCGTCGAACGTAGCGACGACTGCGCCCGACAGGACATCGACCGATGCAAGTTCGGTCCGGAAGCGCGTCCCGCAGGCCGCGAGCTCGTCGAAGAATTCGACGAACCGGAGCCACGCCACGTCGTGACCCTCTCGTGGGACGTCGACCACTCGATGAAAGGACAGGACGGCGACAGGGCCATGCGGACCGGACGTGGCGCTCACGGTCGCCAGATCTCATGCTCCACTGCCACGTCGTGGAGCCAGCGCTCGCGGTCGTCGGGAATGCGGCGGTGGTTTTTGAACAAGACGTGGAGTACCGGGCACCGTCCCTTGACAGCGATCTGGTAGTGGAGTTTCCGCGCGAGGACGTCGGGCTCGACCGCACTCTTCAGGATCGATCGCGCCTCGACGAGGAGCGCGGCACGCCGGTCCCAGTCCCCGCGAGCCGCGGCCTCTGCGACAGCCATCGCTGGCCCGCGCGCGACTCCGAGCAGCCGCGCGGCGTCGCGTACGCCGACCGGGTCCTCGCGCAGGAGGTCGGGCACGTTCTTGGCGACGAGCTGCTTCCATCGCGGGCGCCCGCCCCATCCGAATCCGCCGAGAAGGAGTTTGAAGAGGCCCTCCGCCCCGGGCCGCAGGCCGCGAAAGCCCCGCGGATCCATCCGCATCAGCGGGATGAAGTCTTCAGCCGTGTACATCGTCGAGCCACGAAAGATCCGCCGGGCCTTCGCGCCCAGCTCCACGAACGTCTCGGCACCCGCTGGGACGGCGATGAACTCCACACCTATAGGGATGTGCTGGCAGGCGAATACCGGTCCGAGATCGTGCTCCGCTGCCCACGAGCGGTACTCGCGCGCGATCTGTGGCCAGTCCCTTTGTGGCGCCACTGAATCGATGTCGCCCTCGCCCTCGAGCGCGAGGTCCGCGTTCTTCCACACAGCCCAGCGCGGCGAGATCTGTGAAAGGCGCTGCAGGAGGGGTAGCCATGGGGGGATCGCCGCGGTCCTCTGCGTCATCGCCGGTCGTTCAGGCGCGAACGGTCCCAAACGAGGCAAGGTCGCGCTCGGCTCAGGCGAGAACGTTGGACGAAACGAGCCACCGCAGGAACGTGGGTGTCGGCATGCGTTGAAGGGTAACTTAGGGCCATGGGTCTCGATCGAAACGTCCCGTTGGGCACCCACGTGCCACGGGGCCTCCAGGGATCGTCTCATCGGCCTGCTCGGAACGACGAGAGGCGGGCGGTGCTGGTATGCGAGGGAGGTCACGGCTTCTCGCGCGGCGCGGTGGCGACGGTCCGCGCGCTGGCCGCTGCCGGCTATCGTCCCACGGTCACCGTCTCCGCCCCACACTCGCTGGCCGCGGCCTCACGTGACTGCGCTCGCCGCGTGCGCGTGCCGTCCACCATAGAGGACCCAGCCGGCTTCGCGGCAGCCGTCCGACGGGAGGCCGAGTCGCGACCATACGCGGCGATCCTTCCCGCGAATGACGACGCGCTGACAGCGCTCGAGTGGCCGGTGGGTCACCTCCTGGACAAGAGCGCGTGGATCCCTGTCGCGGCGTCCCTGGGCATTCCCGTGCCTGCCACGCGCGTTTTTGAGAACGCGGCCGCCCTGCAATCTGCGTCCGCGGAGCTCGAGTACCCGATCGTCCTGAAGCCCGACACGAAGCGCTACCCCGCGCGCCGCGTGGATTCGGTGTCGGCCCTCGCGGGCATGTCATTTGAGGGCCGCGTCATCGTGCAGCCATATGTTCGAGACGCGATGCGCGGGATGCTCGGTCTGCTGTGGCATGGTCGTCTCGTCGCGGCCGTTCACTTCAGCTACCTACGGATCTGGCCGATCCCCTGCGGCACCGCGTCTGCGGCCCTGACGACGACGCCCGACGCCGAGCTCGAGGAGCGCGCGCCGGCTCTGCTCGAAGGCTATGACGGGATCTTCCATCTCGATCTCGCCGGGCCGTACCTGCTCGACGTCAATCCGCGGGTCCACGCGACCGTCGCGCTCGCGGTCGCGGCAGGCGTGAATCTCCCTGACCTTTACTGCGACCTCGTCGCGGGCCGCGACGTCGCGACAGTCCGCGGGCGCCCGGGGGTGTTCTTCCGTTGGCTGGAGGGCGACATCCGGAGCGTCGTACATGCGGTCCGCCGCGGAGCCCTCCCCTTGGGCGGGGCAGTAGTGGCGCTATGGCCACGCCGGGGGGAGGTCCATGCGTTCGAGTCGCTTCGCGATCCTGGTCCGCTTCTCGAGCGCGCCGGCTATGCGCTGCGCCGAGCGCTGACACACCGGCCCCGTGGAGAAGCTGGCCATCCGCCAGTGCCCGGGGGTCAGCCGCGCTTCACCGATTGACCGCCGTCCACGACGAGTACCTGGCCGGTGACGTGGGTGAGCAGCGTCGCGAGCGCGAGGAAGGCGCGAGCAACGTCGTTCGGGGTGCCGAGTCGTCCGAGGGCGGCGGTCGCTTCAAGGTCGTCGAAGTGTCCCGGCTCGCCGGCCCAGAGGGCCTCGGTTCGCGGCGTGCGGATCGTGCCCGGCGCGACGACGTTCACCCGAATACCCTCGCGCCCCAGCGGCGTGGTCAGCGCCAACATCATGCCGACGATGCCTGCCTTAGCCGCCGAGTACGCCGGCATACCCCATCCCGAGAGACCGTTGAACGAGGACACGAAGGTCACGGAACGATCGTCGCCCGTGCCCTCGCGGAGCCAGGGCAACGCCGCGCGGAGGACGATGAATTGCGTCAGAAGATTTGCGTCGACCGACTCGCCGAACGCGCTCGGATCGAGCTCGGCCGGGTCGTCGCGGGTCCGCACGTCGGCGGCAAGAGCGCCGCCCGCGATGCCGACCAGATGTGCCAGCCTGCCCGGGAACGCCGCGCGGGCGATGCGCATCGCTTCCTCGACGGCGTCCTCTGCGCCGAGGTCGACAACGAGACCGCGATACCCGCGCTCGTGCACGACCACCGATCGATCGCGATCGAGACCGACGACCGAGAAGCCGGCTTCGAGGAAGATCTGCACGGTCGCGGAGCCGATCGCTCCGGCCGCGCCAGTGACGACCACGATCCGATCCGACGCGAGCCGTTGCCCCGCAGATCCGAGGTCCAAAGCGAAGTGACCATAGCAACTTCCGTCCCCGATCCCTCGGCGATCGAACAGGGTGCGGGCACATCCGTTCGCGCGCCGAGCCTCAACCGGAGCGGATCGGCTTTTGTACTCGACCGGCGGCGGATCCCGGCAGCGGCCGCATGATGCCGGCGGCACAGCTCGCGCGCGAGACGGGCGATTGAGCGGCGTTTTCCGGAGGCCTCGGATCCTCGCGTTCGCCTACTCAATCCTTCCGGGTGCTGGGTCGGAGAGCGGCTCGGGGTGGGTGTGGGCGCGGATGTTGAGCGACATCGGAGACACGTGGCTGCTGACGAGGCCGTTCCCGGGCCGACCAGAGTTGCTCGCGTTGGGCCTCGCCGGGCTTCCCGCGAACGAACGACCAAATATGGTCTACGTCGACATTCCACGGTGGGCGCAGGAGATTGGTCGGCGCCGCTCACCGCTCTTTGCTCGAGTCGAGTACGTCCTCTGGCAGGTCGCAGCGTTCAAAGCCGCGCGGAAACTGCAGGCTGCGAATCCGTTCGATATCGTCTGGCACCTCGTATACGCGAACGCTTGGATGGGCTCGCTAGCCGCGCTGGTGGGACCTGCGTTCGTGTACGGTCCCGTCGGCGGCGGCGTGCATCCGCCGTGGCGTCTTGTCGCGAATCTGGGTCTCTCCGGGATCATGTACGAAGTGCTGCGCGCTCTGGCCCGATGGGCGGGCAGGAATCTCAACCCGGTAGCCGCAGTGAGCTGGCGGCGTGCGAAGCTCATTCTCGTCCAGAATCGCGAGACGCGGGAGTGGCTCCCGGAGGCGCACAGGTACAAAGCACACGTGTTTCCCAATGCCGTTCTCGACGAGCAGGTCGCTGGCGCGCCGGCGATGCGCACTGGTCGACCGCGCACCGCGCTCTACGCCGGCCGCCTCTTGCCGCTCAAGGGTGTGGCGCTAGCGATCGACACGATCGCGCTGCTGCCCGATTGGCAGCTTCTGATCTGCGGCGAGGGCCCCGACGAGCGCCGCTTGCGCGTGCGCGCGCAGCGCCGAGCCCCCGGCCGGGTGACATTCCTCGGCTGGCTTCCGCGCGTCGAATTGCTGCGGCTGATGCGTGAGGACGCGCGGGTGTTTCTATTTCCGAGCCTTCATGACGAAGGCTGCTGGACCGCTGCTGAAGCGGGGGCGCTCGGATTGCCAGTGGTGTGTCTCGACATTGGAGGCCCGCGGCTGGTTGCGAGCGCCGCAGTCACTCCAGGAACTCCGCGCGAAACCGTAGCGCGGCTGGCCGCGGCGGTTCAAACGGCGCCACCACCGCCGCGGATCGCCACGGAGATGCGCATAGGATCCCGCCTCGCGCACCTACGCGAGCTCCTTACTGCTACGGGCCTCCTATCACGGCGGTGACGACACTCGCTCGCCGGTGTGGGTACGGCCCAACGCGCACGTGGCCAAGCCCGTTATGCCCTCCGACGAGCGACGACGAGCGGCCGTGAAAGTCATCGCTCTCGGGCGGCGTGCCGGGTGGGGCCTCGCGGACCAGGCGTTCTCGAGCCTCACGAACTTCGCCGTCGGACTCCTTATCGCGCGGACGGTTGGGCCTGAGGACTTCGGTGCGTTTAGCCTGGCATTCGCTCTGTACGCGGTCGCGCTCAACGTGTCGCGAGCGCTCACCACCCAGCCGCTCGTTATCCGCCACACCGGACCGGCAACGCCCGAGTGGCGGCAAGCGACGACGGCGGCGAGCGGAACTGCGCTCCTTGTCGGCGTCGTGGCGGGGTTGATCGTCCTGTTCGTAGCGCTTTTCACCGGTGGCGCGGTCCGCGATGCGTTTCTCGTTATGGGCCTTCTCATGCCCGGCCTGCTGCTGCAGGACGCCTGGCGATTTGCTTTTTTCTCCTCGGGGCGTGGCGGGCACGCGTGCGCGAATGACCTCGCGTGGGCGGTCGTCCAGTTGCCGACGATGGTGCTCATCACCTTCACCGGGCACGCCTCACTCGTCCTCGGGATGGTCGCGTGGGGTGGCGCGGCGGCCGTCGCGGCCGTGCTCGGCGTCCTCCAAGCCGGACTGGTCCCGGATCCAAGGCGCGCGATCGAATGGTGGCAGGCGAACCGTGACCTGTCCGCGCGCTATGTGGTCGAGGTCGCCACCGGCATGGGCGGCGCGCAGATCTCCCTCTACGCCGTGACAGCCATCGCCGGCCTTGCGGCCGTCGGAACCCTCCGCGCAGGGGAGCTGCTGCTCGGGCCGCTCAACGTTCTCTTTCAGGGCATCCAGCTCGCGGCTCTCCCAGAGGGCGTCCGCCTGCTGCGCGGATCTACGGCGGCCCTTCGCCGCCTCTCGGTCCTGCTCTCCGCTGTTGTCGCCTCGGCCGTCCTTCTCTGGGGCACGTTCGTCTGGCTGATCCCCGAGTCGATCGGGGTTGCAGTCCTCGGTGCCACCTGGGGGCCTGCACACAGCGTCCTGATCCCGCTTGCGATCGGGCTGGCCGCGAGCGCCGCCAACATGGGGGCTACGGTTGGGCTCCGTGCGCTGGCCGCGGCGCGGCGGAGCATGAACACGAACCTCGTCGTGACGGCGATCGCGATCTCGGGCAATTCGCTCGGTGCCGCGACCCGCGGCGCGCTGGGCGCCGCGACCGGGCAGGCGATCGCGACCATCGTCGGCAGTGTGGTGTGGTGGCGACAGTACGTGCACGCGCTCAGTCAGTACGCCGAAGAGTCGCACCGCGCCTCGACCGAAGCGGAGGACCGGCGGCCCGATCGCGAGGCTCCCCTGTCGGTACCAGGTTCGCCTGCGCCGCGCTCGTCAAAGTGAATCAGCGGCGGGCCGCACGCCTCGGACGTCGCCGTTCCGGGGGAACAGAGGCCTTAGTGGCCCATCACCTCGGCCGCTAGTCGAAGGTACGCGCGTGCGACATTCGAGGGGCTGAACATTTCTGCGCGTGCGCGCCCGCGTTCCGCGAGCCGGCCGGCGAGGTCGGGCTCACGCAGCACCCGTGAGATAGCCTCCGCCATGGCGGCGCGATCGTCGGGTCGGACGAGCAGCCCCGCCTGGCCCCCATCCAACACGTAGGCCGGCCCGCCGGGGCAATCGGCGGAGACAACAGGTACGCCGCAGGCCATCGCCTCCACCATCGCCATGCCGAACCCTTCACTCCTGGACGCGAGTGCGAAGACGTCAGACCGCGCTACGAAGGGCAGGGGTTTCTCCCGGTAACCGAGCAGCGCGACGTGATCACGGACGCCTAGCTCGCTTGCGAGTTGCTCGAGCCGCTGCGCATACCCAGCGTCGTCGAAGCGTCCGATGAGAACCAGGCGCACGTCGCCCACGATTTCGCGGACCCGCGGCAGCGCGCCGACAAGGATGTCCTGTCCCTTTCGGGGAAGGACGTTCGCAACACAGGAGACGATCCGCGGTTTGGGGACCTCGCTGTACCAGGGGTGATCCGCGACGCTCTCGGCAAGCCCGCGGAGCTGCGCTGGATCGGGGCCTGGGCTCGGCAGGATCGCTGTCCTTCCGCGCAGTGAAGGAAAACGAGATTCGAGGTCGCCCGCGGCGCCGGGCGAGACAACGGCGACACGGTCAGCGAGCGGGTACATGAGAGCAGTCATGCGGTGGCGCGCCCAGCCGCGCCGCGCATGGAAGCTGGGGTAAAACGACGAGTAGTGGACGTGCTCCACGGCGATGATCCGCGTGCGCACCCGAGCGATGGCACGCGCGGCGATCGCCGTTCGCGCGGGGCCGTTGCCGTGAGCGAAGACGACGTCGAGCTGCTCTCGCGCGAGCGCACGCGCCATCTGTAGCGCCCCGAGTAGCGTCGGTCTCGTTCCCAAGCGAAGATCGATCAGTCGGATGCCTGGTGGAAGCTCTGGCGGTGCACCCGCATCCCGGCGGGCGACGACGATCGTCACCTGTGCGCCCATCGCGACCAGCTCGCGCGACAGCCGCAGCGTGAGCCGGGAGAACGCGCGGTCATCAAGGTTGTGCAGGAACATCCCGATCCGATCGGGTGCAGCCGCAGTCACGTCAGTTCAATCGTTTGGGAGCCGGGGCACGGCGCATGGCGAATCCGGCGGAAGAATGTAGGGGCCCGCCTCAAGCGATCAGTCCCAGCGGTGCAACAGGCGCCGCACCGGCGCCAGCAGCGGAGATCGCCACGTCGCGGCAGCGTGCGCCACTTTGACGGCGGCGGCGCCGATCGCGCCATGGGGGATCGCCATCGTCGCGAGTCCTTCGTCCGCGTTCGCCAGACGGTACTTGTACGGTTCGGGCCCCCGGAGAAAGCGGTATTCCGCGGCTCCGCTCTCGAATGCCTTTGCCATCGCATGGATCAGCAGAAGCGTCCCCAGCGAAGAGTGAGGCAGCCGCGGATCACGTCCGTGTTGATAGCTCGACTCACTGTCGGCATATCGCATCCCGTACTGCGCGGCGATCGCTTCGCCGTCGAGCTCGAGGAACCAAAGTCGCAGCCATCCCCGCTCAAGCGCGACTGCGGCGAACTCGTGGTGGAACGCTTCGTTAAGCGAGAACGGCGACTCGGCCTGCCAACGCAACCGATGGAGCGCGAAGAGGCGGTCGAGGTCCTGGGGAAGGCGGTCCTGATCGTCCGCGAGCCGGTAACGTAACGTCCGACCGCGCGCAAGCTGCCGCTCCTTGCGGCGGGCCTCTCTGAGCAGCTTCGATCCTGTTCCGACGAGGTGGCTATCCCACTTGTCAGTGCCGGGCCGGAGCACCGGACTCGACTGGCGCCGCATGAGACGTCCCCCTATCAGGCCGGTCCAGTGTTCGTCGATCGCCAGTTGCGTTCCGAGGAAGACGTCCCAGCGCGTTGGCAACCGGTCGAGTGCCTCGCGGAGGGCGGCCGCGGCCAGCGGCCGATCGCTGGGATAACACACCGGGCCGAGCTGGTCAGCCGGGCCGTTCCCCGCGAATCGGACGATGCGGAGCGGACCCTGCGCGGCGACCGACAGCGGGACGAGCGCGACCAGCCGGCCGGCGCTGTCACGACCGGTCGCCGTGAACAGCCGCCTCGAGGTGCCGAAGTGGCGCTGCCAGATCGAGACCCACTCGTACGTCGAGAAGATGTTGCGCGACGCAAGGGCGAGGGGGCCCCACTCTTCGCGGAGCTCTTCGAGGGAGCGTGCGAATTCGATGTGCAGGCTCCCGGTTCGTTGGCGCGCCGCAGGGGTCCGGGTGGTCTGGCCGAACGATGGGTCTCCCATTTCAGGATCCTCAGAAAGCAATGTGGACAGAGACCTCAGACGACCTCGGCGACCTGCCGCAGCCAACGTTCGCCGACGGAAGGCCAGGCCAGATCCTGCGCCGCGATTTCGGCGGCTCTCGCACCGACGGCGCACGCGTCTTTGGACTGCAGTCTTCGGAGCCCGTCGGCCAGCCCGGCGGCACTGGCCTGCACGAGGAATGCGCCGCCGCGTTCGGCGAGGTGCGTGCCGAGCGGATAGGGCGTGACAATGGTCGGGACACCAATCGAAGCGGCCTCCGCCGTCGAGTTCCCGAATCCCTCCCAACGAGATGGATACACAAAGCCAGACGCGTGCGCGAGGGTCTGCCACTTCGCCGTGCCATGAACCGAATCGCCGACCGCAACGTCGCCCTCGAGGCC